>JACCEE010913237.1_pt1 | contig 12069 bp, 3 predicted proteins | sample 7449931 | NCBI WGS metagenome assembly JACCEE01 (sample SAMN15323457, study PRJNA562643) | freshwater metagenome | isolation source: river surface water | place: USA:Blue River Watershed | collected 2017-08-19 | reverse complement strand
TTTATTACAAAATAAACAAGGATTTAATCTTTTTATTTTTTGAAAAATTATGAATACAGAATACAGTCATTTATCCATTGAACAATTATATCAATTAGGATTACAACATCAACAAGCTAAACAATTTGTTGAAGCAGAAAAGATTTATCACACTATTTTACAATTACAACCGAATTATGCGGACGTATTGCATTTTTTAGGCGTATTAAAACACCAGCAACAACAAGATACGATTGCTATTCAATTCATTCGTCAAGCGATTCAATTAAATCCTAATAATCCCTTATATTATGGTAATTTAGGCGTGGTATTACGTCATGATAATCAACTCGAAGCGGCAATTAATTGTTATCAACAAGCGATTAGTTTATATCCTGAATTTATTGATGCGTACAATAATTTAGGGGTTGTTTATAAAATGCAAAAAAATTACGCTCAAGCGATTGATTATTTTCAACAAGCGTTACATTTTAATCCGAATAATAGTGATGTTTTAACCAATTTGGCTTCGACTTATAAAGAAATGTCGCAGTTAGAAACTGCATTAGAATTATATAAACAAATTTTAACTATACAGCCTACGCATTTAAATAGTTATCAACAAATTGGACAGATTTATTTTCAGCAACAACAATTTGATTTAGCGATTCAAACTTATCGTGAATTATTATCGATTGATAAAAATTGTGTTGAAGGTTATTTACAATTAGCCACTGTATTAAAGAAAATTGGCAAATTACGCGCCGCCGCTGAAACTTATCAGCAATTAATTCAGATTCAACCTAATCAAGTTGAATATCATCATAGTTTAGGTATTGTCTTTCAAATGATGGGTAAAATGAATTTAGCGATGAATAGTTATCAAATCGCTTATTCATTAAAGCCTGATTATGAAGGATTATTAAATCGTTGGTTTCATGCTCAATTATATTGTTGTGAATGGTCAGATTATGATTTAAATTGTCAACGCATTTTTCAAGCGGTGCAAAATCAACAGCGCGGATTTACACCGTTTGCTTCTTTATCAGTATTACAAGATGTTGAATTACAACAGCAATGTGCGCGAACTTATATGGCGCATCATCATCCCTTTCAAGCCGAATCAAAACCAATTGCTATTTATCAACATTCTAAAATTCGTTTAGCTTATTTATCCGCCGATTTTCATGAACATCCGGTAAGTTATTTAATTGTCGGTATTTTTGAACATCATCATCGTAATCAATTTGAGATTATCGGATTATCGTTAAAACCGGAGGATAAAAGTCCAATTGCGCAACGAGTTAAAGCCGCTTTTGATGAATTTATTGAGGTCAGTGATTTAACCGATGAAGCGATTGCGCAATTATTGCGTGATCGTGAAATTGATATTGCAATTGATTTAATGGGGATTACGCGCAATAGCCGCCCTTCTATTTTCAGTTATCGAGCGGCACCTATTCAAGTGAATTATTTGGGATTTCCCGGAACAATGGGGGTTAATTATATCGATTATATTATTGCGGATGCTCACATTATTCCCGAAGAACATCAACTTTATTATGATGAAAAAGTCGTTTATTTACCCGATACTTATTTACCTAGTGATCATCAACGACAAGTTGCCGATTATACACCCACTCGTGCAGAATTAAATTTACCTGAAAACGCTTTTATATTTTGTTCTTTTAATAATAGTTATAAATTTAGTCCGAATTTTTTTGCTATTTGGATGCGATTATTAACTAAAGTTGAAAATAGTGTTTTATGGCTGCCGCATTCTAATGAATTAGCGATTCACAATTTACAACAATTTGCCCTAAATAGCGGAATTGACAGTCAACGATTAATTTTCGCACCGCGCACCAAAACCACTGCGGAACATTTAACCCGATTAAAAGTTGCTGATTTATTTTTAGATACTTTGCCTTATAACGCGCATACTACCGCCAGCGATGCGTTATGGGTAGGCTTGCCCTTAATCACTTGTATGGGAAATACTTTTGCCGGAAGAGTGGCTGGAAGTTTATTAATGGCGATCGGATTACCAGAACTAATTACCAAAAATTTAATCGATTATGAAACCTTGGCTTTAAAATTGGCATTAAATCCGCAATTGTTAAAATCAATTCGGCAAAAGCTAGAAAATAATAAAAATACTTATCCGTTATTTAATACCGAACGATTTACTCGGCATTTAGAATCGGCTTATTTAACAATGTGGCAAAACGCACAACAAGGAATAGCGGCGAAATCTTTTTCAGTTGCAAATATAGAAACCATGAATGCATCGATTGATCATTTATTTAATCAAGCATTAGCTTATCAACAAGCTGGTGATTTTCAATCCGCCGAAAAACTTTATCAACAACTATTACAATTCAATCCGAATCACGCTGATGCTTTACATTTATATGGCGTATTAAATCATCAAACGCAACGAGATAATGATGCGATCCAATTGATTCAAAAGGCAATTGAAATCAATCCGAATCATCCGGCTTATTATGGTAATTTGGGCATTATTTATCGCCGACAAAATCAATTCGGATTAGCGATGAAATATTATCAAAAAGCGATTGAAGTCAATCCGGAATTTGTCGATGCTTACAATAATTTAGCGGTTTTATTAGAGCGTCAAGGTAAAATGGATTTAGCATTAAAACATTATCGTAAAACCTATCAATTAAATCCAAATTATGACGGCGTATTTAATCATTTATTTCATACTCAATTACATTGTGCGGATTGGAATAATTATGAATCTAATGTTGAAAAATTAATTACGATGATTCAACAACGTCAATTCAATATTACGCCTTTTCCTTTATTATGTGTGAGCGATTCTGCGAAATTACAACAATTAGCAGCAGAAACGTATATGTTGCAACAAATTCAAAAAATGCCAGCAGTCGAAATAAAATCAGCGAGCGATTTAATTTATCGCCATAATAAAATTCGCGTGGCTTATATTTCGGCGGATTTTCGTGAACATCCGATTACTTATTTAATGTGTGGCTTGTTTGAAATTCATCAACGTCAACAATTTGAAATTATCGGCATTTCCTTAATGGCTGAGGAAAAAACGCCAACAGGTCAACGAGTCAAAACCGCTTTTGATGAATTTATCGATGTGAGTCAATGGACAGATCAAAAAATTATTCAGGAATTACGTCAACGCGAAATTGATATTGCCGTTGATTTAACCGGCATTACCAGTAATTATCGCTCAACGATTTTTGCAGCACGGGTTGCGCCAATTCAAATTAATTATTTGGGTTATCCAGCAACGATGGGGGTAAAAGCGATGGATTATATAATTGCCGATCCGTTTTTAATTCCAGAATCTCAACGTTCTTATTATAGTGAACAAATTATTTATTTACCGGATTGTTTTCAAGTTAATGATGATAAACGATTAAAAGATTTACCTCTGCCTAGTCGAAAAGAAGCCGGATTACCTGATCAAGGTTTTATTTTTTGTTCATTTAATAATAGTTACAAAATCAATCCACCTTTTTTTGATATATGGATGCGATTATTAATTGCGGTAAAAGATAGCGTATTATGGTTAGTGGGAAATAATCCTGAAGTGCGTGAACATTTCTATTATGAAGCTAAACAACGCGGCGTTAATCCGGAACGATTAATTTTTACTGAACGCCTGCCTTATTCGCAACATTTAGCCAGATTTCCATTAGCGGATTTATTTTTAGATACTTTGCCATTTAATGCTGGAACGACCGCGAGTGATGCGTTATGGATGGGAGTACCAGTATTAACTTGTGTCGGTGAAGCTTTTGCCGCGCGAATGGCGGGAAGTTTATTAACGGCATTAAATTTACCCGAATTAATTACCCAAAATTTAATTGATTATGCAGCCTTAGCTTTAAAGTTGGCAACCGATACTGAATTATTAAAAAGGATTCGGCAAAAATTAGCGATTAATAAACAAAATTCAGCGTTATTTAATACGAAAACATTTGCTATTCATTTAGAATGGGCTTATCAACAGATTTTACAAAAAGCACATCAAGGATTAGCTCCGCAATTATTAATGGTACCTAAATTAATTCCTGCTTCTGAAAAAGAAATTACTTATTTAGCTCAACTTTTATCAAAAGCTCAAAATGCGCGTAATGCCGGTCAATTTACTGAAGCCGAAAATGTATATCAACAAATTTTGCAACAACAACCGGATCATGCTGAAGCGACTCATTGGCTAGGGATTTTATATCATCAAACGGGGCATTCAGAAAAAGGGGTTAATTTAATTCAACGTTCAATTGAATTAAATCCTAACCATTCTGGCTATTATTGTAATTTGGGGGTGGTATTAAGTGCATTAAAACAAATTCCAGCGGCAATTCATTGTTATCAACAAGCCTTGCAACGTAAAAAAGAAGATGCCAATGTTTATTATAATTTGGGAAATGCTTATAAAAGTTTAGGGCAAATGCAAAACGCGATTGAAAGTTATCAGCAAGCGGTTCATTATCAACCGAAACATAGCGGAGCATTTAATAATTTAGGCGAAACTTTACGCGCTATTGGACAAATTTCACAGGCAATTGATTGTTATCAAAAAGTATTACAAATACAGCCACAACATATTGATGCTTTATTTAATTGTGGTTGTGCATATGAAACGCAAAATCAATTCATTGAAGCCGAAGAGTGTTATCGCCAATTATTAGCGGTTAAACCGGATTATGCAAAAGCAATTGATGCGTTATTTTATTTACATCATCATCGTTGTAATTGGCGAGATTATGATTTACGCATTCAACAAATTAAAGATATTGTGAAATCCGGTAATCAAACTTATCGACCCTTTGCTTTTTTACATGTTACTGATCAGGCTGAATTACAATTACGTTGTGGACAAACCTATGCGAAATATCAATATCCAATTAGCCCACCTTTATGGCAGGGCGAATTATATACTCATAGCAAAATTCGCGTAGCTTATTTATCCGCCGATTTTAATGCCCATGCAGTGAGTTATTTAATGCTAGGGATTTGGGAACAGCATCATCGAAATCGATTTGAAATTTACGGATTATCTTTTTGTGGCGAAGATTCAAGTGTGACTGGACAGCGGGTTAAAGCGGCATTTGATCATTTTATTGATATTTCACACTATAAAGATCAGCAAGTCGCTTTATTATTACGTCAATTAGAAATTGATATTGCGATCGATTGTATGGGTTATACCAAAAATAATCGTACGGCAATTTTTGCCGCTAGACCTGTACCGGTACAAATCAATTATTTAGGATTTCCCGCAACCATGGGCGCAGAATATATTGATTATATAATTGGCGATCGCTTTTTAATTCCTAGCCATTTTCAAATTCATTATCAAGAAAAAGTGGTTTATTTACCCGAATGTTTTCAAGCAAACGATTCGCAAAGAGCGATTAGTGATTTAGCAATTAAACGTGAAGATTATAGCTTACCTGAATCGGCTTTTGTTTTTTGTGCTTTTAATACCAATTACAAATTAACCCCTACTTTTTTTGCCATATGGATGCAGTTATTAGCTGATATTCCTAATAGTGTTTTATGGTTAATTGCTTATCATGAAGAAACACAAAACAATTTACGTCAAACCGCCGCTGATTATGGCATTGATCCGCACCGTTTATATTTTGCAAAATGGCAACCTTATTCCGAACATTTAGCGCGTTTTAAACTCGCGGATTTATTTTTAGATACCTTGCCATTTAATGCTGGCACGACCGCAAGTGACGCATTATGGGCAGGATTACCGGTTTTAACTTGCAGCGGTTCTGCATTTGCCGCGCGAATGGCAGGCAGTTTATTACAAACGATAGGTTTGGCAGAATTAGTCACCGAATCATTAGCGGATTATCAAGCAATGGCGATGAATTTGGCGACTGATCCAACTTTGTTGGCACAATTACGTCAACGTTTACAACAACATCGCTCAACTCATGCGTTATTTAATACCCAACGTTTTTTGGGCTATTTAGAAACTGCGTACATTGCGATGTGGCAACGAGTTCAACAAAAACTACCAGCGCGAACCTTGGTGATTGTTACGCCTGAAGCAGAAAATATTAAAGTCAATCAATTACTTGAACAAGGTTTACAACATTTACAAGCGGGGCAATTCGACGCGGCTGAAGCTTGTTATCAACAAATTTTGCAATTAAAACCCCATCATGCTCAAGCTTTGCATTATCGCGGATTGATTTATTCTCAACGTCAATCCTATTTATTCGCGCAAGTTTTAATCAAACAAGCGATTGTTTGTGAAGATGATCTGAATCAAAAAGCTTTATATTACAGTAATTTAGCCGTTGTTTATGAACAACAACAGAAGTTGGATGCCGCGATTTCAGCGTATCAACAAGCCCTCAGTTTATTGCCACAAGCTGCATTGTATTTGCGTGTAGCTCAATTGGCAAAAACTCAACAGCAACCTTCAATGGTTGAAGCTTATTATCAACAAGCCATTGAATTACAACCGAATTTTATCGAAGCTTATCGTCAATTAGCGATGTGGTATCGTGATCAAGGGCAATTCGCAGCGGCGATTCAGCAATTTCAACAATTGATTCGGTTACAGCCTGAAGATGGACAAGCGCATTTTGATTTGGCATTGATTTTATTAACTTTAGGACGTTATGCGGAAGCTTGGACAGAACATGAATATCGTTATCATGTCAGTCGTCCAAATCGTAGAGCCGTTCCACCGCCGTTTCGTTTTCCCCAATGGCAGGGACAATCTCTGGAAAATCAATCGATTGTGATTTATCCCGAACAAGGTTTAGGCGATGAAATCCAATTTTGTCGTTATTTTCCATTGTTAAAACAACAAGGTGCGAGCAAAGTAACTGTTTTTTGTAAACCACCGTTAAAATCGTTGTTTGAACGTTTAAGTGGGGTTGATGAAGTCAAAATTCGAGAGACAGTGATTCAAGTATCCCCACATGATTATTGGGTTTTTCCCCTGAGTTTGCCGTTACATTTCCAGACTCGAATCGACAACATTCCAGCTACAGTGCCTTATTTATCTGTCGGTGATAAATTTTTGGCTCAAAAACAACAGGAACTGACGACTTTACTCGCGGGTAAAGCAACCGATTTGAAAGTTGGAATTTGTTGGCAGGGCAATCCTCAATTTAATGATAATGCTAGACGTTCCCCGGGAATTGCTGCTTATAAACCGCTGTTTGCTTTATCGGGAATCCAATTTTTTACTTTACAACCCGACACTCGTGAGGTTTTTTTAGCCAATGCCGGCAAACAAGCTGCGGATTTAGGTCGTGAACTTGATCCCAATAGTTTTGAAGATGCCGCGAGTTTAATCCACCATATGGATTTAATTATCAGCAGCGATACGTCGATTGCACATTTAGCCGGAGCTTTAGGTAAACCCTTATGGTTATTGTTGATGGCTACTCCGGATTGGCGCTGGGGATTAAGTGGTGAAACCAATCCTTGGTATCCAACTGCGAAATTGTTTAGACAAACTCAAGCCGGAGAATGGACTACCGTCATTGAACAAGTGTTACAGGCTTTACAAAAATATCTCAGCGATTATCAACAAACGATTCGTCAACAGTTAAAAGTAGCTTTTAAACAGTATCATGCCGGAGATTATCAAGCCGCAGTGCAAGCCTATCAACAGTTGTTATCACTCAATCCTTATCATCCGGAAGCCTGTCATTGGTTAGGGGTCAGTTATCAACAACAAGGTAAATTTACCTTAGCAACCGAATGGATGCAGCGTTCGATACAGCTTGATCCCGAAAATCCCAGTTATCACTGTAATTTAGGCGTTTCTTTAGCGGCGCAACAGCGTTTGCCGGAAGCGATAACCAGTTATCAACGCGGTTTAATGCTAACGTCTAGCAATCCTAGTTTGTATTACAACTTAGGAAATGCGTATCGCAGTCTTTATCAATATGAATTAGCCGTTACTCAATACCAGCAAGCAATTGCCTTAAAACCACAAGAATCACTGGTTTATAACAATTTAGCGTTAACTTTACACGATCAAGGTCGATTCACCGAAGCGGTCGTGGTGTATCAACAATTGATCAATTTGACTAACGATCCAATTGCGTTAGCCCAAGCTTATTACAATTGCAGTTTATCGTTATTGCAAATCGGGGATTATATTCAAGGATGGGAATATTACGAATATCGTTATCATGAAAATTATCAAGGTCGAGAAATTGTTGCGCCACAATTAAGTTTCCCTCAATGGCAGGGAGAATCGTTAATTGGTAAATCGATTTTGATTTGCCCTGAACAAGGTTTGGGCGATCAATTACAATTTTGTCGTTATGTCTCAGTTCTAAAACAGCAATTTCAAGCAGCGTGGGTTACTTTGGTGTGTAAACCACCCTTAGTTGAAGTGTGTCAAACCGTGCCTGGCGTAAATCAGGTAATAGCGATTGAAAGTACCGCGCCGATTTTCCGTCATGATTATTGGGTTTTTGCGTTGAGTTTACCTCTGTATTGTAAAACTACAGTCAACAATATTCCCGCAACTATTCCCTATTTATTTGCTAATCCGCAGCAAATACAACAGATCGCCAATGAATTAGCGACCATCAAAACGGTGAAAGTCGGTTTATGTTGGAAAGGCAATCCGAATTTTAAAAACGATGGTTTACGCTCTCCGGGAATTAAAGCTTATCAACCTTTTTTCGCACTTTCTGGCGTACATTTTTTCACTTTACAACCGAATACTCGTGAAGAATTTTTAGCCGCTGCTGGAGAAAAAGCAATTGATCGCGGTCATGACATTGATAGTAACAGTTTTGCCGAAGCCGCTGCATTAATCATGAACATGGATTTGGTAATCTCCAGTTGTACCTCAATTGTGCATTTAGCCGCCGCTTTAGGAAAACCAGTATGGGTATTATTACCTCAAGTTGCAGATTGGCGATGGTTAACCGAACGTGAAGACAGCCCTTGGTATCCAACAGTACGCTTATTTAGACAAACTGAATTTGGCGACTGGACAACGGTTGTACAACGAGTCGTGACTGAACTTAAAACGTTTATCAATCAACAGCAACACACTCAGATAACGAGTTGGTTTTCGCAAGGTTTAACCCATCATCAAGCGGGGCGATTAGTCGAAGCGGAAAATTGTTATCAACAAGTTTTGCAATTACAAGCTGAACATGCCGATACTTTGCATTTATTAGGTGCATTAAGACATAGACAAAATTTACATTCACAAGCCATTCAATTGATCGAAAAAGCCATTGAATTAAATCCTTATAATGCGGTTTATCATGCGAATTTAGCGATTATTTTTAAAGTATTAGGACAAATGGAACGGTCAAAACAGCATTATGAACGGGCTTCAGAATTAAATCCGCAACACGAAGGGATTTTTGGACAAATTTTTTATACGCAATTGCAATGTTGTGATTGGGTAGATTATTTTTCTACGTTAAATAAAATTGAAACTGCAATAGCGAATAATCAATCCGGTTATTTACCTTTTATTTCTTTATTAGCCACCGATTCTGCTGAATTACATTATCGTTGTGCTTTACGCGCGGCTGAAAATTATCCACCTTCAGCCACGCCATTATGGCAGGGTAATTATTATGCGCATAATAAAATTCGGGTTGCTTATTTATCAGTTGATTTTCGTGAACATCCGGTAAGTTATTTATTAGCAGCGATTATTGAACATCATGATCGCAATCGTTTTGAAATTAGCGGATGGGCATTACAACCTAGCGATAATAGTTTAACTGGACAACGTATTAAAGCCGCTTTTGATGAAGTGATTGAAGTGAGTTTATATTCAGATGAAGAAATTGCGCAACAATTACGTCAACGAGAAATTGATATTGCAATTGATTTAACCGGTTTAACCCGATTTAATCGCACCGGCATTTTGGCGTTACGTCCCGTACCTATTCAAATCAATTATTTAGGTTATCCTGGAACAATGGGGGTCAATTATATCGATTATTTAATTGCGGATTCAACCGTTATTCCGCCCAATCAACAACAATATTATACGGAACAATTAGTTTATTTACCGAATTGCTATTTACCCGGCGATAATCGTCGTCAAGTAGAAACCATTATTCCAACTCGAGCCGAATTAAATTTACCTGAACACGCTTTTGTATTTTGCAGTTTTAATAATCATTACAAAATTAATCCACCTTTATTTGAAATCTGGATGCGATTATTAGCGACAATTCAAGACAGTGTTTTATGGTTATCTCAACCTAATGAATTAGCCACTGCTAAACATTTACGTTGCGAAATTCAACGACATGGCATTGATCCACAACGATTAATTTTTGCTGATCGAACACCCACAACTGCTTTACATTTAGCTCGTTTACAACAAGCGGATTTATTTTTAGATACTCTACCTTATAACGCTCATACGACTGCAACGGATGCGTTATGGGTAGGCTTGCCATTAATCACTTGTATGGGCAAAACTTTTGCTGGACGAGTCGCCTCTAGTGCTTTATTAGCGATAGGAATACCGGAATTAATTACTCATAATTTAGCAGAATATGAAGCCTTAGCCATTAAATTAGCAACTGATTCTCATTTATTAGCACAAATTCGACAAAAATTAACTCTTAATCGGAAAACTTATCCTTTATTTAATACTGCTGCTTATACTAAGCATTTAGAAAAAGCATTTGAAATGATGTGGCAACGTTCACAACAACAATTACCTCCTCAAACCTTTGGAATTACCGATTAGATTCGGTTAATTTAAGGTTTGTTATATCAAACATTTTAACATTTGGAACGATAATTATGTGTAGAATAAATCCTCGAGTTGATTTTGCTTTTAAAAAATTATTTGGTAGTGAAGAAAATAAAGATTTATTAATTAATCTCTTTAATTAATGCGATTGTTTCTGTTGAACAACAAGTTGTAGAAGTCGAATTAAAAAATCCCTATAATTTAGCGGATTACCGTGCAGGAAAAATGTCTATTTTAGACATTAAAGCTAAAAATGAAAAAGGAATATGGTTTAATGTAGAAATGCAAATTAGTGAAGATTATCATTTCGATAAACGCGCTATTTATTATTGGGCAAAATTAGTTACTGAACAGCTTAGTGAAGGTATGATGTTTAAGCAATTAAAAAAAAACATTAGCATTAATATTTTGGATTTTAATTTTATTCCCAATCGTCAAGATGTACATAGTTGTTATAAAATCATTAATACTGCAACAGGTCAAGATGATAAATTAGATGATGTTTTTGAATTACATTATGTAGAATTACGTAAATTTAATAAACTTGAATCTGAAATTGCAACCGCTTTAGATCGATGGGCAACTTTTTTAACCAAATCCGATAAATTAAATAAATATCAAATTCCTAAAGAATTAGCTTGTGATACGGCAATTGTAAAAGCGATTTCTGCTGTAGATAGAATGTTTGATGAAGAAGAACGTTTAATTTATGATGTCAGAATGCAATCATTAATAGAAGTAGAAAGTAAAATTGCGTCCGCAGAAGAAAAAGGTATGAAAAAGGGAATGGAAAAGGGAATGGAAAAAGGTATAAAACAAGGAATAGAAATAAGTCAAAAGAAAATGATTCTAAAGGCTTATCAAACCGGATTAAATATAGAAATGATTAGTCAAATTCTGGCAATTGAGCCAGATATTGTCAGAAAAATGATTCAAGAAAATTAAGTCGGTAAGTAAAAATACATAAAAAGTTTAATTATAAAATTGATTAATGCGGTTTATTTAATTGGTTTAAATAAATGAATATCCGCCTCAATTGCTGTTTTTTCCGCAGCAATTCCCCAATTTAATTCTTGATCTTGAGTAAAACGTTTGCCTAATTGCCAAGCAATTTGTGCTCTGGCTAATTGTACCCCTAAATAAAATGAATGACTGCCATCTTGCGCAACATTATTTAATAAAGGATATAAGGCAAAAGGATCATGAGCTGTATATAAACCATTTCGATTATAAATATGAATTCCGTCAATACTAGTTTGAATTCTGAAACTCGGATCAGTCACTTGTTGAGCGAATTCTTCAATTTCGCTAAATTGATAAGGAAATGGCGCGATTTCATG
>JACCEE010433677.1_pt1 | contig 12076 bp, 7 predicted proteins | sample 7449931 | NCBI WGS metagenome assembly JACCEE01 (sample SAMN15323457, study PRJNA562643) | freshwater metagenome | isolation source: river surface water | place: USA:Blue River Watershed | collected 2017-08-19 | reverse complement strand
ATTCAATGGCTACTTTAGCTTTGAATTCTGAACTAAATGTTCGTCTTTTTTTTAAATCCATTTTTTGACAGTTTTAAGTTACAAATTTACACTTATTATTCCTGTCCTAATTTTGGGGAGTATTATAGGCGAAATAATGACCGTAGAAATTCAACCTCAAGAGAGCGAAATAAAAGCAATAACTTTTACCGAAGACTGGTTTATTGATATCTCAACCGGTTATATTTCAAAAAAAGTCAAAGAAATCGGCTTCATCAGAGAATGGGATGATTATGTGACGAACACACATAAAATCAGACCTATTTTTTATATAAAATTGAATAATTTAAACAAAAAAACAAGAATAGAATACATACCTTTACCAAACTAAATTTATCGTCTATGGCATCTGAAATGCGTAAAATTAAACTAACCGTTCAAAAAAGAATAGCACTAATATCTGTAGTACTTCTTATCGGTAAATTCATAGCATATTTTATGACCCAATCGGTTGGTATCTTAACCGATGCATTGGAAAGTATTGTTAACGTTATCACCGGATTCATAAGTATTTACAGTATTTACGTTTCATTAAAACCCCGCGATGCAAATCATCCGTTTGGACACGGTAAAGTTGAATCGCTTTCTGCTTCAATCGAAGGATTATTGATACTTTTTGCAGGATTACTCATAATTTATGAAGCAATTGTTCGATTATTTTATCCGGCCGAAATCCAAAAACTCGACATCGGTATTATCATTATCGCTGTAGCTGGTTTGATAAACTATGTTATTGGATATTACAGCATCTGGGTTGGAAAAAAACACAATTCCATTGCGCTGATTGCTGGCGGCAAACATCTGCAATCTGATACATATTCGAGCATCGGACTGGTTATTGGTTTATTATTGCTGTTATTTACCAAAATTCTGTGGCTCGATAGTGTGATAGCTCTTATCTTCGGTTCTATAATAATTTATACCGGATATAAAATCTTGAAAGAAACAACATCGAACCTGATGGACGAAGCCGATGTGAAACTTATCGAAAAATTGACTCTATTGCTTTGGGAACATAAAACAGACAATTGTATTGAAATGCACAACCTTAAGCTCGTGAAATATGGCGAAGCATATCATATTGACTGTGACATTACACTTCCCTGGTATATGAACATCAAAGATGCGCATGCCGAAGGTGATAAAATTAAAAATGTCATTTTACAAAATTTCTCAGAGCTTATCGACTTAAATATCCATAATGATTCGTGCAAGGAACGTTACTGCAATCGATGTCGCGTTACAAATTGCTCATATCGAAAACAAGCTTTTGAATCGGACGTTCAATGGACCTTTGAATCGATAACATATAAAAATACCAACACTCAATTTTAGCATGCAAAAACAAATATTTTTTGTAACAGGTATTGATACCGATGCCGGTAAAACATTTGCAACAGGAATGATTGCAAAAATGCTTCATCAACAAAATAAATCGGTCATAACTCAAAAACTTGCCCAAACCGGATGTACAGAAATTTCGAGCGATATTGTTGATCATCGCCGATTGATGGGTGTTGAACTATTTGCTGAAGATGCAGATGGTACAACTTGTCCCTTTTTGTTTTCATTTCCGTGTTCACCTCATTTAGCAGCACAAATCGATGGTAAAGATATTGACGTTCAAACAATCGACAACAGCACGAAAAAATTACTAAACACGTTTGATATTGTGTTAATTGAAGGTGCCGGAGGACTATATGTTCCAATAAACCAATCATTATTCACAATCGACTTCATAAAAGAACGGAATTATTCGCTCATTTTGGTATCGTCGGCAAAACTAGGAAGCATAAATCACACACTATTGAGCCTTGAAGCGTGTAAAAAGAAAGCAATAAACGTCATTGGCGTTATTTATAATCACTATCCTCAAACACCCGAAGTTATATTCAACGACTCGCGTGCAATTATTAAAGATTACACAAAACAAATGTATCCTCACGCATTTTTTGAAGATCTGCCTATTATTCAAAACACACAACAAACATTAAACTTTCAATTTTGTTAGAATAAAACAAACTGAAAGGAAACTTTTTCAGTAAAACCATCGTACCTTTTGTAATTATTCTGTAAGTTAATATTCTATATACGATCTATATAGAAGTGAATAAAAACAATGACAGGGATGAATCAAAGTAATACGATATCAGCAATACAAATTTTGCAAAGTTTTTCTAATCGAATCTTAGAAAAACAATCGTTTGAAGAATTAACACAACAAATCGTTGATTTGAAAAATGATTTCAGTTTTATCTCAGAAATCGAATTGTATTTGTATGATTATCGAAAAAAGGCGATACGTTTTTTTTCATCTACACAACAGTCCTATGAGTTTATTAATGAAACAGAAAAGAATATTAATAATTCGAAAGCAGGCAATGTGATTGCCAATCAAACATTTCAAATTGAAAATCAAAACATCTATATTCCAATCATAAAAAAACAACATTGTTTGGGATGTTTGATATTCGATATTACTGAAAACAAACCTATTGACAACGAAATATTAGCATTTTGTAATTTCATTTGCTCGATAATAACCGATGCCTATTATCGGCTTCAGGAATTGGAAGAATCGAAAATTCTAGCATCGATAGCTCGCGAAACAGACCGCGCAATAATCATTGCAAACAAACTCGGGAAAATTGAATGGGTAAACCAAGGATTCACTCAATTAAGTGGTTATACTCTCGAAGAAGTTTTTGGCAAACGTCCGGGCGATTTCCTTCAAGGTACGATTTCAGACCCGGAACGAGTACAAAAACTAGGTGACGCACTTCGAAAACACGAACGCATTGAAACCGAATTATATAACTATGACAAAAACGGTAACCCCTATTGGGTCAACTTAGAAATTAAACCGGTGTTTGAAAATGGTGAATTAATGCATTTTATATCGGTACAAAAAGATATGACCGAAGAAAAAAATGCAAAAGAAAATCTGATAGCTGCTCAGTCAAGACTTTTTGCTTTGATTAATAATCTTCAATCGGGTGTTGTTGTTGAAGACGAACATCGAAACATTATATTATTAAATCAGCATTTTTGCGATTTGTTTTCACTACCCAAAAAAGACGAAGTCATCAACCATTGGAAGATGAACGATGTTATAAAATATGCTCAAAACAGCGTAGCCGACATTGAAAAATTCACCAAAGACTGTGATGAAATATACCAAAACAAAAAAATCACAATCCATCAAGAACTTCTATTAAACAATAACCGCATACTCGAAAGAACCTTCATCCCTATTTATTCAAAAAACACATTTGTTGGTTGTTTGTGGCAATATGAGGACATTACCAACCGCAAATTTGCGGAGCAAGAACTCTCAAAGGCAGTTGATGTAGCAAAAACGGCCAATGATGCAAAAACAACATTTTTAGCCAACACAAGCCACGAAATCAGAACATCGATGAACGTTATTTTTGGAATGGCAAAATTGCTTTCAGAAACCGTTTTAAATGAAGAACAAAAAAAATATTTGTCAGGCATTAAAAGCTCTGCCGAAAACCTATTGGTTGTAATCAACGATATCCTTGATTTATCGAAAATAGAAGCAGGGAAATTAAAATTTGAAAACATCAATTTCAATCTTCGAAAAGTGATGGAAGATGCTGTGAATTTTCTTTCAATGAAGGCTGAAGAAAAAAATATATCTCTACAATTAGATTATGATTTAGCAGTTAATGAACAAGTTATCGGTGATCCATACAGACTGAATCAGGTATTTTTAAATTTATTGAATAATGCATTGAAATTTACAGAAGAAGGTAGCATTACCTTAAAATGTACTCTTAAAGAACATACATTAAAAGATATTACCATCAAATTTGAGATAATTGATACTGGTATTGGCATTGATGAAACCAAATTACAAAGCATATTCGACAGTTTCACACAAGAAAACACCTCAACGACAAGAACACATGGCGGCACTGGACTCGGATTATCTATCAGCAAACAACTTGTTGAATTAATGGGCGGAAAACTTGAAGCTTTTAGTCAAAAAAATGTAGGATCGACATTTAGCTTCACACTTATTTTCGAGAATGGAGCAAAAGAAGAATCGAAAATCGAGAAGAAAACACCCTCTCAAGAAAGTTTACAATCGATGAAATTATTATTAGTTGAAGACAACGAATTTAATCGATTAATGGCTGAAAATATTTTAATAAAATGTGATATAAAACCAGATATCGCAGTAAATGGGCTTGAAGCAGTTGAGAAAGTTCGCGAAAAACAATACGACTTAATTTTGATGGATATTCAAATGCCGATAATGAGTGGCATTGAAGCAACACAAATAATACGAAACGAATTAAAATCCAATACACCAATCATTGCATTAACAGCCCACGCATTAGCTGGAGAACGAGAAAAATATATGGAAGTTGGGATGAATGAATATTTAGCAAAACCATTTGATGCCAATAGTTTGTTATATTTAATCAAATTATTTTATAAAATGCCTATTGCCCCACCCACCCCCAATGAAACAAAGGAAACAGAACAAAAACACGATGGCGTAAAATTATACAATCTCAATAATCTGAGAAAAATGTCGAAAGACGGTGATGTATTTGTTATGAAAATGCTTGAAATATTTCTAAAACAAACAGAAACAATATCAGACGATTTAAAAACATTACTACAAAAAGATGATTTCAAAGAAATATCATCGCTCGTGCACCAAATAAAACCATCTCTACAATATATGGGTGTTGATAGTTTATATAACATTGCTGTTGCCATAGAAAGCGAAATAAAAACCAATGCAGAAAGATCAACAATTGTTATGAATTTAGATATTTTGTGCAATACCCTACCGTTGCTCATCCAACAATTATCCAAAGAATATATTGAGCTTGAAAGGAAATTACATTAATAATAAACATTGAAATTGCATTCAAGTTATTATGGAACGTTCAAAACAATTGACCACAGAACAACAAAATATTATTCTCAAGATACTAAAAACCGTTTTGAGAAAAATATCAAGCGACATAACAACATAGCATGGTCGACCGTTGAAACCGCCTTAGTAGCAAATAAAATAGCATTATGGTCTATCAACGAAATGGAACAAACAGGAGGAGAACCCGATGTTGTTCAATTTCACGAATCACAAAATGAAATTGTATTTGTAGATTGCTCAATCGAAAGTCCTAAAGGGCGCAGAAGTCTTTGTTACGACCGCGATGCACTCGATTCAAGAAAAGACTTCAAACCTGCTAATACAGCTATCGACATGGCATCGGAAATTGGCATAAAATTACTTACCGAAGATCGGTATCGCCATTTACAGACATTAGGAACATTCGATACAAAAACATCAAGTTGGCTACAAACCCCATCGGAAATACGAAAACTTGGCGGTGCTCTATTTGCAGAATTTCGCTACGGTACAGTATTTATCTTCCATAATAGCGCTCCATCTTATTATGGTGTTCGGGGTTTTAGAGGATTTATAATAATATAACATGTATTGCCCAAAACGTTCGAAACGTATCAAACAATTTTTATAATACTATTTCATTTGGATTTTTTATTCAAATATTCATTAACACAATACAATTCACTTATTTAGATTTCATTTCTTTGGGATTAACAAAAAACAATCGTAATTTTATCGCCATTTACTTTTTGGCATTAATGTATTGATTAATAAACCTCAAATTTATGATTTCGTCAATAAAATGGAGCCTTTTAATTTGTTTTGCAACTCTTGCATTAAACATTAAAACCATACAAGCTCAAACCCCCGTTGCCGTTCATGGACAATTATCGATAAGCGGAAACCGTTTGAAAGACAAAAACGGGAATAACTACCAACTTCGAGGTATGTCGATGTTTTGGAGTAACTGGCAAGGTAAGTTCTGGAACTATGAAACCATTAAATGGTTACGTGACGATTGGCATTGTAATGTTGTACGTGCTGCAATGGGTATTTCGCCCGACGACAATAGTGGTTATTTAGGCAAGCCCGACCTTGAGTTACACAAAATGGAAACAGTCATTGAAGCTGCAATCGATTTAGGAATATACGTCATTGTAGACTGGCACAGTCATCATGCTGAAAATGAAACAACACAATCAAAAGCTTTTTTTGCATACATAGCTCAAAAATATGGTAAATACCCAAATATTATATATGAAACTTATAATGAACCTATTACCGATTGGGGAACAATAAAAACATATCACAACGCGGTAATATCTTCAATACGACAATCCGACGCAAAAAATGTTATCATTTTAGGTACACCATTTTATTCTCAAAATATCGAGGAAGCAACCAATAGTCCTGTTTCTGGAACTAATTTGTGTTATGCATTGCATTACTATGCAGCAACACATACATTTTGGAACTCGGTAGGAACTGTCAGCAATAAAGGTTATTATGTGTTTGTTTCTGAATTTGGTACATGCGACGCTTCTGGTGCCGGTTCTGTTGATGCTAATAATTCAAATACATGGTGGAATACATTAGAACAATACGGTGTTAGTTGGTGTAACTGGGCTGTGTCTGATGTCAATGAAGCTGCCGCTATCGTCAAACCGGGATCGTCTATTTCAGGTGGGTGGAATCCGAGTTCCGATTTAACAACTTCGGGTATTTTAGTCAGAAACAAATTAAGAGGATACGCTCAAGATCCCGTACCCACGAATATTGCTCCATACATCACATCAAGCCCCAAAAGCCAATCGGTACCTATTCAATCAAGTGCTAGTTTTAATGTAGAAGTTGCCGGTCCCGGACCATTTACCTATAAATGGTATTTTAAAGGAAATCCTTTATCTAATTCAAATACAGCTTCATACACCGTTGCATCGGTTACAGAACAAGATACCGGTTCTTATTATGTTGAAATCACAAATGCTATTGGAAAAACAACGAGTAAAACCGTAAGACTTGATGTTCGATATCGCTCGCCTTATTATGCTACATCTCAATCAATTCCCGGCATTATTCAATTTGAAGATTATGATAAAGGTGGTCAAGACATTGGTTATTTTGATGCCAGCTACGGAAATTCGGGAGGCGGATACCGTCAAGATGATGTTGATATAGAGCCGATTCAAGGACAAGTTGATCAATATTCAATTGGATTTACTGATAATGGAGAATATCTTTCATATTCTGTCAATGTTGGATGGGACGGTGAATATACGGTTGATGTTTATTACGCATCGCAACCCGGCGGCGGAGCTTACAGCTTGTACATCGACAATAATGCCATCGTTCCCAAAACAACATTAGCAACAACAGGTGGTTGGTTTACCTATGCAAAAGCATCGGCCACGTTCAACCTTACGAAAGGTGAACACATTCTTAAATTCAAAATCGATGTATCTGGTTACAATATCGATTTTATGGAATTCAAATCGAAAACAGCTCCGCAAACAGCTCCTATCATTACAGCTCAACCAAAAAACACGAATGCAAAAGCTGGAAAAGCGGCATCAATATTTGTGTCTGCAACGGGTGCCAATCCGCTCAGCTATCAATGGTATTTTAATGGAAAAGCAATAAGTGGTGCAACAAGCGCAACATATTCTCTTACTTCTGTAACACAGGCCGACTCTGGCGACTATTACGTTGTTATCACGAATTCATTAGGAAAAGCAACGAGTAACATCGCTACGATTTCCGTTCAAAACACATCTGCTTATTTGGGCATTCCCGCGATTATTCCCGGACGTGTTATGTGTAAAAATTGGGATGAAGGGGGACAAAATTCAGGGTTTTATGACACCGACCCTACCGAGAATAAAGGTGTAACAAACTCTGGTTCGGCGAATTCATATCGTGAAAATGCTGTCGATGTTGAAACATGTACCGATGGTGGAACAGGTTTTTCGGTTGGATACATTGTTGCCGGTGAATGGTTAGAATATTCTGTTACAGTCAAATACACAGGTTCATACACCGTAGGTTTCAGAATTGCATCGGGTTCTACAACGGGCGTGATGGCTTTAGGACTCAACGTCGACGGGATGACGGCAATCAATACCCTATCGGTTCCAAATACTGGGGGTTGGTCTACTTGGAAAACCATCGAGCAAACAATTAACTTAACCGCTGGTTCGCACATTTTACGATTAAAAGCAAACCAAGGCGATTTCAACATCAACTACATTGATTTTACCTTAAAGTCTGCTACTGCTGATATTACCATCAAAAATGGTTGGAATCTATTTGCATTGCCATTAACTCCGGCCGATTCGTCGGTAGATAAAATATTTAGCGGTATAACCAATCTTCAAGTAAAATCGCAAGAGCAATTTTATCTCGCCGGTCAACCCGCAATATTCAATTCGTTGACAAAACTGACAACAGGCAAAGGATATCTCGTTTATAATGGTGGTAACCAAACAACTGTTACAATTACTGGTTTACCAAAATCATCATCTATCGATTTTTCAAATCTTCAAAACGGTTGGAATTTAATTGGAAATAGTGGGGATAATATTCCGGCAAACTCTGCTGGGACAAACGTTCAGGTTATCAAAGATTTTGATGGATTTTATATTCCCGGAAACACATTCTCTTCATTAAAAACACTCGGTTCGGGGAAAGCTTATTTTATTAAAAAATAATTAAACTATTCATAATAAAAAAGCCTGATAATAAAAACATTATCAGGCTTTTTTTATTTAACGTATATAGTTTTCGTAATAGCTTCGCAAATGCAAAATATCAAGCATTCGTTCAAATTCGCTGCTTAACGATGCTTTTAACAAAATGTCGGCATTCGTTTCAGGATGCGTAAACGCTAGACTATGAGCATGTAACATCATCGTGTCCATATTAAACGTTTCTTTAAAAAACCGATTTTGTTTATTACAACCACCAGGTCTATCTGCAATTATGGGATGAAAAATATGGCTGAAATGTTTTCTTAATTGATGCATTCGTCCTGTTTGTGGCTCGGCTAAAACAAGACTATAACGTTGTGTTTGATGTATTCCCAACGTATATGGAATTTCGCCATATCCTAATGTTGTATAATGAGTTAAAGCATCTTGCGTTTTGCCCGACTCATTAGTTAATGGATAATCAATTATTCCCGATTCAGGAGTATATCCTCGAACAATACAAATGTATTTTTTATCAACCGTACCGGCCATAAACTGATTCGATACATGTATCAAACTTTCTTTATCGAACGTGAATAATAAAACACCGGCAGTTTTCCTATCGAGCCGATGAACAGGAAATACCTTCTGTTTCAATTGTTCTCGTAACAATTGTAAAGCAAAAACTTGCACATCAGATGCAATGGGCGAACGATGAACTAATAAGCCATGAGGTTTATTTATGGCTACCAGTTTTTCATCTTGGTAAATTATTTCTAAATTCATAAAGCAAAGGTACAAGAATTATTATTTTTAAATTGAAATCTATGATGAAACAATTTCTATCTTTGATACATACAATTCATAAGAAAAAAATCATGAAATAACCATAAGCTACAAATCGCACACAACGCGAGTCTTATTATATGATTATTGCATCTGACAATTAAAAACTTAAATAAATATAAACTGATGAAATTGAGTAAACATTTAGCTATTTTTCTGTATTCGATGATTATATTATCGAAAGTAACGGTTCAAGCTTCGAACATTCAGATAAATGAAATAATGGCATCGAATGCAACCGCATATGAAAATCCCAATTCGAAATTTGATGATTGGATAGAACTCAAAAACAATACTGCAACGACCATCAATATTGGTGGTTATTACTTAAGTGATGATAAAACTCAACCACTTAAATGGAAAATACCTGCAAACACATTACTTTATGGATATTCATACCGAATCATATATGCCGATGGTGAAAATTCAGTAATGCATACAAACTTTAAACTCAACGAAGATGGCGAATTTATTGGTTTGTATACACCCAACGGAACCGTTGTCGATTCTTTTAGTTTTGGAAAACAACGTGTTGATATATCTTTTGGAAGAAATCAAAATACCGGTTCATTGGTGTATTTTACAAAATCGACACCGGGTACTTCAAATGTTTCCAGTACAATAACAGGTATATGCCCTTCTCCAATATTTTCGAAATCGGGAGGTTTTTATAATACAAATCAATCAATTGAATTATCGGGTCAACAAGGTTACGATATTTACTACTCAACCGATGGTACGATTCCAACTTTTAATTCAACAAAATATTCAACACCAATTCCCATATCAACAATTACTTGTTTAAGGGCCATTTGCACAAAAACCAATATGCTTCAAAGCGACGTTATCACCCACACATATTTTATAAATACACAACAAAATTTACCTATAATATCGCTCACCACAAATCCCAATAATTTTTTCAGCGACGATTCTGGTATTTATGTTATTGGAACAAACGGTATTGCAGCCGGATGTTCAAGTACTCCAATGAACCTAAATCAAGACTGGGAACGTCCTGCAAATATCGAGTATTTCGATAAAAATGGAATAGAACAGATAAATCAAATTGCTGGTGTTAAGATATTTGGAGGCTGCTCTCGACAACGTTATCCAATAAAATCATTATCATTAAAAGCCAGTACCTACTACGGAAAAAATTCATTTGATTATCCTTTTTTTAAATCGAGGCCAATGAAATCATACGAAGACATCTTGCTTCGAAGTGCTTCCGACGATCAAACCCTAACAATGATGCGTGATGCCTTATCGCAAACTTTGTGCGACGATTTGGAATTTGAAACACAAGCCTATCAACCCGTTGTTTTATATATCAATGGAGAATATTGGGGCATACATAATGTTCGCGAAAAATATAATGAAGCATATTTCGAGGGAAATTATGGTGTAAATAAAAGTGATGTAAATATCGTAGATAACAATCCTCAAAACAGTTGGAATACCAAAGCCGGAAGTGCTGATTCGTACAACAATATGATTGATTACTTGAACACTCACAGTTTAACCAATCAAGCTAATTATGAATACATTAAAACACAAATAGATGAAGAAAGTTTTCTCGATTATATGATTGCTCTTATTTATCTGGGAAATAATGATTGGCCGGGGAATAATATTCGTTATTGGAAATCGAATACCGAACCATACAATAAATGGCGATGGGCAGCATACGATATCGATCATACACTTAAAATGGTAAGTCAAAATTGGGAAGGAACAAATAAAAGTCAAAACACGCTTGAATTGGCGACCGAAGAAAATTGTAATTGTAATTGGCCAAATCCCTCATGGAGTACATTGCTTTTAAGGAAATTACTCGAAAACCAAACATTTCGGAATTTATTTATTCAAGGTATGTATTTTCAAATGAATACACGCTTCACTCCGTCAAACATTATTCATGTAGTAGACAGTTTATCGAATAATATTTCGGCCGAAATACCCAATCACGTTGTTAGATGGGGAGGACAAACGGTACCAAATCCGGAATCGTGGATTGATCCCAATTTCGAATCTGAAAACAAATGGAAAGAAAACGTAGAAGTAATGAGATACTTTGCAAAAGTTCGTCCTGACACAATGTATAATATCATGATAAAGTTCTTCAAGCTATCAGGTAGAGCAACCATAAATATTACAAACAATATAGACAATAGTGGTTACTTTAAAATTGGATATAAACTTATTCGTACCAAATCGCATATTGCAAATTATTTCCTCAATATTCCATTAACCGTAACAGCACTTCCTCGTGCCGGATATATTTTTGATCATTGGGAAGTTACACCATCAGGCGAATCGCCACAAATATTTACCACCCAAACGATATCCTATGCACCCAAAAAAAACACAACACTCAAAGCAATTTACAGTGAACCTGATATTTCAGATCCAATAATTGTTTTAAACGAAATAAATTATCATTCATCAATAACTGCAAATTCTGGAGATTGGATAGAATTGTACAATCGTAGTGGTTCACCTATCGACTTAAGTAGTTGGAAAATTATGGATGGAAACCATACTCACTTTTTCACATTGCCTCAAAATTCGGTAATTGAAGCCAATAATTATATGGTTATTT
>JACCEE012390140.1_pt1 | contig 12079 bp, 9 predicted proteins | sample 7449931 | NCBI WGS metagenome assembly JACCEE01 (sample SAMN15323457, study PRJNA562643) | freshwater metagenome | isolation source: river surface water | place: USA:Blue River Watershed | collected 2017-08-19 | reverse complement strand
TTTTCATCTTGCATCAGTGACTTAACACCATATCCACCTTCACCAACCAAAATAATGCCAGCCTTACCTGATACTCGGTGGACCATATCTTGATCACGATTAACATTTACAGCAGGGGTAGTAACAAAGCCTCGCTTAATTGACATCAAAACACTTGCGCCAGCTCCTAATTGTCCTTGTATGGATGCAAATGCTGCGGTGTTGGCATATCGAGTAAATAGAAAGAATGCAGCTAAGAAGGCAACTGGCAAGGTAATGAAACCGGCATAGATTGGGTGGCCTAAGTTATTACCAATAATTACACCAAAAGTTAAAACCAAAACAAATATAACTAAACACCAAACTACGGCAAGCGGGGAGTCCTTTTTAACTAACTTATAAGCATCTTTAACAACTGCTAATTGCGATTGCTTCTTAGGGGCATCACCTTTTGCCGCTGCCTCTTCTTTTTTCTTTTTTCTACCAAACATATCTCTCCCTTACTTAACTGCTCGGGCAGCCATCGCCTGGTTATACAAGCGACCTGCTCTATAGCTAGAACGTACCAATGGACCACTCATAACACCAAGAAATCCAATTTCTTCCGCTTCTTTACTTAACTCTACAAACTCATTTGGCTTAACCCAGCGCACTACTGGATGGTGTTTTGCAGTTGGCCGCAGGTACTGGGTAATTGTAATCAAATCACAGCCAGCACCACGAAGATCAACAAGTGCTTGCGTTACCTCTTCACGAGTCTCACCCATACCAAGAATTAAATTTGATTTTGTAATTAATCCAAAATCTCGGGCTTGGGTGATCACATTCAAAGATCTTTCATATCGAAATGCTGGTCTAATCTCTTTGAAGATTCTGGGCACAGTCTCCAAATTGTGGGCAAAAACTTCAGGTCTGGTTTCAAAGACTTGATTTAGCAAATGTGAATGGCCACTAAAATCTGGTGCCAACATTTCAACCCCAACACCGGGATTTAATTGGTGAACTTGGGCGATTGTTTCAGCGTATAACCAGGCACCTTCATCATCTAAATCATCGCGGGCAACACCGGTGATAGTTGCATACTTTAAATTCATACTTCTTACCGATTCGGCAACTCTTCTAGGTTCATCACGATCTAGTGGTAATGGTTTACCGGTATCGATATTGCAAAAATCGCATCTTCTTGTGCAGGCTTCGCCACCAATTAAAAATGTTGCTTCGCGATCTTCCCAGCATTCAAAAATGTTTGGGCAAGCTGCCTCTTGGCAAACTGTGTGCAAACCTTCCTTGGCTACAAGTGAGCGAAGTTTTGTGTACTCAGGTCCCATATGGGCACGTGTTTTAATCCACTCTGGCTTTCGCTCAATTGGTGTTTGAGCATTCCTAGCTTCAATTCGAAGAAGCTTTCTTCCATTTGGATCGATACTCATTGCGATAATCTCTCTAAAACTGGGGCTAACTCTTTAATTAAAGTTGGCATAACCTCATCAACTGTTATGGATCGATTAAGTTCTTTTGCTAAAGATGTAACTTGTGCATCTGCAATACCACAAGGAATGATCTTGGAGTAAGCAGAAAGATCAGGATTAACATTTAAGGCAAAACCATGCATGGTTACGCCTTTAGCAACTCGTAATCCGATTGCAGCTATTTTTCGATCTCCCTTTTGATCTCTTACCCAAACACCACTTCGTTCGCAGTAACGATCAGCTTTTACTCCAAAAAGTTCACATACTTGAATTAATGAAGTTTCTAATTCCCGGACAAAGCCAACTACATCAGTTGAATTCTTTAATCGCAAGATTGGATAACCCACAATTTGTCCAAGGCCATGCCAGGTTATTTTTCCACCGCGATCAACATCAATTACTGGTGTGTTATCAATTGGGCGGTCTGCTAATTGCGTTCTACGCCCTGCGGTATAAACCGATGTATGTTGAAGCATAAGTAAAGTATTTTCAATTTGATTATTCGCAACTTTTTCTTGTAACTGTTTTTGTAGTTCCCAAGCAGTTAAATAATCAACCACACCAAGCTCATCTACCTTAAGGCTTTTATCAATTGATATGGTTGAACTCACATACATAGCCTAATTGCCACCTTAATATTTAGCGAAAGTTTGCATAATCAGCGCAGGGCAAGTGTGAGCAAAATGGCATGACTGATAGATTTCACCCTTCATCAAACACCTTGAAAGGCTAAATTACCTATGGCTACCAATCTCAAATCAAAAGGCTCAATTAAGGGTCGTAAACCACTTTGGATTGCAATCGTGGCCATCATCGCCTGGTTAGGCATCTCATCAGTTGCCGGACCACCATTCGGAAAGCTTTCAACGGTTCAAGAAAACGATAACGCGGCATTCCTGCCAGATAATGCTGAGTCCACCCTTGCCAGTAAGGTCACTGTTAAGTTCTCCGATAGTTCAAATGATCAAATTCCTACCTTGTTAGTCTTTTTAGGTGATGTTGATCCAAAGAAAAATCCCGCCAAATTGGGTGAAATTCAAAATTACTTAGATAAATTGGGTGCGAAAATATTGCCAGAATCTGGCAAGCCAATTAGCACTTACATAGTTCCAGGATTTCCAATTCAAGCAATTCCGTCAGCGGACGGTAAAGCTGCGCTAGCAAATATTGCTCTTAACTCTGATATTGCTCAAGAGAACATTGAAGAGAAACCAACGCTACCAATTCTTGTGGAATTTATTCGCGAGGATTTAAAAGAAAACTTTGAAGCAAAGAGTCTGACAACCCATGTGACTGGATTTGGTGGAATTTTTGCAGACCTATTCGGTGCTTTTGGTTCGATTGATACTACCTTGCTGTTAACTACATTGATTGTTGTCTCAATTATTTTGATTATTGTTTATCGCTCGCCATTGCTTTGGATTCTGCCGTTGTTTACTGCAGTTACCGCATTGTCGCTGGCTGGAACTGTGGTTTATTTTCTAGCGAAGGCAGGAACTATTGATTTAAATGGACAGTCGCAGGGAATTCTCTCCGTATTAGTTCTAGGCGCAGCAACTGACTATGCATTGCTATTAATTGCCAGGTATCGCGAAGAGTTGCACCATCATGAATCACGATATGACGCGATGAAAATTGCTTTACGTGGCGTTGTTGAACCAATTCTGGCCTCAGGCTCAACTGTTATTGCCGGTCTATTGGTTCTTCTGTTAAGTCAATTGTCTGGTAACAGAGGTTTGGGCCCAGTAGGGGCCATCGGTATTGCATCAGCAATGATCACTGTTCTTACATTTTTACCAGCACTCCTTGTTGTATTTGGTCGCTGGATATTTTGGCCAAAAGTTCCTCGCTTTGATGATGTTGATGAACAATTAAGTGGTACTTGGTCAAAAATTGGCGCAGCAGTTGAAAAAAATCCAAAGCGAATCTGGATTTCAACCGCGCTTTTACTAACCATTTTGGCAGGCTTTTCATTCACACTTAAGGCAGATGGTTTGGCCAATACTGAGGCATTCACAACAAGAACTGATTCAGTAATTGGACTTGAAAAATTAGGGGAGCACTTCCCAAGTGGTGAAGGATCTCCGGTAGAGATAGTTGTTAAAGAAAATGATGTAGCAGCCGCAACTGCAGCTCTTATGAGTGTTTCCAATGTTGCATTTGTTGAGCCAATTGTTGCCGGTCAAAAGATTCCAGGTCAACCTACTCCGCCAATTAAAGTGGTAGAGGGCAAAGTACTTTTAAATGCTACGTTAAAAGTTGCACCAGATTCAGTTGATGCTAGAAATACAATTCCTTTGATTCGAGATGCAGTGAAAAAGGTCGACAAAGAAATCTTGGTCGGTGGTGGAACAGCGGTTCAATATGACACCGATGTGGCATCTCGCCATGACAATCGATTGATCATTCCAATTGTGTTGGTGATTATTGGAATTATTCTGGGTCTTTTGCTTCGAAGTATTTTGGCAGCTGGCATTCTCTTGCTAACAGTTGTGCTCTCATTCATGGCCACCTTAGGTGTTTGCCAACTTGTATTTGAGCACGTCTTTGGCTTTGCTGGCGCAGATGCCTCCTTCCCGCTCTTTGCATTCATTTTCTTGGTCGCATTAGGTATTGATTACAACATCTTCCTAATGACACGAGTCCGCGAAGAGTCGATGAAGATTGGTACGAGAAAAGGTGTTATCAAGGGCTTAACAGTCACGGGTGGAGTGATTACCTCAGCTGGAATAGTTTTGGCAGCAACCTTTGCAGTTCTTGGTGTCTTGCCATTGGTGTTCCTGGCTGAACTTGGCTTTGCAGTTGCCTTTGGAGTTTTACTGGACACAATTATTGTTCGATCATTGCTAGTTCCAGCACTGGTACACGTAATTGGACCAAAGATTTGGTGGCCTTCAAAGCTGCAATATGAAAATAAGAAGTAGGATTTAAATATGGCTCCCCGCGTTGGTATCGCAGGATACGGATTAGCGGGGAGATATTTTCACGCACCCTTACTAGTTGGTGCAGGCTTTGAGATCGCATCGATTTTAACCAGAAATGAAAAGAGAATTCTCGATGCAAAAACAGATTTTCCAGAAGCGCAAATATGCAATTCACTGGAAGAGTTACTCAAATCTAAAATTGATTTATTAGTGGTGGCTTCGGCAAACCAATCTCATGCCGAACAAGCTATCGCAGGATTAAAAGCCGGTATTCCAGTTGTGGTTGATAAGCCAATGGGGCGCACATTAAAAGAGACCGAAGAGATAATTGCAGTCTCAAAGCAAACAGGAGTTGGTGTTTCAACATATTTCAATCGTAAGTGGGATTCAGATGCTTTAACCATTAAAAAGATTATTAGTGAAGGCCTATTGGGTAAAATCTTTCGATTGGAATCAAGATTTGAAGTTTTCCGCCCACAGTTAAAGGGTGGGTGGCGTGAGAATAAGGATGTTGAGCAGGGTGGTGGAAATCTGCTTGATTTACAACCACATTTAATTTCAACAGCTCTTGATTGGTTTGGGCCAGCACAATTAATAAGTGCCTCAGTTCGAGCCATTAGAGGCGGCTCAGATGATGACATTGTGTTAACCCTTAAACACCAAAGTGGTGTTGATTCTTACCTTTCAGCAAGTGCGATTATGGGATCAGCTGGTCCTCGAATTAGATTAGTTGGCGATAAAGCCACATTGATAATTAAAGAGTTAGATCCGCAAGAGAGTTTATTGCGAAGTGGAGTGATGCCAAAAGATGGAAAGTGGCAGCAGAGCACAAAGAGTGCTGCATACATCCATGCTGGTGATCAAGTAGTTGAGTATCAATCTGTCGATGGAAATTACACGCAGTATTACTTAGAGGTAAAAAATGCCTTAGCTGGTGGGAGATGGCCAGTAAGTGCTGAGGAAGCTTTAGCGGTAGCAAAAATTATTGATCAAGCTAGAGAGATTTCTTTCAGATAAGAATGAGTTTTGATTGCATAGTAGTTGGCGCAGGGTTGGCTGGCCTAACTGCTGCGCGAGAGCTAGAAAAATCTGGCCAATCAGTTCTACTTCTTGAGGCCACAGATTCTGTAGGCGGCCGGGTTAAAAGTGATTTTATAGATGGGTTTATCTGTGACCGTGGCTTTCAAGTAATAAATCCAAAATACCCCGAGGTTATAAAAAGCGGCGTGATAAAGAATTTAGATTTTAAATATATATCAGGTCAAATTAGATTAGCTGACTACAAAAGAAAAGTCGGGTACTCATTTGCGACATTTTCTTCTCAATTTGGATCAGTTAGTGAAAAGGTGAACTTACTAAAATTTTTAGCCAATCCAAGGGTAAGCAATCAAAAGAGTTTTGGCGATTACTCCAAGTCATTTCCAACCCTTTATGAGCGCGTATTAAAACCATTTTTGACTGGTGTATTTCTAAATGACCCTAAAGTTATTGCAGCCGATGTCGCGCAGGAGATTCTGCGTAGTTTTGTTAAATCTCTACCTGGCATACCAGCTGGGGGAGTTGGCCAGTTCTCTCAAGCACTGTCATCTACTGTTGCGAACCTGAAATTAAATGAACGAGTTGAGGCCGTTAAAGAAGGAAAAGTTATAACAAATGGCGGGCAGTACAGCTGCAAGTATGTAGTGGTGGCTACTGATCCAACTACTGCCGCACAATTAATTTCAGGGATCTCTCTTCCAAAAATGTTTGAATCCACCACCGCCTACTTTGCTACCACCGAGCTACCAAAGGATGGGAAAAATTTAGCCATTTCATCAAACTCAAAGCTAGTAAATTCAATTGTGATTAGTCAGGTTTCACCAAAATATGCTCCAGCAGGTCAGCACTTAGTAAGTGCAACCTCACTCTCGCCGATAACTGAGAGCGTATTTAGGAAAGAGTTAGCAAGCATATGGCAGGTAAATACTCAGCAATGGGAGTATGTTGCTAATTATGAGATTAAACAATCACTTCCAGCACATTTGCCAGGACAGAGTAAATCCAGAAATCCATTTGTGACAGATGGTATTTATCTTGCTGGAGATCACATGGCAACACCATCCCAACAAGGGGCGATGAAAAGTGGTCATTTAGCCGCGCAGGCGATTAATCAACTAATGCGGTAAGTGCTGCAAGTAGATGTGGGTAATCAAATTCAAAGTTGTTATCCATTAATACCTTAGGAATAACTTTTTTCGATCCAAGTACCTCAGTTGAAAATCCACCAAGGGCTGCCTTAATTGCAAAGGCTGGGGCAGGGAAAAATGCTGGTCGCTTTAATGCCCGAGCTAATGCAGCGGTGAACTCCTGATTGGTTACTGGATTTGGTGCAGTTAGATTGACTGCGCCTTCAATTTTTGAATTCATTAAGAAGGTCATTGCTCGAATTTGATCATGCAGGGTTATCCAGGACCACCATTGTTTGCCAGAACCTAATTTTCCACCAAGACCAAATTTAAATATTGGCATCATTCTGCCAAGGGCGCCACCAGTTGGGTCAAGTACTAAACCAGTCCTTAATTTAACCGTTCGAACACTTGGCGCCAGGTTTGCAACTGCTTCCCATTCACGGCAAACAATTGAGAGAAAATCTTCACCACCTCGATCTGTTTCTACTACGGCACGATTTCCAGTTTCTCCGTAGTAGCCAATCGCACTTGCTGAAATAAAAACCTCTGGCTGTAATTGTTCACAGGCATTAGCAATTGTGGTTGTGCCAAGCAATCGAGAATTTAGAATTTCAGATCGATATGCAGCAGACCATCTCTTATCGCCAACGCCAGCGCCTGCTAAATGAAATACCGCATCAATTCCCTCTAGTGGCTTTAAATCAATCTCACCTTTAACAGGATTCCAGGTAACTTCATCAGATAATCTAGTTGGCCGTCTAACTAACTTTAAAACTTGGTGACCATCACTTTTTAGTTGGGCACAAAGTGCGCTACCAATTAAGCCAGATGCACCTGTGACTGCTATTTTTTTTGAACGTGGCAAATTACAGACCTAGATCAGATTCGAAACGGCCCTCTTCAAGTCTTTCTTTTAATGTAACTAAGAAGCGTGCAGCATCTGCGCCATCGACAACTCGGTGGTCGTAGGAGAGTGCAAGGTAAACCATTGATCTAATTGCAATAGTTTCACCGCCATCAGCACCTTTCACAACCATTGGGCGCTTAACTACCGCACCTAACCCAAGAATTGCTACCTGTGGTTGATTAATAATTGGTGTATCAAAAAGTGCGCCACGAGATCCTGTATTTGTAATGGTGAATGTTCCACCACCTAATTCATCTGGCGTAATTTTATTTTCTCTAGTTCTAGCTGCTACATCTGAAATCTTTCGAGCAACGCCACCCATATTTAAATCACCAGCATCTTTTACAACCGGCACCAGTAATCCGCGGTCAGTATCAACGGCAATTCCAAGATGCTCAGCGCCATGGTAGGTAATTTGATCACCTTCGACTGAGGAGTTTAGAACTGGGTGTTGCTTTAATGCCTCACATACTGCCACTGCAAAAAATGGCAGGAATGTTAACTTCACACCCTCTCTTGATTCAAAAGAAGCCTTGGCAGCATTTCTTAATCGATCAATTTTTGTAACATCAACTTCAACGACAGTAGTTAACTGCGCAGAGATTTTAAGTGACGCAACCATTCGATCTGCAATAACTTTTCTAAGTCTGGACATGCTCACAGTTGTGCCACGAAGTGGTGAGACTGCAAGTGGTCCACGTGGAGCGGCAGCAGTTGATGCCATCACAGTTGCAGTTGGTGTTGCAGCAGCGCGTGGTGTTGCTGCCAAAATATCCTCTTTGCGAATTCTTCCCCCCACACCGGTTCCTTTAATTGTTGCCAGATTTACACCAGCTTCAGCCGCTAACTTTCGAACAATAGGAGTTACATAGGCATCATCTGCGCGAGAAGAGCTAACTGGTGTAGCTGCAACTGGTGCAGGAGCAATAACTGGCGCTGGGATAACAGCAGGTGCGACTGGTGCAGGTGTTGGCACTGGAGTAGGTGAAGGAGTTGCTACTGGTGCAACCGGCGTTGGTTTAGCAGCAGGTGCACTTGCACCTGAGACTCCAATTGAGGCAAGGCGAGCACCAACTGCAACAGTTGAATCTACTGGAACATCAATACTTAATACTGTGCCAGATACTGGCGATGGAATTTCAGTATCAACTTTATCCGTTGAAACTTCAAGTAATGCTTCATCAGCTGCAACAGCTTCTCCTACCTTCTTTAGCCATCTTGTAACAGTTCCTTCAGTTACAGATTCACCCAAGGCTGGCATCGAAACAATTGTGGCACCGCTACTTGCAGCAGCAGGTGCTGGAGTTGAAACTTGAACCGGTGCTACCGGAGTTGGAGTTGGGGCAGGTGGTGCAACTGGTGCTGGTGCAGCAACTGGTGCAGGTGTTTGTGCTGCAGGCTTTGCAGCAGAACCAGATTCAGCAATTACAGCAAGCTCTGCGCCTACTGCAACTGTGGAATCAACTTGCACAACAATTTTTTGCAATACACCTGCAACTGGGGATGGAATTTCAGTATCGACTTTATCTGTTGAAACCTCTAGTAATGGCTCATCTACTGCAATTGAATCGCCCTCTTTCTTAAGCCAACGTGTAACAGTTCCTTCAGTTACAGATTCGCCAAGTGCTGGCATGGTTACTGAAAATGTCATTTACTTTTCAACCCTTCTATTAACCATGTTCAAATTATCCGTGGGCATGCAATGGCTTACCGGCCAAGGCTAAGTGTGCCTCACCCATTGCCTCAGACAAGGTTGGATGGGCATGAATGTGTTGGGCAACATCGGCAGCATCTGCCTCCCAGTTATAGATCAACTGAGCCTCAGCTAGTAACTCACCTACGCGGGAGCCAACCATATGAATACCTAATACCGGTCCATTTTTCTTGGCCACCAATTTAACTGAGCCAGCAGTTTTTAAAATATTAGCTTTGCCATTTCCTGCTAAATCGTAATTTAACTCAACTACATCATGACCTGCTGCCTTTGCTGCCGCAGTAGTTAATCCAACGGATGCAACCTCAGGCTCTGAGTAGGTAACTCTTGGGACGCCATCATAATTTATTGATCTTGGATTTAAACCTGCGATTTCCTCTGCCACCATGATTCCTTCAGCAAATCCAACGTGGGCTAATTGCAATGTTGGAATTAAATCTCCAACCGCCCAGATTCCAGCGATATTGGTGCGACATTTATTATCAACTAGTACATAGCCACGATCCATCTTGATGCCAACCTCTTCATAACCAAGACCTGCAGATACTGGTCCGCGACCGACCGCAACTAGAAGTATTTCAGCTGAAAACTCCTTGCCATCTTCTAAGGTGATCTTCACATCTTTTTTGCCACGCTCAGCAGATTTGAATTTAACTCCTAATTCAAAATTAATTCCGCGCTTGCGGAAAGCTCGCTCTAATTGCTTGCTGGAAGATTCATCCTCTAATGCCACTAAATGATTTAATCCTTCGATAATTGTTACCTCAGCGCCAAATGATTTCCATACTGATGCAAACTCACACCCAATAACTCCGCCACCAAGGACAATTACAGATTTTGGAACATATTCAAGTTTGATTGCTTGTTCACTGGTAATTATCTGCTTGCCATCAATTTCAAGACCAGGCAAAGTTTTTGGATAAGAGCCAGTTGCCAGGATTACATTCTTGCCGGTGTACTTGGTGCCATTGGCCTCAACTGTGTTGTTTGAAACTAACTTTCCACTACCTTGCACATAGGTAACATTTCTTGATTTAACCAATCCCTCTAAACCTTTGTGAAGCTTTGCAATCACACCATCTTTATATGTGTTAACCGATGCCATATCCATGGAGTGAAAATCTGCCTTTACGCCAAAATCTGCTGCATGTCTAGTGCTATCTGCGATCTCACCGGCGTGTAATAAAGCCTTAGTTGGGATACAACCTTTATGCAGACAGGTGCCGCCTAGTTTCTCTTTTTCGATTAATACTACTTTTTGACCCAATTGAGATGCACGAAGTGCTGCTGCGTAACCACCACTACCGCCACCGAGAATTACTAGATCAAAATCGGCCATGAGGTAATCCTGCCACGAATCGTTGCCCTTGATAAACCAATGAAAATTTAGCCACTATGACTGTGAGGAAGCCAACTCAGCTAATTGCACAAGTGAGCGCAAGGCGATTCCGGTGCCACCAACTGGTGTGTAGCCATGTGCAGTTTTTTCATTGTAGGCAGGACCTGCAATATCCAAGTGCAACCAAGGTGTTTGCGGATCAATAAACTCCTTTAGGAAAATTCCAGCAACTAACATGCCACCCATACGATCACCAATATTGGCAAGATCTGCAACTGGTGAATCAAGGGAAGCGCGAAGCTCTATAGGAAGTGGCATTGGCCAAAAAGATTCACCTGCAATCTCTGCAGCCTTTAAAAACTGATTACTAAATTCATCATTGTTTGTCATGACCGCAGAGGTTCTTGTACCAAGGGCCACAACTTGTGCGCCAGTTAATGTAGCAACATCGATAATTCCATCTAAGCCACCAGCTTTCTTGCCTACCTCAGCAGCTTTAACTAGCGCATCTGCTAAAACTAAGCGACCTTCAGCATCTGGATTTAAAACCTCAACAGTTTTTCCACCATAAATAGTGATTACATCACTAGGTCTAGTGGCGTTATCGCTAACCATATTTTCAGCAAGAGGTGCCCAGCCATCAATTGCAATCGGTAATTTAAGTTGGGCAATTGCAAAGACCGCAGCGATCACCGCTGCTGCTCCAGACATATCTGATTTCATTGCCTCCATCCCATTTGCCGGCTTTAATGCCAGGCCACCGGTATCAAAGGTGATGCCTTTGCCAACGAAGGCGTATCGTTTTTTGGCTTTAGCTGGTGAGTATGAAACATGGAGTAACCGTGGTGGATTTGCAGAACCTTGACCAACACCGATAATTCCGCCGTAGCCACCTTTTTTTAGAGCAGCATCATTAAGGATTTCAGCTTTAACTCCATACTTGCTAGAAAGTTTTTTAAGCTGTTGCGAAAATGAATCTGGAGTTAAATGACTCGGTGGCGTATTGATTAAATCTCTGACTAAGTAAGTCTGTTCAGCAATGATTTCAGCACGTTTTGCAGCCGCTTTAGCTTGGGCGGTATCGGCAAATTTAGAGATCACACTTACCTGCGAAAGTGGTTCTTTTTGATCTTGCTTACTGCTGCCTAAAAATTCTGTGAAGGAGTAAGCGCCAAGTGCAGCACCCTCAGCAATAGCTGCTAGTTCAACAACTGATTTATGGGGCAGTGAAAAGGTTGCACTCTTATTACCATTTAGTTCTCGGGAAGCTGCCCCTGCTGCCCGTCTTAAATTCTCAGGATCAAATGCGGATTTAATATCACCTAAACCGGTGAAGACCACTAGTTTTGTATTTTTGCCAGGTAACTTAATAACTTCATCTGCTTTTCCAGATGCACCCATGGCATTTAATGTGGCAAGAAGTGAGGCAGTATCAATTTGGGAAGCACCAGATTCAATCTGTAACTTCTTATTGGAGATAGCTAGGCCAACAACTAATACATCACTATCAACTTTAGAAGTTAATTTCACCTTGGCCATTGCACTCCTGTTTTAGCAAAATCGCAGTTTCTTATATCTG
>JACCEE010700830.1_pt1 | contig 12080 bp, 10 predicted proteins | sample 7449931 | NCBI WGS metagenome assembly JACCEE01 (sample SAMN15323457, study PRJNA562643) | freshwater metagenome | isolation source: river surface water | place: USA:Blue River Watershed | collected 2017-08-19 | reverse complement strand
TACAGAGAGGTGGCGGGCTGAATAATCGTTGTTTGGCACCTGAACATGCTAACCGCGACTAGCGGAATGCTAGGTTCTGACACGGTAGTACGGAAAATTGCCAAACTTCGCAGTTAGCGAAATACCTCGGATAATGGGACTTTTCTGGCGAATCCTGTGTTGAGATTATTGAGACGAAAGGCCAAATACATGCAACCAGTAGATGACGCATTAGAAACATCAGCAAACTCCAGTGACGTTGAGGTTTCCCAGGTTCGCGAACTAAATGCAACCGACAGATGCGACGTGTGCGGTGCCCAGGCCTACATAAGGGTTTCGCTCTCCACGGGTGAACTGATGTTTTGCTCACACCACGGAAATGAGAAGCGTTCAAAGCTTGAACCTATTGCGATTGCATGGCAGGACGAGACTGAAAAGCTACTCGCTCGCTAAATCTCGCTCAAGTTTCCAAACTTCGCTAACAATGCTGTTGACTGTCTCAGCCTGGTTGCTGTTTGAATGACGAAGCTTTTCAGCTGACACTGAACCGTACCTAGAAACAATGATCTCTTCAAGGAATTGATCAACTAGGACAGGATTTTTTGCGAACACCGGACCATGCAACTGAGTTCCAATCAAAAGATTGATTTTCTGAATCACCGGTGCATTCGTTGAAGTGTTGAGATAGCCCAGTACTTCAAGTTCACCCAGCCTTGAGATTTCGAATTTTGAAATCCGATCGATCTTTGAAATCCGATTTTCAAAAAATCCAGAATTAATTGCCCACTCGTGTCCGGTTGCAACGGCCATTAGAGCTGCACCGCTATCTACTAGAAATCCAATCTCTGGAATTCTTGCTGTCAGATCGTCTTCTATGTCTTCCCACGCGGCGATGGATCCGTGTCCAATAAATATCAGGTCTGCGTTCTTTGGGATTGCTTCACCCTTGCCGATACTCGCAATCTCGCAATCAATCCCAGCCCAGCCCAACCGCTTTTTGGCAACCAAAAGGTTTGCCTGATCACCGTTTAGATTGAGATGACTTGGATAGAGCGCTGCAAAAATCAATTTCATCTCTCGACCGCCTCTGGATCTGTGAAACCCAAGTATCGTCTAGTTCTCCTCATCGCATCGGCCGAGAAAATTACAGTTCGTCGGCCCGCTGTTGGCTTAGGTAGAGCAAAAAAGTCATCGATAGCTTTTTCTAAATTCGGCTCAATGCGATCTATTTCTATTTCTTCATATGCCAAACGCAACGCCATCTCGGCATAGTTAAAGCCTGAGACTATGTCTACCTTGGGGAGCTTCTTGAGATCAACTGTCCATAACCACGACGGGTCATGAACAGCTGTGCCTATTGCCACCATAATTTGTTCTTGGTCGGCTGGAAGATTGTCTAGGTTCAACTGAAAGCTCATTGGATTCTGCACCAATATAAACTCAACATCTACCCCATTGACTTTGGTGAGTTCCCCTCTCGCAAAAACAGGTGGCAGTTCACTCAGAGTTTTGGTTGCAAGTTTGGTATCAAATTCCGAGGCCAAATAACGTCTCGATGTCTCCAAAGCGGCAGCTGCATCGAGAGCAAAATGAATTCCACGGTTAGGCAGCGCAAATTCGATTTGCTCGCCCGCAACAAAGCCCTTAGCAAGGGAATTTTTGAATTCCACCACCTCGGTTGCTGGGATAGGTCGAGGTAGTGGGGCTAAGTAGGTAGGTGAATTCCCAAGCCCATGCTCCGAGTTTGAGATCAGCTGTGAGCTGAGCCCAAACCAAGAAGCCTTTTGGCTTTTGATTGAATTAAAGATTTGAAGGATGTTCTGATCATCCGCATTCAAAATAAGTGCTTCTGTGGCTCTTTGAGCAACATCGGCAAGTTTATTTCTCACCAGAAGTGGGTCAACGAAACGATCCAACTGATCATCTAAAACGTTCAGCACCGTGACGTGCTGCGGTTTTATGCGTTTGGTAATTTCGGCTGCGTGCCCCTCGTCCATTTCAAGAATTGCCACGTCGCCCTGAATTCTTCCGGCAATGTCCGAGCGCTCAATAATCGAAGAGAAGAAGCCCTGAGTAATGTTTGCAGTTGAGGGATTTGTAAAAACCTTTTTACCGTGCGCTCTAGCTATAGCAACAACCATTTTGGTTGTCGTAGATTTTCCGGCGGATCCCGTGATTACGACCAAGCCCTCGGGAAACTTGGAAAGGGTTCGCGCCAGTAAACCCGGCGCAATTTTACTAACCACAAGACCGGGCAAGGCACTTCCGCCGCCAGGCCTCACCAGGCGAACCGCAAGTCGCACTAGGCGTCCGATCAGAATGGCCGGAACGTAGAACACTTGTTTGTACCCGGGTCTTAGTTTTCTAGGTAATCGCGAAGCATCTGTGAACGAGACGGGTGACGAAGTTTTGACATTGTTTTTGACTCGATCTGACGGATACGCTCGCGGGTAACACCGAATTCTTCGCCGATTTGATCAAGGGTCTTTTGAACACCGTCACCAAGGCCAAAGCGTGAGCGAATAACTCCAGCCTCACGCGGGTGCAGTGAATCAAGAATTCTTTCAAGTTCACGCTGAAGCATCGTGAAACCAACAGCGTCGGCTGGAACAACCGCTTCGGTGTCTTCGATAAGGTCACCAAACTCGCTGTCGCCATCCTCGCCAAGAGGAGTGGAAAGAGAAATTGGTTCACGACCGTACTTCTGTACTTCAACAACCTTTTCAGGGGTCATGTCCAGTTCGCGAGCTAGTTCCTCTGGGGTTGGTTCGCGGCCAAGGTCCTGAAGCAATTGACGTTGAACTCGGGCTAGTTTGTTGATGACTTCAACCATGTGAACCGGAATACGGATAGTTCTAGCCTGATCTGCCATAGCGCGAGTGATTGCCTGGCGAATCCACCAGGTTGCATATGTAGAGAACTTGTAACCCTTTGTGTAGTCAAATTTCTCAACGGCTCGAATAAGACCCAGATTTCCCTCTTGGATCAGATCCAGGAACTGCATTCCTCGACCGGTATAGCGCTTCGCAAGGCTTACAACCAAACGCAAGTTTGCCTCTAGCAGGTGACTCTTGGCTCGCTGGCCGTCCTTAACTACCCACTTGAGATCGCGCTCAACGTCGCGAGAAATCTTTTTATCGGTGGCAAGTTTTTCTTCTGCAAATAGCCCGGCCTCAATGCGCTTGGCCAACTCAACCTCTAGCTCGGCATTGAGCAGAGCGACTTTACCAATTTGCTTTAGGTAGTCCTTAACCGGGTCAGCAGTTGCACCGGTAATAGTTGTGGTCTGGGCAGGAATGTCGTCTTCTTCACGGTTGGAAAGAACCATTCCACCGATTTTTGCGATCTCATTCTTGGCTTTGTCTTCTTCAGGCTCTTCCTCTGGAAGTTCTTCCTCAACCGCTGAAATGTCTACGACCGCGGCAGCCTCAGCGACGATTTCATCAACCGATTCCAGGTCGGCCTCATCGTCGATTTCATCTTCGTCTTCAGCTAATTCCTTAGGCAATTTACTGGACTTTGCCGGCTTAGCCTTTGAGGCCGGAACGGCTGCAGCCTTACCTTTAGCGGCCGGTTTGGTGGTACTTTTTAGCGCCGCCTTGGCCTCAGGCTTGGCGGCAGTCTTACCGGTGGTCTTTTCACCTTTTTTTACTGCTGGTTTAGCAGGTTTTACCGCGGCTTTTGCGGCTGGCTTAGCTGACGCCTTGACTGATGCTTTGGCAGGAGCCTTAGCACTGGTCTTGGCAGCTGGCTTTGCTGCGGCCTTAGCAGCGGTTTTTGCCTTGGCAGTTACCTTTGCAACCGGCTTGGCGGATGTTTTTGGGGCAGCTTTGGCTACCGTCTTCGAAGCCGCTTTGACAGCAGGCTTTGCTGCGGCTTTCACTGGGGCTTTAGCTGCAGTCTTTGTTGCTGGCTTGGCAGCTGGCTTTGTTGTCTTTGCCGCTGATTTACTGGTTGAAGCGCTGATGACGGGGGTTTCCTTAGCTTTAGTTTTCTTTGTCGATGAGCTTTTATCTGTGGCAGAACGCAAAAGACTGGAAAGCAAGCCGCCACGCTTCTTACCGGTTTGAGAATCCTTCTTTGCCACTTGATACCTCTCGATGCCCCCACCGAATCGGTGCATACCGTTTCGGGCATTACTAAGACCCATGTCAAGTTCCCTAGAAATTTAGGGACCGACTGGGTCTTATCACGATTATAGCCCTCAAATCAAGGCTGCGGGCTTATTTAGCGAGTTTTGTCTCTTAATCGATCAATAAGAGCAACCCTTAGGGGCCGCAGAAGTATTCCTTCATCAAGGAACAACTTTGCGCGTGCCTTTCGACGCTCAAGCAAAAACATCAAACCACCTAAGCCAAGCACCAGGAATTGGACACTCATGGCCGCCCTGAATCCATCCATGCTGTACAACGCTGCGTTCGTTCCCTCTGCGTCCGAAGCCGCCTTCACCAAATCCAGAATTATTCCAGCCAGAAACATCATGCTGAAAGTTGCAACAAATCCACCTATGTTTACAAAGCCGGTAGCAGTTCCCAAACGTGACTTGTCGATAAAGCTTCTTGTGTAGTCCATGGCAATCATTGACATTGGACCGCTAACTGCCAGCACCAAACAAAGTAAAAGAAGAAGCCAAGTAGGAGCCTTGCCTGGCAGCAGAATCACCAGCAACCAAACCATAGCCAACGCCGCGACTGTGCTCAGCACAAGAAAGGAGCGGCGCCTAGGGAATTTGGTACAAAATGCACTGATTAGTGGTCCGACGACGAAGCCGATGATCACAAAACTACTCAGCAACAGCGACGCTATGGCTGGTGGAATTCCCTGACCGCCTACCAAAAATGGGTAACCCCACAAAAGTGAAAACACCGACGGAGCCGACTGTAGAACAAAGTGTGTCCAAAAAGCCATTCGAACTCCAGGATGGCGAATATTTTCGAAGAGTTGCCTCGTCACTAACCTGATTGAATTTGTTGGCTGATTTGACGGAGCCGGATCACGGTCATTAATGATAAAAAATGCCGAAATAAAAATCACGGCAAAACTTAATCCGGTGAGAGCCATGAACGAGGTGTTCCAACCATATTCCGCTAGAAAAAACGCAAACGGGATTGCAGAAACAGCTTGCCCAAGTTGACCGGTGTTGGTGATGAGTTGTTGAACTCTCGTTGCGCGAGCGCCGACGTACCAACCATTTACCAATCGAATTACTGAAATGAATACAAAGGCATCGCCAAGCCCAACCAGCATTCGCCCAGCAACAGCAAGCCCAAGGGTTTCCGCAAGTGACACCAATAACTGCCCCGCAGTCATAACTGCTGTGCCGAAAACAAGCATCACTCTTGAGCCGAAACGATCAAGCAAAATTCCGACTGGAATTTGCATGGCTGCGTAAACAACAAGTTGGGCGACTGCAAGAGTTGAAAGTGATGTGGCGGCAGCTTCAAATTTTTCGGCGGCTAGCAGGGAGGCAACACCCATGCTGCTTCGATTTGTCACGGTCATCAAATAAGCAATTGCACCGGCAATCATTACCAACGACGCGCTTGACCTCTTCACCGATACATTCTGTCAAGGATTAGTCTGCTCTTATGCGAAAGGCAGCAATAATTACCGGCGGGAATGCCGGACTTGGCTTTCACTGCGCCGAACGAGCAATTGTCAACGGGTTTGACGTGACACTTGCCTGCAGAAACATCGATAAAGCGGAAGCGGCTAAGTCAAGATTGTTAGACAGGTTTCCCAAATCAAGAGTGAGCGTCGTACTTTTGGATTTGTCTGATTTGGAATCCGCAAGAAGTTTCGTCGGACGATTTGAAGGTAACTGGGACTTGCTAATAAATAACGCGGGCGCAAAAATCGAAAAACCTTTCAAGCAAACCAGCCAGGGCCACGAATGGCACATAGGAGTAAACCACCTAGGTCACTTTGCACTAACCGGAAGCCTGCTGTCTAAAGCCAACGAAAACGCAACGATTGTGACCGTGAGTTCGATAGTCGCCCGACGAGGAACTTTGGAGTTTGAGTTAGAAGTTTTTGATGAACGCAAAGCCTATGCAAATTCCAAGCTTATGAACCTTGTATTCAGTCAAGAGCTTGCCCGCCGACTAAGCGGGACCGGACATAAATCAGTGGCGGCACATCCTGGATTTGCCAGGGCAAGTTATTACGGAAACCGAATGATTCGCGCGGCAGAGTACTGTTTTGCGCACTCGGCTGTAACTGGATCGGAGTCTAGTTGGCAAGCAGCGAACACATCAAACGGAAAATACTTGGCACCAAGGTTCCTTGAACTTTGGGGATCCCCGAGCGAGGCACGCTCAGTTAGAACGGATTCAGCTGCTGTTCTGGATTTTTGGAATGAAAGCGAAAGATTAACCGGAGTTAGCTTTGCGATCTAGTCATCCAGGGAGTTTTTGCGACGGGTTGCTAAGTATCCCTCAAGTTCAGCTGCAATTTCCTCGGCAGTTGGCATTTTTGTCTCAGGCTTAGCAATTGGGGCACGGTTAGGGCCGGTTTTTTCGTTTGCGTAACCCTGCTCAAGAGTGGCAACCATCTTGGCAAGTTCTTCATTCTTCTCAATCTGCTCTTGCAGCTTGGAAACAAATTCCGCTCCCTCATCACGAAGTGCGTCGGTTGGAAAAATTAGCCCTGTAGTTGAAGCGATTTGTTCGAAGGCCTTAACGGCAGCCTGCGGAAATTCACTTTCACTCAAGTAGTGCGGCACCAACATGACGTAGCCAACCGTAGGCAGATCTACCTGGCTAAACGTGTACTCCAAAAGGTGAAGAACATTTCCTGGGACTTGAGTTTGAGGTTTCCATTCGGAGACTGCGTCGATTATTTCTGTTCGATTTCCTGAGACCGTGACGCCGACAGCTCTGGTATGAGGAATTGGAAATGGAATCGAATGTACCCAGGTGAAGTCAGAAACTTCTAGACCCTCGGCCAGATCAAGCACCGCCTCGGCAAATTCTTCCCACCGGAAATCTGGCTCGTAGCCGTGAAGATAGAGGAATGGCTGATTGACCTCGTCGTGGACGAGATATAGACCTAAAACTGGAGGCTCGTAGTGCTCAATGTGATCCCGCTCAAAAAACATGACGGGCCTTCTTGAGCGGTAGTCAAGCAACTCATCATTTTTGAACTTGACGACCAATTTAGTTTCAAGGTTTGCAAAGATCTGATCGGCTACCTGACTTAGCGTCGAGCCCGCATCGGTGAAACCAGTTAGACCCGCGATTAAATGCAAGCCAGTTGGCACTTCTTCAAACCCGTCCAAAAATTCGAACAGTCTTCTTGAGTGGTTCATGTGACCATCCTAACTTGACGCGTTTAACATTGAATCATGAGCAAACTAGCGATAAATGTGAGCAACAAAGTCCCAGCTTTCAAAAAAGGAACCGCATTCGTTATCGGTGTTAGAAATTCATCTAAAGGTATGGGTCTGACAACCTCCAAGACAGATGTGTCCGTACTTTCGAAACATGACCTTGAGCACCTTGGCGCAAACTTCAACCTTGAAAGCATGTCGCGAGTTGCTGCACCCAATGGAGCCATTTTTGCGCTTCTTGGTCTTGGTGATTCAGCTGTGGAGAAACTGAATCCGGATGCATATCGCGCTCTGGGTGGGGCGATTGCTCGAAACCTCAAGGGCATCGCTCAAGTAGTTGTTGATCTGGGAATCACTAAACAGGATGACCTACTGGCACTGATTGAAGGAATTCAACTTGGAAACTACGAGTACAACGGCCTCAAGAGCAAGGCGAATGTAAAACCAATAGCATTTTCAAAAGTCACAGTCATAACTGACCTAAAAGTCACAGCAGCGAACCTATCTAGAATTCAAATCATCGCCGGTGCCGTTCACTCAACTAGAGATCTAGTAAATACTCCCCCTAATTTGATGTACCCGGCAGCGATGGTCAAAGAAGTTCAATCAGCGAGCAAGGGGCTTGGGCTTTCAATCACGGTATGGGATGAAAAAGCACTTGCCAAGGATGGATTCGGAGGAATACTTGCGGTTGGTATGGGGTCAAGCCGGCTTCCTCGCCTGGTAAAAATCGAATATCGACCCAAGGGCGCCAAGAATCACCTGGCTTTGGTGGGTAAGGGCATAACTTTCGATACAGGCGGCCTGAGCCTGAAGCCAGCCGAGTCAATGGTTGGAATGAAATACGACATGACCGGGGCTGCAACGGCTTTTCAGTCGGTGGTCGCAATTGCCAAACTGGGACTGCCGGTCCGGGTCACAGCTTGGCTCTGCCTCGCCGAGAACATGCCCTCTGGTACCGCACAGCGCCCTGACGACGTGATCAAAATACGCAATGGCAAGACCGTTGAAGTGCTAAACACCGATGCCGAAGGGCGCCTCGTCTTAGCCGACGGCCTATCGGTGGCTGCTGAGGCCAAGCCCGATCTCATTTTGGACATTGCAACGCTAACCGGTGCCGCCACAATTGCCCTAGGTAATAGGTACGCCGGACTAATGGGAGATGAGAAGGCTGTTAGCGCGGTTCAGCAGGCCGCCAAGAATACTGGCGAATTGGTTTGGCACATGCCATTGCCAATCGAACTGAGACAATTACTGAACTCCGACGTGGCTGACATAGCAAACGTTAAGATCGGAAACCGAGCCGGCGGCATGCTGATCGGCGGTCATTTTCTTCGAGAATTCGTGCCCTCAACAATTGCTTGGGCTCACTTGGATGTCGCAGGGCCGGCTGACAATGGCGGGGCCGCTTACGGATACACGCCAAAGGGCGGCACCGGAGCCATTTTGCGCACCATGGTTGAAGTTGCATCGGGTCTCGCAAAGGCCAAATAGCAGTTTTTCAGTAGTAAAGTTTGAAGGTATTGACGAAGTTTTGAGGAGAAATAATTGGCTGACCACAACTTTGACGTTGTAATCCTTGGTGGCGGAAGCGGTGGCTACGCTGCTGCTCTTCGATCGGCACAACTTGGAAAAAGTGTTGCACTCATCGAGAAAGACAAACTCGGCGGCACTTGCCTTCACCGTGGCTGCATTCCCACCAAAGCGCTGCTGCACTCGGCAGAAATAGCCGACAACGTCAAAGACGCCGCTCACTACGGTGTGCAAGCAAGCTTCGGATCAATCGACATGCCTGCGGTGAACAACTACCGTGACCAAATCGTCGACCGGCTATTTAAGGGTCTAACCGGCCTAGTCTCTTCGAAGAACATCACCGTTGTAGCTGGTGAAGGTCGCATGGCGGGACCGCGCACGATTCAGGTCGGCCAAGACTATTACACGGGCGAAAACGTAGTTCTTGCCTCAGGCTCCTACAGCCGAACCCTTCCGGGTTTGGACATTGGTGGCCGAGTAATTACATCTGAACATGCCTTGCAACTTAACTTTGTTCCAAAGAAAGCAATCGTCCTCGGCGGCGGCGTTATCGGTGTTGAATTTGCTTCAATCTGGAAATCTTTCGGAACCGATGTCACCATCGTTGAAGGCCTACCTCACCTGGTACCAAACGAGGATGAGGCGCTAAGTAAGGGCCTTGAGCGTGCCTTCCGCAAGCGTGGAATCGACTTTAAACTTGGAGTCCGATTTGCCGGTGTGACTCAGAGCGAGACTGGCGTTGTTGTTTCACTCGAGAGTGGAGAGCAGCTAGAGGCCGATCTTCTTCTCGTTGCCGTTGGACGTGGTCCGAATACTGCCGGTCTGGGCTACGAGGAACAAGGTGTGGCCATGGATCGTGGTTACGTTCTGACTAATGATCGCCTACAGACAAATTTGCCAAACGTTTACGCTGCTGGCGACATTGTTCCTGGCCTACAGCTTGCTCATCGAGGATTCCAGCAAGGAATTTTCATCGCCGAGGAGATTGCCGGACTAAAGCCGACTGCAATTGACGAGACCGGAATTCCAAAGGTCACCTACTGCGAGCCAGAGGTTGCCTCCGTGGGTCTCAGTGAAGCAAAGGCCGCAGAGAAATTTGGCGCAGAGAACATTTCGACCTACGAGTACAACTTGGGTGGCAACGGAAAGAGCCAGATTCTTGGCACTGCTGGGTTCATCAAACTTATTCGTCGCAACAACGGCCCAGTAATCGGTGTACACATGATCGGCTCAAGAGTGGGCGAACAAATTGGGGAAGGACAGTTGATTGTGAACTGGGAGGCATACCCAGAAGATGTTGCAACGCTGGTTCACGCGCACCCAACAATGAATGAAGCAATTGGCGAGGCGCACTTGGCCCTCGCTGGCAAGCCTCTGCACGCACACGCCTAAAAAATTAAACAGAAAAATCCCACAAGGAGCAATTAGTAAATGAGCGAACAAGTAGTTCTTCCAGCACTGGGCGAGAGCGTAACAGAAGGCACCGTCACACGTTGGCTAAAGAAAGTGGGCGACACAGTTGCTGTGGACGAGCCACTTGTTGAAGTTTCAACCGACAAAGTTGACACTGAGATTCCTTCACCGGTAGCCGGTGTAATCGAACAGATTCTTGTGCAGGAGGACGAGACTGTTCAGGTTGGCGCAGTGCTTGTCGTAATCGGCAGTGGTTCAGGGGCCGCAGCTCCGGCTGCAGCTCCAGTTGCTGAGGCGCCTGTAGCTCCGGCACCGATTGCCGAAACTCCTGCACCTGTGGCAGCACCTGAATCACCTGCAGCACCTTTGGCAGCACCTGTGTCAGCGCCTGTTTCTGCGCCTGTGGCTCCACCAGTTGCTGCCCCGGTAGCCCCGGTCGCCGCTCCCTCCACTCCAACTACCTCCCCCACCCCAACCAATGTTGATGCGGGATACGTGACACCACTGGTCAGAAAACTGGCATCAGAAATCGGTATTGATCTTTCAAAGATTGCCGGTACCGGAGTTGGCGGCAGAATTCGCAAGGATGATGTGCTGGCAGCGTCATCAGCTCCAGCCGCAGCTCCGATTGCGTTTGCCGCACCAGTTGCAGCCTCTGCGCCCGCAGCAACGTTCGTTCCAGGGGCAGCATCACCACTTCGCGGTACCACTGAACCGATGAGCCGCCTTCGCAAAGTGCTTGCCGAGCGTGCCGTAGCGTCTATGGTTTCAACGGCTCAATTAACCACCGTGGTGGAAGTTGATGTCACAAAAATCGCAGCATTGCGCTCGCGAATTCAGGCACAGTTCGTGGCCGCTACCGGTGGAAAATTAAATTTCATGCCGTTTTTCGCTCTTGCCGCAGCAGAGGCGCTGCGAGTTCACCCAAAACTCAATGCAACAATCGACGGCGAAAACATCGTTTACCACGGCACTGAAAACATTTCATTTGCGGTTGACACCGAGAAGGGTTTGTTGACTCCGGTAATTCGTGACGCTTCAACACTCAACATCGCCCAGATTGCAAAACAGATTGCAGACCTAGCGGCACGCACTCGTGCAAGTCAACTGAAACCAGATGAGCTCGGCGGAGGAACATTCACGCTCACCAACACTGGTTCTCGAGGAGCTTTGTTCGACACTCCGGTAGTGTTCCTGCCACAGGTAGCGATTCTTGGCACTGGAGTTGTCACCAAGCGCCCGGTGGTTGTCACTGACGCGAATGGTCAAGATTCGATCTCTATCCGAAGCATGGTCTACTTGGCTCTGTCATACGATCACCGCTTGGTTGATGGTGCGGATGCCAGCCGCTTCCTAGTTGATGTTAAGTCACGACTTGAAGAAGCGAATTTTGACGGTGTTCTAGGCATCTAATTTCTTCATAATTTTGCCCGGCTAGTTTTCTAGTCGGGCAAAATTGTTTAAAAGCCATTTCTCGTCTCTCTTAACCAGGGACAATCTAAACGAGCTACTTTGCTGGCCGCACGAAAACTTGATTGATTTTGATTTGACCCCACCGATCACCGTTTCAGCTACCTCCTGAATCTTCACGCGAGTGCTAGCGCCTTTTGATATCCAAAGATCTAGTTCAGGCCTAGGATTTTGCAGCAAATTAGCGCAAGTAATACCTTGAGTCTCTCGCTGCCCCTTGGCAATGTCCTGAACCGTGCTCTGAGTCAAGGGAGCATGATTGTCAAAAAGTCCAATTCCTAAAAACAATCCAGAAATCGTCACGGCATAGATCAGAATCTTGGGCTTCACAAAACGGGTTTTAGATTGCCTCGCC
>JACCEE010380107.1_pt1 | contig 12080 bp, 2 predicted proteins | sample 7449931 | NCBI WGS metagenome assembly JACCEE01 (sample SAMN15323457, study PRJNA562643) | freshwater metagenome | isolation source: river surface water | place: USA:Blue River Watershed | collected 2017-08-19 | reverse complement strand
AGTGCCTGAAATATTTGCGGCTGCTACTGAGTTAGCAGTTGTTGCGTATGTAGACAATGAAACTTCACCAGTTACATTCGCCCCTGGAATGCTAGTTAGATTAGCACCACTACCTATAAAGTAGTTAGCAATTACACTGTTGCCTAAATCGGCATTTCCAGCAGTGACGTTACCTGTTATGTTAGCCCAGCCAGTGCCAGTTATGTTAGCAGAGAACAGGTTACCTGTTTTAACTGAAGGGTAACTAGCGTTTGCCCAGTCGATACTAGTAGTTGGTTCTGCCTGTACGTTCGAAAAGAATTTCCATGTGTTGTCCGTATGGTCTCGTGCTAAACCAGTATGAGCATATCCTCCGTCATTGTAGTTACCAACAATACCTATATCTTCGGTATCCCCTACACTGTTTGCCGCAAGATAAATTAAGGGATCACCTACAACTAAATCAGTTACGTTTTGATAATTCAAGTTACCAGATACATTAAAGTTACCAGTTACACCTATGTCACCTGTGATATTCACTAAACCAGTAATACTCGCTCCGCCTGTAGTAACACTTAAAGTTCCTACATTAGCTGTACCAGATGTTTCGATGTTCCCGCCGGTAACGTTACCAGTGACAGATAAAGATGACAACGTACCGACGCTTGTAATATTAGGTTGCGCATTTGTAGTTACGGTACCGGCGGTAGTAGCACTTGATACACTACCACTTACATTTGATCCAGCTACACTATTTGCCGTTGTAGCATACGTAGCTAGACCAACTTCACCTGATACATTAGCACCGGCTATACTATTGGCTACTGCCGCAAAACATACTTCACCTGATACATTCGCGCCTGCTACTGAGTTAGCAGTGGTCGCATAACTAACAGCTCCTGATACATTAGCACCGGCTACTGAGTTAGCAATTGCTGCATAACTTACTTCACCTGCTACATTTGCGCCTGCTACTGAGTTAGCAGTGGTAGCATAACTAACAGCTCCACTTACATTTGATCCATCTATGCTGTTAGCGACTGCCGCAAAACTTACTTCACCGGTTACATTTGAACCAGATACAGCATTAGCAACTATTGCGTATGGAACTGCTCCAACAATGTTGGCACCGTTAACTGAAACTGCTGAGTTTGCTAGTGTTGATAATGCCACATATCCTGTTACATTAGCACCTGCTACGCTGTTTGCTGTAGCCGCAAAGTTAACTTGACCAGTTACATTACCGCCGGGGATGTTTGCTATATTGGCACCTTCACCTTGAAGTACCGGGGCAGTTAATGTGCCGGTTGTTAAATCATAAGTGAATCCAACGTTACCTTCGAAAGCACCGTCATTATTAAACTGAACTTGCGTGTTTGCTCCGCCGGGTGTTCCATTACCGCCGCCACCGCTCGAACTAGATAGAATAGTGACTTCTAAACTAGAACCATTTGCGGGAGCACTACTAGTAGTCAATACATTACCGGCTAAAGAATAATCAGTGCGCAATAGTAACACACCGTTGTAGTTAACTGAAGTATAATCGATATCCGTTGGCGTTACGCTCAATGTAAATTGAGTTTGTACCCCGTTACCTGTGAAGTCATCTACTGTTACTGATACTCCACCTCCACCGCCGGTTTGTTCTACCCATGATAAATTACCAAATCCATCTGTCTGTAGTACAAAGTTAGCGTTACCACCACTGATAGTTAAATTAGATACGTCGCCTAAATTAGCAGAACTAGTTGCTATAAAGTTGTTAGCAGTAAGAGTAGTGTTAGCTTTTGTAAATGTTAGACCGGCATTGCCACCAAATACGCCACCATCATTGAATTGAACTTGTGTTGAATTGCCCCCTGGAATACCGTTTCCAGTTCCTCCACCGCTTACATCTATTAAAATTCCATCAACTTCAAATGTACCTTCTATGTCGATTGGTTCATAAAATAGACCTTGAAAATTAGTAGGTACAGTAAGAGAATCTCCTGCCGGAATAAAATATGGCATAGGGGCGGCAGAATTTCCTCCACCGCCTTCGATTGTAATAAAACTTAGATTACCAGCACCGTCAGTAACAATTGCTTGACCGTTGCTACCACCGGTAATAGTAATATTACCGATAGCACCTAAGTCAGAAATACCTGATACTGTTAAGTTAGTAGCAGTGACATTCCCGTTAGCATCAATTACATCAATCGGTGTCTCTCCGACGGAGAGACCATCGACTACGTTAAGGGGTTTCAATGCCATTATATGATCCTATATTGTGTTGTCCAAACTGTGCTGTTACTACTTGATGGTGTAACTTGAAGTCTTATCAATCCACCTACAATATTTACTGCTAGTACACCAGTTGATCCACCCAAATACACGGTACCGTATGTAGAGTAATCAACTGAAGTTCCATCAGTCACTGCTTGTACTGTTGCTACACTATATTTAGATCCAGTAGAATCTACTGCTTTAACTAAGTACTCAACACCAGTAACACCGGTCACTGACAAACTTGCGATTGTTTGATTTGCCGTAATTGCCGTAGTAGTAACTGTCGCCCACGTTGTTGTAGTGTTGCCTAATACTATGGCATTTGATATGTTCGCATCACCGATGACACCTAACACGTTAGTGCTAGGATCAAATGTTAAGTTCGCGCTAGCTGAGAAATTATCATTAGAATTAAATTGTATCTCGTTATTAGATCCGGCTGCTTGTTGGAAGTCAACCGGGCTACCGTTTGCGTAATAATAGTTATCAGTTAGTATACCTAGAGGAGCAATGTTGCCAGTAAAATTAGCAGTATTACCGCTTAGTTCTAGGTTAACTGTCAAGTTACTTGTAACAATATCACTTGCGACATTGATGTAATTTGCGGTAGCAAGATTACCTAAGTTAGCATTTAGAGACTTGATATTACCAGAGAAGTTGGCTGTATTACCTGCTAACTCTAAGTTGACAGTTAGATTTGGAACAACTACGTTACCACTGAAGTTAGCTGTATTACCTGCTAATTCTAGGTTAGTTGTTAAGTTGTTAACAACTACATTGCTACTGAAGTTTGCTGTGTTTCCACTTAGTTCTAAATTAACGGTTAGATTACTTGTGACAACGTTACTAGAAACTTCAATCAAGTTAGCAGTTGCCAAGTTACCTAAATTAGCATTTAGTGTCTTGATATTACCCGTAAAATTAGCTGTGTTACCTGCTAGTTCTAAGTTGACTGTTAGGTTCGGAACAATTACGTTGCCACTGAAATTAGCAGTGTTACCTGCGATTTCAGAATTAACTTGTAGATTTGGTAGTATGACATTACCGCTGAAGTTAGCAGTGTTACCACTAAACTCTAAATTCACAGTTGCGTTATTTGTGACTACGTTGTTACTGAAGTTAGCATAGTTGCCAGTTAGAGAATTATTGACTGTTAAGTTAGGAACAGTTATCTCACCTGTCAAGTTGATAACATTGGCTGTCAACTCATTAGTGACAGACATGTTATTAACGGTTACGTTACCGGAGAAGTTGGCTGTATTACCTGCTAATTCTAAGTTGACAGATAGATTTGGAACAACTACATTACCACTGAAATTCGCTGTGTTACCAGCAATCGCAGAGTTAACTTGTAAGTTAGGTAATATTACATTACCACTGAAATTCGCTGTGTTACCGCTAAATTCTGAATTTACTGTTACGTTGTTTGCTACTACGTTATTTGTAAAGTTAGCATAGTTACCACTCAACTCAGTGTTGATTGTTACTTGGTTAATAGTTGCTAAGTTACTTACGTTTGCGTCAGTAGTAATAATAACATGGTTAGATGTTATGTTGTTTGCTAGTAAGTTAGCGCCAATGTCAACAAAATTAGTAACAAATATATTGTTTGAATTTACGTTTGCGTTACTGTTGATGTTACCGTTAACTTGTGCGATACCACCGACTGTTAAATCAAGACCAATGTTAGCAATATTACTAGTGCTTAGATTGTTAGCAGTAACGTTACCATTACTCAAATTGTTCCAAGACAAGCTACTGAACGTTGCGTCACCTACGTTAGGTGTAGTTAGGTTAGCACTTGATTTAACAACAATATTTCCACCAACTACATCAGTAGTAACACCGTCTGTGTTTGCGCTGATAGTCGTACCAGTTATAGCAATGCCGTTACCTGCGGTATATGATCCTGCCGCACTGAATTGAGTAAATGTTAGAGCATCTGTACCAATAATTACTTCGCCGATTGGTGAAGTCATTACATATGATTCACCGGCTCCAGTCGCACCTGCGGTTACAAATACATATGATCCTTTGCTCATACCTGCGCTAGAATCAGGTATATATTTGTCAAAATCACTTGAACGTGTTAATACCCATGCAGCCGTGCTGTTACCAACATCAGTAACAACATATATACCGTTTTCAGCACTATTCGTTTGGTTATATATCAACACACGATTAGTGTTTGCTAGTGCGATACCATCGATTGTCAAGGCTGCGTTTGCGCCTGCGTTAGTAAGTGTAGCACCGACACCTGGGTTAGCACGTGATGCTTGTGTTAGCCCTGTACCGTTTGTAAGCGTTGTAACTTCAGCACCATAGTAACCATCTCGAACTGTAATCTGATTCAATGCTGGTACTGTTTCAACCCAATATGCTTCGCCACCAACGATTCCATTGAATGAATTATCCCAAACAATACCGTCGTTAACAGACAAACCGTGGTTTGCGCTGAATGTAATTGTCTTTCCACCACTGATATCAGTAGTGGTTTGTGTTGTACCACCTTGAGCATATGTTGCGTTTAGACTTCCAGCTGTGTCGGGGGTTTCTACTCTAACAGGAGTGTGAATGTCCAATCCTTCACCTGCCATGGCATCAACATATTCTTTTGTCGCGGCGTCATGTGGTTGTGTAGGATCACCGAGTTGAGTGATTCTATGTAATCCTAAATCTACAGTACCTAAACCAGTAGGCACTAGATATATGTTTTGATCTGAACCAGCCGCTGATAGTGTTAAACTATCAACTGGAGCTGTTATGTTAGCCGTAAGAACGATACCAAGTTCTGCTTGACCAGTGATGTTAGCATTAGCACCATTCAAAAATCCGTTAGCACTAATGTTACCGTTAGATAACATGTTGCCAGCAGTAGTGTTAATCTCACCAACTACATATAAACCAGTACTTGCGAATGTAGCAACGTTGCTATTTCCAGATACTGTTACTTCTACGTTTGCGTTTCCATATACTTTTACGTTACTATTACCATTAGCTAACGATCCGATTAGATTTGCGCCAGTTATGTTACCAGTTACGTTTAAGTCATTAGCAACGTTTATGTAATTAGCCGTAGCTAAGTTACCTAAATTAGCATTGCCGGATGTTAGATTCGCAGTGATGTTTGCGTTATTTGCGTCAACATTAGATGTAGTACTAATCAATCCATTTGAATAGATACCAGTTGTCCACAGTGCTGAACTCGCAACGTCCCAGTACAAGTCTGAGCTTCCGACTAACTTATTAGTATTGTCAGGGAACACTAGTTGATATTGTGTCAAGTTGTTGACAACAGCATTACCAACGTTAGCAGTATCTGTTACATTCAATGTAGAAGAAACGTTAACGTAGTTTGCCTCAGCAAGATTACCTAAGTTGGCATTCAGTGTTTTGATATTACCACTGAAGTTAGCTGTATTACCCGCAAGTTCTAAGTTGACAGTTAAGTTAGGAACTACAACATTACCACTGAAATTAGCAGTGTTGCCGACTAGTTCTAAGTTGACTTGTAAATTTGGTAGTATGACATTACCACTGAAGTTAGCTGTATTACCCGCAAGTTCTAAATTAATAGTTGTGTTGTTAGTTACAACGTTGTTTGTAAAGTTAGCGTAGTTACCGCTTAATTCATATGTTATTGTAACGTTACCGATGTTAGCTAGATTAGTAACGTCAATATAGTTAGCTGTTCCTAAATTACCTAAATTAGCATTATTAAACTGAGCATTACCAGTTAGTATTAGCTCGCCGGTCGCTTTGTCAAAAGTGAACAGTGTGTTTGCTCCGATAACTCCGCCATCGTTAAACAATATCTCAGTATTCGAACCAGGAGCAACTACGTTACCACTGATATTACCTTCAACGTTACCGATAAAGTAAGGAGCTACAACGTTAGCAGTAGAGTTAACTACACCAGTACCGTTAGGGCTTAATTCAATATTAGCATTTGTATTGATAGACGCAATCGTAGTGTCGTTTACACTCAAGTTACCAATAGTCGTATCGTCAGGTAGATCGTTTACACCCACTTTACCGATATATCTGTATCCAACTACATATAGAACTTTACCAGAAGTTAATCCAGCAGGTATCGTCTCACCAATAAAGTTCAATACACCTGACTGATAATCATAATAGTACTGTCCTGTACCACCTGATCCATCAGCGAAAATTTGTGTACCTGTACTAGTCGGATCGGCTGCTCCTGAGTTATCAATGAAAACTTGAACGTTATATGTTGAACCGAATTCGCTAGGTATCCAATATGTTAGGTTTGTTTTCCATGTAGGGTATATACCACCGATCGGAACTGTAGTATTGTCCGCTGTACATTGTACTGCGTTCGCTCCGGTATATGCTTGAACAATACCTGCTGTAGCTGCCGCTGTACCGGGTATTTGGTCAGCTTCTGTCCATAAAGTATCTCCTCGATTAAGCGCTGGGCTAGGAATTGATTCGTTACTAGGACTCTTATTAGTAGCAGTATCGGTCTTTGTAACACCGAATGCCTGCTTATATAGTAAGTCAACGATTTGTGATTGTGATACGGCCATAATTAGTTACTCGCAGTTTGTAATGAAAGGGCAGTTACTGTCTGTCCAGATGTTAAAGCAACTCTAACATAAATTTCGTTAGTGACTGTACTAGAGCTACTTACAGTACCAAAAGTAGCGGTAACTGATTTATTTGTTTGTGTTGAATTCAATGGAGCAACGCCACCAAGCGCACATCCATCTGATCCGTTTCCTCCGGCGCCTACGTTTGAGCCAGGTACTCCAGCACCAGCATATGCTGTTGCCATATTAATCCATCCGTTAGCACCTGATGTAGAATCTATTACACTTCCTGGAAGTGCTACCCACATGCCAGCGATATTTCCAGACCACTTAACATCGAACTTAGAAACTGATGTTCTAATGAATTTGAATGTGAAGTATTGTGTTCCGCTTCGTCCTGTGCTTAAATTAGGTCCAGCCGGTAAGTAACCAGTTGAATAGTTTGTTTGATCGTGCTTTAACACATTACCGACTACAGTAGCATCATACGTTTGTAACGTAGATGATTGACTATTGAATTGTGATTCAGATCCAGTATATGCGGGAGTATTCCCTGACCCTGGATTAATGATACGATATGCCAGTCCTGATCCAGATCCAATAGTAGATCCAATGTATACGTTTGCTTCTTCTATTCTTGTGGAAGAACTTGCTGTACCTGTTTTATATAAAACTGTACCACTCGGAGTTAGTGCCTGGGTGCCAGTTGCGTAGCTATTAAATGCGCTTACGCTAGGAGCACTTGCGCTAGAGCCAAATCCTGAAATGACAGTCGCTGTAGTTGCTACTGCTTGACTACCAGCTGAAACATATAAATTTTGTGCCAATGGGGTAGTGACACCGGCTGATGAGTATGTTACGCTAGCGGGCGCGCCAAAAGCTCCACCAGCTGCGCCAGTGATAAATGTATCAGCAGTTGGGTACATGTCACCACTTAAACGGTTAACGTTGAAGGTTACATCAAAAGCATTGCTACTAGTGTAGTGCGGTACTGTACTTGAATATTCGTATGTTGGTGAGCTTGGTGGCGTTATTGTCACTGACGAGAACTGAGGTGTGCCCGGCGCGCTACTATCATAATACCAAACAGTAGTATTCGTGTTGCCTGCCGCAGAGTCAGAAATATATACTTCGTTCCAACCTTGTGTTACTGTACCTGACGAACGAGCAGAGAAGACAGACCAGAAGCCTGCGGTAATGTTTGCGTTGGCGCTGTTATAATCATAGTTGTTGTATATAACTAGGTCATCGTATGTACCGTTACCTATTAAGGATGAGGTCAATGTTACGTTACCGGCGTCTACTCCGTTTAAACGTGATGCGATAAAACCGCTATCACCGGGGCCTGCTGTTGTTATGTTACCAGTAGTATAAGTAGATGTTCTTCTAACGGTTGTTACTGTAGTACCACCGGCAACGTTTTTGTTTGCGCCCGGTGTGTTATCTATTTGTGTAAAGTCTGCCATTCTATAAGTTGACAAACTTTGTATTGAAATTGTTTGGCTAGCCGGGAAGTTAGGTGGAGCAGGAGGTACAAGTTTACCTAAAACTACATTTAACTGAGCAATCGCATTAGATACAGATGAAGAATTAGACAATGATACAGCGTTGCTTATCAAGTTACCCTGAGAAGGATCACCCATAGCAATAGCTGTTGCTCCACCTGCTGTGTTTGCTATTACCACTAGACCGGTGCCGTCTGGTTCGATATTAATATTTGCGTTAGTAGAAGATGTTAAGTTGGCAGCTATGATATCCGGTAAAGTAGCGTTTCCTGTAACGTTGAAAGTTCCAGTTACGTTAGCACCTGTACCTGTTATAGTTACAATATTTGCATTACCATATGCTGATATTTCTACATTAGCATTCGCATATACTTTTACATTACTGTTGCCATTTTGAATACTTGTAGCATCAATACCAGTCAAGTATGCGCCATTACCAAAGTAATAATTTGCTGTTATATTACCCGTAGCCGTAGCATTACCGGTCGTTATGTCGCCGTTAGCTAATATGACGTTTGCCGGGACTTCACCTACTGAGAAGCCACCGACTGAGTTTAAGGGTTTAATTGCCATCTTCTTTTCCTATATCTGTATTTATCTTAATTGTTTATGGGGCATACTGTGTTATTAGTATTTTATATACCGCAAGATTCATATTGTCTGGGGTTACTAATAGTCTTAGACTATCCGTTATCGAATCATAATCAACGTCAAATGACCCTATGCCCATATTAATGCTTAATCCAGCATACTCATTATATGTAACTACGTTACCATAGCATGTAGCAAAAATCTTACATGTTTGTCTAGAACCAGTGGTGTCGTCAGTAGCTATAATTACAAATTCTACCCCTGAAATCTCGGATACTGGCACTGACCATAATAATTGGTCTGGATCCATACTAACTGTGGTTGCTGCATAAACAGTAGATTTATAAAAAGCGTTTGCGCCGACACCCATTTGTAATGCGTCGGCTACGAAATTACCAGTTAACGTTAATGTGTTACTGTCAGAATCAAACACATATGCGTTACTACCACCAAACACACCATTAGCATTATACTGAACGGCTGTATTAGCACCACCGGGAGAAAGACCAATAGAACCACTAGACGTCCATTGAAGATTTCCAGAACCGCCTGTTGTCAACACGTAGTTGGCAAATCCGCCAGCAATATGTAGGTTTGATATGTCTCCTAAATATATGTTTGGACTGCCGCCAAAGTTAACATTACCTACTGCTCTTAAATTACCTGTGCTTCTTAAATTACCTGTAAAGTTTGCTTGTCCAGTGACTATCAATGAAGTTAGATTACCTACACTAGTGATGTTAGGCTGCGCATTTACAGTTACTGTATTCGCAAAGTTAGCTTGGCCAGCATATGTTGCGTAATTAGCGTTAGCAACTTGTGTTACGTTAGAACCATTAATGTTACTAAGTCCATTGCCATTACCCACAAAGTAATTTGCGTAAGCAATGTTACCCAAGAAAGAATTTGTGTTAACATAAATGTTACCATCAACTTCTAGTGTAACTAACGGTCCGACACTAGATATATTCGGTTGAGCATTGTTAGTGACAAATCCTGCGAAGGCTGAGTAGTTAGCAGATACTGCGTATGTAGCATTAGCAACGGTACCTGTTACATTAGCACCAGTTATGTGATGTAGTCCAGAGCCATTACCAGTAATAACACCTGTGTTAGCAGTGATGTTTGATGCTACTATGTTACCATTGACCGATAAACTATTTAACGTACCAACTGTTGTAATATTTGACTGAGCTGCAGTAGTTAACGTACCCGATAGATAATTGGCACTTACTAGATTACCGCCTTGTACATTACCGGCATTTATATTTCCAGTTACAGCCAACGATACTAATGTACCAACACTAGTAATATTTGGTTGTGCGTTTTCTGTTACTGTGTTAGCATACCCAGTTAAATTACCGACAAACAAGTTAGCAGTGGCTACATTACCTAACTGACTGTTTCCTACAACAGTTAGATTGGTAAGATTACCTACTGTAGTAATATTTGACTGTCCGGCTATTGTTATGTTACCAGCATAAGAAGCATAATTAGCATTACTTACGCTAGCATTAGAAATTTGAAGATTACTTAATAAACCACCATCACCGACAAAGAAATTAGCAACTACACTATTTCCTAAATTAGCATTTCCAGCAGTGACGTTGCCGGTAACAGATAGTGAAACTAATGTACCGATACTAGTAATGTTTGGTTGAGCATTTGAAGATACAGTAGATGCTACATTAGCACTGTTTGCTGATACTGCGTATGTCGCATTAGCAACGGTACCTGTTACATTAGCACCAGTTATATGATGTAATCCGGATCCATTGCCGCTTATTATTCCGGTATTACTAGTAATGTTTGCCGCTACTAGATTACCATCTACGTTTAGTTGAGTTAAGGTACCTAGTGTTGTTATGTTTGCTTGTGCCGCAGTAGTTAATGTACCTGATAGATAATTAGCACTTACTAAATTACCACCAGAAATGTTTCCAGCAGTTACGTTTCCTGCTACTGATAAACTTACTAGAGTTCCAATACTCGTTATATTAGGCTGAGCATTTGTAGTTACTGTGCCTGCTGTATTGGCGGCGCCGTATAGTCTTCCGACAAAGTAATTAGCTGTTACTGAGTTACCAGCAACAATATTACCATTAACATTTAACCCAGTTAGAGTACCGACACTTGTAATATTTGGCTGTGCGTTTGTGTATACTGTTCCTGCGACTAATGCGTTTGCTACTTGACCTACAATGTTTGCTGCCGGAACTTGTGTTAAGTTTTGAGCAACAACTACACCATTACCACCATTGATAGATATACCATTAGCAGTAGATGTTATCGTAGAATTACCTAAGTATATAGAGTTACCTGATAGGTATAAATCTTTCCATCTAGATGACGTATTACCAATGTCATATGTTACGTCAGTATCGGGTATCAAATCACTAGTAAACTGCGTTACTGATAATTCTGAAATATTTGCGTTCCCTGATACTTCTAATGAAGTTAGCGTTCCGACTTCAGTAATATTAGGCTGTGAACTAGCTGTTACCGTCTGTGCTGTATTTGCTGATCCATAGAAATTACCTATAAAGTAATTTGCTATTACAGTGTTTCCTAAATTAGCATTGGACCCGGATATATTTCCTGTTGCTGTTATTGCTCCTGCTACTGACAACGTTGTCAACGTGCCGAGACTTGTAATATTAGGTTGTGCCGCTGTAGTTACTGTTCCGGCTCTTGATGCGTTACCTACTAAATTACCTGTAAAGGTCGTAGCATTAATGTAACTTGCTTGTAAAGTATTAGTAGTGTCATTGTACGTAAATCCAGAATCACCACCAAACTCACCCGATTTATTGTATTGAACTTGAGTATTAGCACCGCCAGGTGTTCCGTTACCACCACCACCGCCGCTAGCGGGTGCCCATGTTAGTACACCAGCGCCGTCTGTTTGTAAAAAGTACCCGTTGTTTCCACCTAGTATAGTAACGTTGCTGATATCACCTAAAGACGTTAAGCCAGTGACATTCAAATTACTTACTGTTAATAATGCTTGCGTACTATCAAATGTAAAGTTCGCATCACCGGCAAAATTGTTATTGTCGTTGAATTGAACTTGTGTGTTGGTGCCGGCAGCTTGCGTTGTAAAATTTGCGCCGTTGGCAAATTTAAACGCATTGGCGGTTACTATGTTAGCAGATACATTACCAGTAGTAGCGACATT
>JACCEE011012161.1_pt1 | contig 12081 bp, 8 predicted proteins | sample 7449931 | NCBI WGS metagenome assembly JACCEE01 (sample SAMN15323457, study PRJNA562643) | freshwater metagenome | isolation source: river surface water | place: USA:Blue River Watershed | collected 2017-08-19 | reverse complement strand
AGACGGCGTTGGTTTGGGTGGGTTTGGGGTGTTTCTGGGCGTTGTTTGGCGTTGATGAAATTAACGGTTTTGGCGGTAAAGTTTTGGGTGTGGCGTTGGGAGTGATATTCTACGGTTGCGCGTCCGCCGTTGTCTTGGATGAGGTGAGAGTTGGTGTGGAGACAAAATAGGTTTTCATTGGTGGGTTGGTGGGTTTGGGTGTCGAGGTGAAATTTTTGGATGAGGTCGTGGTTGACTTGGGTGCGGGGACTGATGTATATAAGGAGAAATCCTTCGGCTGAATGTGCTTGGAGGAAGTTGGCGATCGCGGTGGTTTTGCCTATCCCCGGATTTCCGGTTAAAAATAGACATTCATCGTCAGAATTCAGCCCGGTGGTGATAAGATGGGCGTGAGCATCTCTGAGGGTCAAACCAGGGGGAATATCCAGTTGCGCTGCTAACTCATCGGGGAGAATTCCAGCGGTGTTGCAAAATTCGCCGCTCAGGTGTTCAGTGTGGGTGATGGCGGTGATACCATCCCCAGCAGCAATGGGTTTCTCGTACAACTCTTGGAGGAATTTTTTGCCATCAGTGAAACTAGCGGCGGCGTTGCGCTTAATTTGGGCTAAAACTTGGCTACGAGCGACTTTGATATCTACGTCTTTGGGTTCCTTTTTGTAGATGTCGGCGCAGGCTTCTAGGAGGTGCAGATGTTCGGGACGTGCGGAGATGGTGCTGATGTGGCGATCGCTATACCCCACCACATTCAACACCAGGGACGTTTCCTCAGTCAAAATCCCCCTTTCCCGCAAAAACCCATAAAAACTATGAGCATAACTCGCCGCCTGAATTAGCTTAGCACTTTCCTTATCCTTGCGCTTAAACGCCGTAAAATACCGCCGCAAATCCCGACTAAAATCCCAATCCGCATCCCCCGTATCTATCCGCAGCTTAGAAAACACACTCTTAGAGCGGATATACCCGATATCTTTACCCAACATTTTCCGCAGAGTTTCTGCCTTATTCAAAGGTTGCAAATCCTCCGCCTCCTGGATGGAAAACACCGACAAATCCACGCATAAAATCCGATATTCCCGGCGATACCGCAACAGCATCAGAGTATCTGCTCTTAAAAACTCTCCCTTACCGTTATATTTCCGTTCCACCAACTCCCAGTCACTGACTCCCAATTGCGCCAGCAACTGCGGTAACTCCTCGCTCTCGTTTTTTGGTAAATTACCAATACTATTTTGGTTAGTGAAACAGCATTGGTAGTACAAAATCTCCAAATCTTTGAGCCGATTTTTCTGCCAACCCAGAGCATCCAGGTACTCCCGGAAAAAGTTCATACCTCCGAGAAACCCTTTCTGGATAAAATACTCACTCCATTTGTCTAAATTTTTTTGCCCCTCCTCACTGATAATGGCATTTTCACCCGCCAGCCGCTTCGTCATTTTGGGCAATTTTAGCCGTTCCAGGTCCCGGCGGTACATATCGCCGTAATGGTGGGGAATCTGATTTTGCTCGATATAAGCGAGAATGCCGATATTAAAGCCTACTTCAAATAGGCGTCCCAGATTTTCTGCTAGCATATTTTCTCAGTTTGCCTCCCTGATGGTTGGTTGGGTGGGATAATTGTACCATAGGTGGGGCAGGTGGGGCGATCGAGAGACAGAAACCGGGTTTCTGATTTAGATTTGGGTTGGTCCAGAAACCGGGTTTCTTATCCAAATCTCGGTCAAGATACCAAGATTGTCGCAGAAACCCGGTTTCTAGCGGAGGAGTGGAGGAATTGCTGCCTCGCATAAAAGTTGCCTCGCATAAAAGTTGACAATCCGGGCGGCGGTAGGATATAATTTTAGAGAAAGTTATCCTGTGGCTAGAACCATAAAAATTTATCTATGACGGCGATATCTAAGGAAAAACCAGGGATTATCCGCACGGAGCGGGGATTGACCATATCGGGAACTAGAATCACCCTCTATGATGTGATGGATTATATGACGGCGAATTATCCGCCCAAGTTGATGCGCGATCGTCTCTCCCTCACGATGGAGCAGCTTGATGTGGCTCTGTCTTACATTTCCCAACACCGAGCTGAGGTAGAAACCGAGTATCAAACCGTTTTACAAACAGCAGAAGAAATCCGACAATATTGGCAATTACGCAATCAAGAACGCTTTGCTCAGATTGCCGCAGCTCCACCTAAACCTGGACAGGAGGCGATTAGATCAAAACTTCAGGCATGGAAAGCTAGGATCGATCAGTAGGCAGGGAAATTGCTTTACCTAACGAAATCTGCTGTAGGCTGAATGGATATTTTGGTTTTTTTGCAGAAATACATCATTTTCAGTGACAGGTTACATCTTAACAAACTTTAAAGTAAAAATTTTTTTATCTGGGTTATGATTTTTCTGATAGACCATAACATCAGGGGTCAGGCTGTGATCCTTTTGGGTACTTTAGCCGCTGAAGGTTGGCTGGATATTCTACCTGTTCGATTCGCTAATTTTGAAGAATTTGGCCTTTCCAGTGACAGCGACGATCGTACTGTATGGCGATGCGCTCAAATTAATCAGCTCATCCTCATAACTGCTAATCGAAGCATGAAGGGAAAAAACTCTCTAGAGCAAACGCTGCGTGAAGAAAATACACCCAGGTCGTTTCCGGTTATTACTATCGGCAGTGTCGATAGGCTTGATGAAGCCAAATATCGGGAACGGTGTGTTACCAGAATTGTAGAATTGGCGCTAGATATTGATAACTATATGGGAACGGGGAGGATATTTGTACCCTAAAAAGGGTAGAATTATTCTGGGATTACCCCTATCCTTAAGAAATTATGACCATAAATCATTCATTCCAGATGCTACCTGACCATCTCCAAGCTGTAATTAGCAACATCAGGCAGCAACATTACGCCGAACTATACGAGCCAGAAGCTGATGGCACAACTTCGTTGTCAGAGGCATTAAATGAAGTTATAGAAGCATTCGACACCAATAACCATATCTCCTGTCATCGTTCTTATGTCTGGATGGCGTTAATCTTTACTATCCTGGTAGAGCCTACCATAGAATACTATCACCCCAGCAGCAAATACCTGCTCCAAGATATCATAAATTTGCTGGAATCGTGGATAGAAAAAAGCATCAATCAATTGAATATCAGTTCAGACGTTATTTTAGCTAAACAGAAAATTGACCAATTGAAAAAAATGCCTTTGTCCAAAGAAAACCAACTCCCAAGTATTCAGGTATGGCTTGAAGCTATAGATGTCTTTGAGCAGGCAATACGGGTGTTAGATTATGAACAAGCCAAACCAGCAATTCTAGAAATTTTAGATGATTGCTTAGAAGGGTATGCAGTTTTTCCGGGTTCCCAGGGGAGACGCGAGCTATTTGATTGGTGGCTGTTAAATGTGGTGCCAGATTCTTGGTTTTGGGAGTATTTTAAATCTTTGGATGATCTAAAAATTCTGCCACTACCGACAGAGATTAAAAGGCATTTAATTTCCGTTTTAAGAAGCATCCACACCAAAATTACAAAAAAAGAAACCCGGTTAACCAACCAGGTTTCTCAAACATCCCTACCGCAAGTTTAAAGCATTCCGCATTTCCGTGAGAAACGCCAAAGAATTAAACTCGACGCTGTTGCTCATCTGCTTAAAGATTGACAAAGCCCCCACAGACTCATCGCCGATGATATTATCGTAGGGGTCGAGCTTGACTTGCAAATCCGTTGTCTTCTCGAACCGGGAAAAATGAAACAGGGTGATATACTGTAAAATATCCCGTTTCAGCGGCGTATTATCCAGCAAATCCTCGCGGATAGACAAATCTTTGAGAACGCCTTCATAAACACCCAATATGGTAGAATAGGACAGCACCCCATTGTAAAATCTTTCCTCTTCTCTCCCCACAGTGATACCGTTAAACAAATTGAAAAAGACTACGGCTTGCTGCTGGGGGTCTTGGGACAGGTGGGTGAGCTGTTCCGTGTCTTCCACGTAGAAAGATGCTTTGATATTCGACAGCTTGCGGACGTAATATTTATCGCAAAACACCGGATAAACTTTGATATCCGACCCCAGAGCCATCATCGCCTCGATAATGGTGGGAGACATAAAATAAAGTTCCTCATCCTGATCCGTGCGGGTGATATGCAGGGTGCTGGTGTGGGGAGCTTCCGCAATGTAGAGCAAGTGGCGGTAGCCTTGGCGGTAAAGCTGGCCCACCGTGTCCATGAGAATGGAAGGCTTCTTGAACAAATCCTGTTGGCGGTAATTATAGCTAAAAGTCGTCAGCCTTTCTACCTCCACCTGACCATCACTCAGGCGACAGACTCTCACCACTTCCCCCATCATGTTAGAAATCCGGTTTTGGCGATTTTTGCTGCCATAACGACCATCACTTTCTCGCGCTGAAACCACGATTATTGCCAGTTTATCCAAATTGGTAGGATTTGGCAAGGAAAAGCGCTTGGGTAACACCGAATATAGGGAACTTAAACCATTCCTGACTTTGAAAGGATCCAAGGTATTCAACCGGAACCCTTGAGAATTAGAGCGATGCTTTTCGCTGAGTAAATGCACCAGAGTTTTGGAAAGGTCAGCGATGAACTCCTCCGCGAAGGAGGGTTGATTAGAATCACCTTCATGGAGGCGCACTTGGGAAACGAACAACCCAGGTGGTGCCGTTTCTAGCAGTAAATGCAAACAAGTATAAGCTAGCACCATCCACGCGAAGCGATAGGCAAAACTGCTGGGTGAGAAATCTTCTTCTTTGGTTTTTTTATTCAGGCGTTCCTTATCGTAAGGAAAAACTACCAGTTGATGTGGGAAAGCCTTGCGGTATGAACTACGACAGTTTTCGTTATCGGGTGTCCACAGCACGGGCAGCATTTTTATCCCGGCTACGTGATACTTCCAGCTCAATTCTTCCGTTTCCCCACCCTGGAAGTAGCGCATATCTTCGATCGTGATGGTGGCAGGAATCTGGCAAATGGCATTTTGGTCAATTCCTTGACCAATAGAGATGTAACGCAGACCTTCTTTGATGTTGTTTTCTAAACTTTCTTGCACAAAATAGCCGTTTCGCATCTCGTCCATATCGCTTACGCCTCTGAGGATGTCTTTTTTGACGCTGATATGGATGGGATAAGTCTCTTTTGTGAAAATCCCCTGGCGTCCCAGCAAGTTGCGCAGTAAAGTTCTCAGTTTGGCGAGTTTGTGCGCTACGTTGTACTGAGTAAATCCTCTGATAATTCCCCGAAACAGCCTTTTTTTCGCTTCATCGTCATCACCACGCAGCACGGGTAATACACGAGCTTCAAAAGAGGGTACAGGGTCGTAATCTAATTCCGAGTTGGGGTCGTAGTTGTCGGCGAGGGGGTTGCAGGGGGAGGCGAAAACGAAGTAATATAGGAATACCCGCCGCAATACGCGGCGAGCGAATGTTTCCTGCTCGTTGGGGTCGGTGATTTGCTCTTTGTGTTCGTCACTGTCGGGGTTGATAATATTGAGGTGATATTGGAAAGATTTTTCTCCGCCACGAGCCTGCACGGGGTTGTCTAATTTCATCTTCACGCCTAAGATAAATTCCACGGTGCCTCGGTTTCTGTCTGTATGTTCTCCCAAATAACCGTCAATGATGGGGATGATGGGGAGAGACTCGAAGGCTTCAGCGCGAGAAAAGAGGTTTTTATAGTTAGCTCTAACTTCGGCGTAACTGACTTCACACTCGGCATCAGCTAGATTGGAGTCGCTGATATAGTCATCGATGATTTCCAGGCGGCGAATCAAGTCGCGCAGGTAAATCACGCCTTCGGTGTCGCTGCTGTCTGTGTGGTTTAGCAGGTGTTTTAAGTAGGTAATTTGGGCGTGTCTTTTCAGCCTCCCTAATGCTTCGGTGTCGATTAGTTCCCGCACTTTGCTGAATTCCGACCACTCATCGGCTACGATATCGTTGAAAGCATCCTGAATGTCTTCCCTTTCTTCTTCTTTGTCCCAAGGGAGAGTATCGATGTGGTTTCTGATGCCTTGCTCCAGTTGGGATGAGACTTGGTTGATGTTGGCAACGGTGATGGTGATTTTGTGGAGTTTCAGGAGAGACTGGCTACCAGGACGGTTGGTTTCTATGGTCAGCTTCTGGCGTTGCAGTCGGTTTGCTTTCCTGAAGTTATAACCCAAGTTTAATTGGCTGTTGGCGGCGCCAGTGAGGGAGGTTAGGTCGTCAATTGTCAAACTTTGAACTAAAGCGGGAATATTGGCTTCTCCCTCGACAATTGCTGCTAAATGCTGTTTTAATAAGTCGCGGATTTGCCGGATTAAATCGGGGAATTTTTCCCGGCAACTGGGGGTAAAATTGACGGTGGCGGTGCGGACGCCGCGAGGGGAAGCGAGGGGGTTTGCCAGGTTGGGGTTGCTGGCGAGGATATTGGCGAGGTTATCGATATTGATGATTAGGCGCTGTTTGTCGCTGGAAAGTTGAAAGGGATTTTGCTGCCGGAGGATGCTAGCAAGCTGTTGCAGTAGCTGGGTGTATTCTACGGGTGGTAAATCCCCGCTGCCTTCTCTTAAAGTGTTGCCGCTGGTCATGGTTTTGCCCTGATTTCTCCCTGATGTTGGATGGGACGAGAACAAGTATATCACTTTTTGTCATTTGTCCTTTGTCCTTGGTCATTTGTCATTTGTCCTTTGTCCTTTGTCCTTTGCCCCCCTCACCCCCAACCCCTCTCCCAAGCAGGGAGAGGGGAGAAATTCCTAATGACAAATACCACCCTCACCCCCAACCCCTCTCCCAAGCAGGGAGAGGGGAGAAATTACCAATAACAAATGACCAATGACAAATGACAAATGACCAGTGACAAGGTAAGATGGTGGCTGGGAGTTGCGACAAGGAGCCATAAAGTGTCATTACAAGCTATCAATATCCCCCCCGCCAGTGGGGAGGCGGCTAAAGGGTTAATTGTGTTACTCCACGGTTGGGGAGCTAATCTCTATGATTTGGCATCTTTGGCTCCGGAGTTGAACTTACCGGATTATCATTTTCTGTTTCCCGATGCACCTTTCCGCCATCCCCAAGTCCCAGGGGGCAAAATGTGGTATGACTTGGATAGCGATGATTATCAAGGGTTGCCAGAAAGTGGGCAAATGTTGCTGGACTGGTTACTCTCTCTGGAAGGTATCACCGGTGTGCCTCTGTCGCGGACGATTTTAAGCGGCTTTTCCCAGGGGGGAGCGATGACTCTGGATGTGGGTTTGCGCTTACCGGTGGCGGGTTTGGTGTCTTTCAGTGGCTATTTGCATGGGGAGCCTGCAGGTGAGGGTTTGCCCCCGGTGTTGATGATGCACGGGACCCAAGATGGGGTGGTGCCCGTAGCTGCGGCGCGCCAAGCCCATGATATTCTGACGGAGTTGGGGGTGTCTGTCACCTATCGGGAGTTTAATATCGGTCATCAAATCATCACTGAGGAAATTGAGCTGATGCGAGAGTTTGTCTTAGACAGGGTTGGGGGGGGCGAGCCGGAGAGTTGACAGACTGCTAATTGCGATAAAATTGAACGTGGCATCGGTAATGGCGCCTGTTATGTCCGCGCTGTTGTGCCAGATGGGCGCCAATATACTTTTGGGAGGGGCGAACAATGGGAACTACAAGCATTTCAGAGCGGGATATTGCGCAGTTGACGCCTGATGATGTGAAGCGGTTGGCAGTAAGGCTGGATCAGGATGAGTATGATAATCCTTTTGATGGTTTGAATGATTGGCACTTGTTACGGGCGATCGCCTTTCACCGTCCCGAGCTAGTGGAACCATACATTTACCTGCTCGACCTCGAAGCATACGACGAGGCTTAATTATCATCCAGAAACACTAAGGTTTGTAGTTGGGCTTTAGCCCTCTGGAATTTGGGCTGAAGCCCAACTACAAACCTTGGCGTTAGCGAGGGAGGAATTTGGGCTGAAGCCCAACTACAAACCTTGGCGTTAGCGAGGGAGGAATTTGGGCTGAAGCCCAACTACGAACCTTGGCTTTAGCGAGGGAGGAATTTGGGCTGAAGCCCAACTACAAACCTTGGCTTTAGCCCTCTGGAATTTGGGCTGAAGCCCAACTACGAACCAAAAGAGAAACCGGGTTTCTTAATTGGGTTATGCCCCGATCGGGTGCCAATTGTTACAAAAATATTTATTTTTCTGCTTCAGGTGAATTTGACGATAAAATGATGCTGCTGTTATCGCAATTGCTATCTATCCCCCATGTCTGCTATCTCGGAATCTCCTTTTGCGGCTGCGGAAATTGCTAGTGAGGGTTTGACACCTTCAGAGTATGAAGAAATTGTGAAACGCCTGGGGCGTCATCCCAATAAGGCTGAACTGGGGATGTTCGGGGTGATGTGGTCAGAGCATTGCTGTTATAAAAACTCGCGTCCGCTGTTGTCTCAGTTTCCCACTCAGGGGGAAAGAATCCTGGTGGGACCTGGGGAAAATGCGGGGGTAGTGGATTTGGGGGAGGGGTTGCGGTTGGCGTTTAAGATTGAATCGCACAATCACCCCAGCGCGATCGAGCCTTTCCAAGGAGCTGCTACTGGCGTTGGCGGTATCCTTCGGGATATCTTCACAATGGGAGCCCGCCCGATCGCCCTGCTGAACTCCCTCCGGTTCGGTGCCATAGAGGACCCGCGCACCCGCCGCATCTTCGCCGGAGTCGTCGAGGGTATTGCTCATTATGGTAATTGCTTAATTCCCAGCGAGACGTTGATTTGGCGGGACGAGCAAGGAGTACATTTCGATACGATCGGTAATTTTGTCGAATCTCGCCTACCATCCGGTCAAACCACGGCGGAACTGGATGAGGCGGTAGAAACTCTTTCCCTTGACCAGGAAACACAGCAAAGCTGCTGGCAAAGGGTACGCCGGATTTTTAAACGACGGACTGGCACACTGATCACCATTAAAACTGCTTTGGGGCGCACCCTGACATTGACACCAGACCATCCGATGTTAGTTCTAGAGGATGGCCAGTGGTGCATTCGGGAAGGGCGATCGCTCCAGGTTGGAGACCAAATTCCTTTACTCATCGATATCCCAACGCCGGAGTTGACAGAAACTACTACCATCCCCAGCATTGACGCGATCGCTATTTTAAGCCCGCCCAGCAACAGCGAGCTGGATATCTACGTTCAACTGCCCGTAACTTGGCAACCCGATGCAGCCATCCGTTCAGCCTTACTAAACATCGAACCGTCCGCCACTAAGCGTTACCGCTACCTGCAAAAACGTTATCTACCCCTCCATCATTTCCTTGAGCTAGAACCCCAACTCCAGGTAGCCCGCGAGGATTTACACCTGTATCGCCGCAGCGGCAAAGCCAATTATATCAATGCCGTCATTCAGCCGGACTCAGAATTTGCTCGGCTGCTGGGTTACTACCTCTCCGAAGGCTGCATCTCCCGCAATGGCAAAACCTATAAAATCATCTTCACCTTTGCCCTGCACGAAACTGAATACGTCGATGATGTCATCCAAGGACTAAAAAATCTGGGACTCCGCCCTTGCGTGGAAAAACGCACATCCACGATCGTCGTTTATGCCACATCATGGCTGCTGGGCTATCTGCTGAAAGATGTTTGGCATTGCGGTAGTGGCGCCAGCGATAAAGCGTTCCCCTCCTTTATCTTCCAATGGCCCCCACATCTCCAGCGGGAAGCCCTTAAAGGTTTGCTGCGCGGTGATGGCTCTCTAACCACCTTAACTCGTGGCAATCATGCCAAAATCTCTTTTGCTACCACCAGTCCCAAGCTATTCGAGCAAACCATATTCCTGATGCAAAGTCAGGGGGCGGTCCCTGCAATTCATCAGCGCCCCGGTGGTCACTGCGAAATTGAAGGTCGCCAGCACATCCGCAAGCCATTATGGGTCTTGGAAGTTTGTAATGTATCAGGATTGACGGCACTCGCCAATGTCTTTGGCGAAGAACGCAACGCCCAATTAGCCACCGCCTTGGAAAAATATAACGGCACTCAATATTCCTTTCCCCGTTATTTAGTCTCCAATCAATTAGCCTTTGTCAAAATCAAAAGCATCGAGAGTAAAACCGTTGAGGAGTGCGATGTTTACGATGTGGAAGTGGATAATACCCACCTATTTGTTACCACTTCTGGCATCGTCACCCACAATTGCGTCGGGGTCCCCACAGTGGGGGGCGAAATCTACTTTAACCCCGCCTACAATGGCAACCCCCTGGTAAATGTGATGGCTTTGGGATTGATGGAAACTGCGGAAATCGTCAAATCTGGGGCCGCTGGGGTGGGCAACCCGGTGTTATACGTGGGTTCCACCACGGGACGAGATGGCATGGGGGGAGCAGCTTTTGCCTCGGTGGAGTTGAGCGATAAATCAATGGACGATCGGCCCGCCGTGCAAGTGGGGGACCCCTTCCTAGAAAAATCCCTCATCGAAGCCTGTTTAGAAGCCTTCCAAACCGGTGCAGTGGTTGCCGCTCAAGATATGGGGGCCGCTGGTATCACCTGCTCCACATCGGAAATGGCGGCTAAAGGCGGCGTGGGGATTGAATTGGACCTAGATAAAATCCCCGTGCGGGAAACCGGCATGGTCCCCTATGAATACTTGCTCTCAGAATCCCAAGAGCGGATGCTATTTGTCGCCCAAAAAGGACGCGAACAAGAATTAATCGACATTTTTCACAAATGGGGCCTGCAAGCCGTAGTTGCAGGGGAAGTGATACCAGAGCGCATTGTGCGGATTTTATTCCAAGGGGGAATAGCAGCGGAAATCCCCGCCACCGCTTTAGCTGATGACACGCCAATTTATCGCCGCGAACTATTGACAGAACCGCCAGCATATGCTAAGGAAGCATGGCAATGGACTGCTGCCCAGTTGCCACCTTGCAGCGACAAAGGCATAGAGAAGAATTCCGCATCCCACAGTTGGAGCGATATCCTGCTGCAACTACTGGATACACCGACGATCGCCTCTAAAAAGTGGGTTTACCGCCAGTATGACCACCAAGTGCAGAATAACACCGTGTTACTCCCCGGGGATGCCGATGCAGCGGTAGTGCGGTTGCGCCCCCAAGTAGAAGGGGGAAATGGTCTCCCCGTCCAGAAGTTGAACCGTCCCCCCGTCTTTCTTCGCGGCGTGGCGGCGACAGTAGATTGCAATTCCCGTTATGTGTATCTGGACCCCTACGAAGGCGCTAAAGCCGTAGTCGCCGAAGCGGCTCGCAATCTCAGTTGTGTGGGAGCCGAACCCTTGGCGGTGACGGATAACCTCAATTTTGGCAGTCCCGAAAAACCCGTAGGTTATTGGCAGCTAGCTTCGGCTTGTCGGGGAATTGCCGAGGCTTGTGGGGAATTCGCCACGCCGGTAACGGGGGGGAACGTGTCTTTGTATAACGAAACCCTCGACTCCCAAGGGAATCCCACACCGATATATCCCACGCCGGTAGTGGGGATGGTGGGGTTAATTCCCGATTTGCGCTACCGGGGAGTTTTGGGTTGGCAGTCTCCAGGAGACCAGATTTATTTATTGGGTTTGCCTCTGGGAGTCACCGGAGATATGCGAGTGACTTTGGGAGGTTCCGAGTATCTCGCGTCAATTCACGGTGTGGTAGCGGGGAAACCGCCAGCAGTGGATTTTGACCTGGAACGGCGGGTGCAGGCGGTTTGTCGGGAAGGCATCCGCCGGGGTTGGGTGTTGCAAGCTCACGATACTGCCGAAGGAGGCTTGGCGGTAGCTCTGGCGGAATGCTGCATCAGCGGCAATTTGGGAGCAGAAATTAGCCTAAATCTGGCGGCGGCTCAGCGTTGGGATGAGCTGCTGTTTGGGGAAGGTGGGGCGCGAATTGTGGTTTCTGTTGCCCAGGAGAATGTTCCCTTGTGGGAGTCTTATTTGAATAATAATTTGGGTGATAAATGGGAAAAACTGGGAGTAGTGGGCACCATTGGCGATGATTTGCGCCTGCTGACGGCGGCTGGTGAGATTTTGATTGATGTGGGACTGGAGGTGATGCGCGATCGCCACAGCCAAGCCATAGAACGGCGCTTCACATAAATACCAATTGATAATTGATAATTGATAATT
>JACCEE011575621.1_pt1 | contig 12082 bp, 11 predicted proteins | sample 7449931 | NCBI WGS metagenome assembly JACCEE01 (sample SAMN15323457, study PRJNA562643) | freshwater metagenome | isolation source: river surface water | place: USA:Blue River Watershed | collected 2017-08-19 | reverse complement strand
CTGCCTCTGGCACAGACAGCCGATGAAATTGAAGCCTTGCTCCCTCTAAAAAAATAAGAAAAATTTAAGATTGCCCTCTATGAAGCCAGCCTCATGTCAATAATGGGGATAATGGCGGGCTTACAATACAGAAGCCCCCAAGCTTCACTTTCATAAAGAAGAAATAGGCGAAATTCGCCACGTCTTCTATGTCAAGAAAGGCTTCGCTTGGAAATACACTGGTATCGATTCTTTAAAGACAGTAAGACTTGGAGTCATTCTGGATTATGTGTACGACTACGTCGCCGTGAATCCCTATATTGAAGCGAACAAAACCAATCCCCAACTCATTCAATCAGTAAGTGGTGAGGATGCTCTAGAAAGAAACATCCATAAATTACAACTCAATCGCATTGATGTAATCTTAGAAACCGCCACTGTGTTTGAATATATCAATGGCAAACTAGGCATCCCCATGTCCAACTACGATGAGGCTGGTGGCATTTATAAGGTCAACTCAAACAACACAAAACTGATCCCTATTTTTATTGGACTATCACCTAAAAATCCAAAGTCAAAAGGATTATGGGCTCACCAAGAAATCAACCTGAGCTTCTGTGGCCTTCGTTCCTAAGACTGCATTAACTGCTTGATCAATGTTAAATAAAGTAGGAAAATTGCAAGTAGCACTCTCTGAAGAATAGGTGCAAGCTAAAGCTTTATCTGTAGGCATCACATCTCTATCCCTATTTAGCTCAACAGAAAAATAGAAACGACCAGTTGAGACAGGAGCAAAGTGTAAATCAAGAGATTGAGCGTAAGTCTTGCATCTACCACCAACTTTCTTAAGATAGGCCTTCACTTCGTATTCGCCATTTTCATCAACAGAAACACTGACATTTTTTGAATCTGAAAATTCTTTGTCATGTCTGCCTGGATTATCAGACTCAAAGATAGTATCAAAATCGCCACAACTAAGCTTGATACCTTGTTGACTATAATGGATATGGGCAGCTACAATTTTTAAGCTAGGATCAATCTTCCCCTTAAGGGTAATCACCTTTCTTGTTTCTTTAAAATCTGTATCCATAGGCCCAACGTCTATCGTAATCTCAGCATGAGCAATGGAAGCAAAGTAAAATGAAAGAGTAAAAATTGTTAAAAGTCTTTTCATATATGGTCCTCTGTTAGTTTGTTTCGTTGACAGCAAACTAACAGAGTCTCAGATTGAATGACATTTTTCCCTTTGACGCTTTTAATTTGAATTTGTCAAAAAGCTTAGATAGATCGGGCTTTAAAGCCCTAAGAGGCAGATGAGATTTTAGTTAGATAGGCGTTTTTCATCGCCTTTTCAAACTCTTCATTACTCTCATATTCAAAACCAAAGACCTCTTTCCATAAAGTGGCGTCCTCCATACACATGTAAAAATAAACTTTTCCATGCCAAGGAGTCAGGGCCTTATAGAGATTATTAAAAAGCTCGAGTTTGATTTCTCGAGGATAGGAGAACTTTCCAGCGATTTCATCGAGAGGCATTTGAAGAATCTTACTTTGTAATCCCCTCTTTCGAATCTTATTCATTACGGTTTTGGTATAAGTCAAAGTTCCAAGGGAAATAAGGGCCACACTTTCAGTTTTAAAGCGTTTGATGAGTCTTTGGCAGATTTCCTCATACTCGCTCTCAAAGCCTTTGTAATAGACAATAGGATGAAAATGGAAGCCTATAAGTAGTCCGGCTTCACTCACCTTCTGAGCAGCTTCAAGGCGCTCTTCCAGACTGGCAGTTAAAAATTCTTCATTTTTAATCACGGTCTCAGTATTTAAAGTCCAAGTCACAATCACATTGCGAGGTGGTTTGAGTTCTAAAAGCTCAGAGACATTGGCCGATTTGGTTTTAAGCTCCAAAATGACATTAGGATATTTTCTGGCAAATTCAATGAGGGCTTCGAGTATGCCATTCTTATTTCCCCACATCAGAGAATCGGAGGATTGCCCTGTTCCAATATGATAAGTCTTCTCAGGATCAATAATCAGTTTATCAAGTTTGTCTTTGAGGTTCTTATCTATAAGAACTGTATCGTCATGATAAAAAGATTGAATCGAGCAGTAGCTACAATCAAATCCACAGTTACGGGCAGCATCGAGAGTTTCTAAGTTGCAACAGCGAGTTTTCTCAGAGGCCACAGGACAAAGCCCCAGAATTCTATCCTCAAAGGGAGTAGGGCCAATTTTAACTTCACGGCGCACTCTCCTCTCTGGCACAAAACTCGCATAATCCTTTTTCGTATCCCTAATACCTTCATAATTCTTTTGAAGAATTTCGAAAAGCTCTTTTTTACTCTCTATCCCTTGGGGCCATATTTTTTTTATATTCCCTTCCTGCCACAAACGTAAGTCTAGGGCCCAAGTGCAAAGCATCTTGGCTTCTTGAAAAGAAAAATAATACTTGAAGGCTTCAACCTTGATAAATTCAAAGTCTGCACTCTCCAGAGAAGAAAAAAGCCCTTGAGTAACAAGGGCTTCGAATTTTGTTTGATAATCAAATTTGACCATTAGAAATTCTTCTTAAAATACTCCGCTGTTTTCTTAAGACCATCTTCGAAACTGACCTGAGGTTTATACTCAGAAATGGTCTGAAGCTTCGTAAGATCAGGACGTCTTTGCTTTGGATCATCTTTAGGAAGCTCACTAAAGACGACCTTAGAGGTACTTCCTAAAGTTTTAATGATGAACTCAGCAGTTTCTTTAATGCTGTACTCGTCAGGATTACCAATATTAAAAGGTGTATGCTCATTAGAGAACATGACATTGTGAATAGCATTCACAAGGTCTGATACGTAACAGTAAGATCGAGTCTGAGATCCGTCACCATAAACTGTGATGTCTTCATTTTTCATAGCTTGATTGATGAAGTTAGGAATCACACGGCCATCATCTGGGCGCATGCGAGGACCGTAAGTGTTAAAAATTCTCACGATACGAGTATCCACGCCGTAGTGATTAAGAAAAGTCATCGTCAAGGCTTCAGAGAAGCGCTTGGATTCATCGTAACAAGAACGAGGTCCAATACAGTTCACGTGTCCTAGATAATCTTCTTTCTGAGGATGAACTTCTGGATCACCATAAACTTCTGAAGTAGAAGAAAGAAGAAAACGAGCTTTCTTATCTTTGGCCATTTCAAGAAGGTTAAGTACACCTTCAGAGTTCACTCTCATAATTTCGAGAGGTATCTCAGAAAAATCAATGGGAGAAGCTGGGGAGGCCATATCAAAAACGTAATCAATTTTTTTGCCTTTGAGGTTAGGCATACGCTCAACGATATCACACTTAATAAACTCAAAACGAGGATAAGCAGTAAGATAATCGATGTTAGATTGGCTGCCAGTGAGAAAGTTATCCACTCCAATCACTTTAGCTCCAAGATTCAAATAGAATTCACAAAGATGGGACCCAATGAAACCAGCAGCGCCTGCAACAAAAACGGTCTTCCCTTCTAAATTTTTTGGTAACTGAACTTTATCGGCCACGTAAACCTCTTAGTAACGCTTAAGTTGTATGACTGTTGAGCCGAGCACCAGAAGGGCGCCGCCCACAAGTTGAACATTGTCTAATGTCTTGCCTAAGAATACCCAATTTAAGACGATTGCGCAAAAGGGGAAGAAGGTTTCGGCAAGAGCACAAACCTTCGCTGAAATGCGTTTAAGACCCAAATAATAAAAATACATGGCCAAGATACCTGACAATAGGACCATGATAGCTACCTTGCCCCAAGTCATAGGCTCAAACCCGAGAGAAAAGCCGCGATAATACCACCAAGGAAGTAAGGCCAAGAGTCCCATGGTGAAGCGTCCCACCATGATTTCTTTTTCGGAATACCCTTCCATTGAAAGCTTTTTACCAAAGACAGTAGAACTTCCCCAGCCAATGACAGCTAAGAGGGTCAAACCATAACCCTTAAAGGCCGTCGCACTGAAGAGTTGATTCCAAAATGAACCGCTGCCCAATCCTGCAGAAATATCCCTGTAGGAAACAAGAAAACCTCCAACTAAGCAAAGCATGGCCCAATAGAGAAACTTAGTTTGGATCTTCTCACCCAAGAACATGGCCGCCAGAGTAATGGCCACAATGGGCTGAAGCTTTTGTAGGAGAATGACCAATGAAGGATTGATTAAGGAGAAAGCCTCAGTAAAACAGAGTGTGCTAAAAGCTGATCCCAAACCACCAATTACAATAAAAGCAAAAATATGAGAAACCTTGGCTTCCCAAAAACGCGCCTTCACTGTCCAAAACACAGGGAAAAGCACAACGACCAAAAGGATGTGCTCCATAAGCACGATGCGCTCGGCACTCACCCCACCGTATAAAAGAGGATAACGAATAAGAGTGTCTAAAGCCCAAAGGGCCGCAGCAATAAAAACAAGAAGAATACCTTTCATGGAGTCTCCCAAAGATTTTTAAGGAAAGCCTGGAAAGATTCTCGCGCACGAGTCGCCGCCAGAATCTTCTTGGCATCTTTTTTGCTCTTATACATTTTAATCGTGGCCTTATCGATCTGAACAGAAGGAAGAAGGCCAAAGTTGATATTTGAAGGTGTGGGCGTCGGGACAGTCATGATGTAGTTATTGAGCGCTCCCATGGCCGTATCAACTGGCCAAGTTTTAAACTCAAGTCCCTTGATTCTTCTAAGAATTTGAATCGCAGCGTAGAGTCCTGAACTGGCACTCTCCGTATACCCTTCCACCCCTGTGATCTGCCCAGCAAAAAAGATGTGAGGATACTTTTTAGAGCTCAAATCTGCATTCAGTAACTTTCTAGCTGAAAGAAAACTGTTTCTATGAACTGAGCCAAAATGAAGAAAGCTCGCCTTCTCTAATCCGGGGATCATGCGGAAGACACGCTCTTGCTCTTTGTAAAGAAGTCTCGTTTGAAAACCCACTAAGTTATAGGCTGAACCTAAGAGATTTTCTTTGCGAAGCTGCACCACGGCCCAAGGCATTTTTCCCGTAGGAAGCTCAAGGCCCACAGGTTTCATACAAGAAAAGCGTGGAGTATCAAGACCTCTTTCGGCCATCGTGTCGATAGGAAGACAGCCCTCAAAAAAGCGATAGTCTTCAAAATTTTTGGCCGGAACTTTATGAGCGGCCACGAGTTCACGAATAAAGTTTTCGTACTCTTCTTTATTCATAGGAGCATTCAGATAATCTGCTCCCTCACTCACCTCACCATAGCGATCTTTGAAATACAATTTGGAATAATCGAGAGAGTCAGCATCCACCACGGGGGCAATGGCATCGTAAAAATAGAAATCATCTTTAGCAAGTTCTTCTTGAATCCAAGAAGTGAGCCCCTCTAGAGTGAGCGGCCCAGAGGCGATCACGGTATAATCACAGCCCCACTTTTTTTGACTCTCCAAAGGGTTTATGACAACTTCATCTACCACTTGTATCAAAGGGTGCTGAGATAAAGTGTCTGTTATTTCCTGAGAGAATTTTTCTCTATCTACGGCCAAGGCATCGCCGGCCGGAACCGCATGTTTTTTTGCTGCTTGAATGATTAAAGAACCTAAGGCTTCCATCTCCGTTTTAAGAAGCCCATGACCTGAATTCTCACCTAAAGACTTGAGTGAATTGGTACAGACCAGTTCCGCAAAAGCCTTAGTCTTTTGCGCGGGATTTTGAGTCAGACGCTTGGATTCCAATAGGACCACCGAAACCCCGTGCCGGGCCAAATAATAAGCTGCTTCAGAACCGGCCATGCCAGCTCCGATCACTAATACTTTTTTTCCATCTAAAACACTCATAAGCTTTGCCTTACACTAGCTAGATATAACTATAGACTGTGACCTTTTACGTGCGCTCAAGCCGTGTGTCAATGAGGAGTTCGCCGAATGGACATTTATGCACATCAAACCCACCATGTGGTGGCCAACTTTGACGATATATTCAGTTACTTAGAAACCAATTTCACAGAAAAAACTCCAAAGGGGTTGCATCTTTTCCCGGAGCTTTTCCTCTGTGGTTATCCCTTGCGAGACCTCTGCCTACAAAAAAACTTTATTGGTGCCTACCAGACTTTCCTAAGACGTATTGATACTTGGAGCTTGGCAAAACCCAAAGACAACGAAACAGCACTTTTATTAGGTGGATTGCGCTACGAGTTCGAAGAAAACGGACTTGCCAGAAAAATTGAAAACGTCATTTATCTTTTAAGACCAGGCCATGCTCTCGAATATCTTTACACAAAAAAACTTCTCCCTAATTACGATATTTTTGACGAAAAGAAATACTTTGTCCCAGGTGATAAGACGGTTGTCTGGAATTTTAACGATAAAAATATTGCTCTCACGATCTGCGAAGACATGTGGGCCAGTCACATCCATAAAGAAGACCCTATTCTCGATATCAAAACTTTTTGCGAGAAAGGAAATATTAAGCTTGATCTCATTATCAATTTAAGCGCCAGTCCTTTTAACATAGGAAAAGAAATTCGACGCATTCAAAGAGCTTCAGAAATTTCTCATATGCTTAAAACTCCCTTTGTCTACGTCAATCGCGTAGGCGGTGAAGACGAAATTCTTTTTGATGGCGCTAGTTTTCTTATTTCAGGCGATGAACTTGAAAACAGAGGAAAACTCTTTGCGGAGGATCTTCTCCACTTTTCAAATCCAACTTATAACCAAGAAAAGAAAATTGATTTCTCCAAAGAAATCGTTCTTGATAATACTTGGGAATCACTTTTTCGCCCTTCGATTGAAATGACTCAAAGACCGGCCATCCTCACCCCTCTCACTGATGAGGATTGTGAAAACTTACTTGAGGCTTTGAAATTTGGAATTAGAGAATACGCCGAAAAATGTGGCTTCAAAAATTTTCTCGTTGCTCTCTCTGGTGGTATTGATTCAGCCCTTGTCTTAACCATTGTTCGCCTTGCTCTCAAAGAAGGCGAAGGCTTAGAAGCTATCTACATGCCTGGCTTTTTCTCGGCCACAATGAGCTATGAACTTTCGGCAGACCTCTGTAAAAACCTAGGAATCAAACTCAGAAATCTCCCTATTAAATTTTTCCATAGCGCCATACGAAACGCCTACAAGGACAACTTTGGAAAGCCCATGGAAGGACTCACAGACGAAAATATTCAGAGTCGTCTTAGAGGAACTCTCCTCTACACCCGCGCCAATGATTTAAATGCAATGGTTTTAAATACCTCTAACAAATCAGAACTCGCTGTGGGGTACTCCACTCAGTATGGTGACAGCGTGGGTGCCTTGAGCGTGCTTGGTGACCTCTATAAAACTGAAGTTTTTGCTCTTTCACGCTACATCAATAAAAAATTTCCAGGCCTCATTACCGAAGGCATTATTACTCGCCCACCGACAGCGGAACTCAGGGAGAATCAACTCGATAGTCAAAGTCTTCCCCCTTATGAACGCCTCGACCCTATTTTGGAAGGTCTTTTAAGTTACCGTATGAGTGTAAGCGAAATTGTAGCCTTGGGTTTTGCTCAGGAAGAAGTTGAAAAGGTTCATCGTCTATGGAGAACGACTGAGTATAAACGCTATCAATTCGCCCCTATCATAAAAGTAAAATCAAAGAGTTTTGGCTTCGGTTATCGTGTGCCGATTTGTAAAAAAGCGAACATCAGTTAAGATGGAGCTATTTGCTCTGATATAATTTCTCTTGTTTGATTTTACAGCTTCGATACGCAAGGATAGACTTAAGAAAACAACTCAAGGAGGGCCTATGGCCAACGATAAATTTAAATCTCTCTTTAAGTCTTGGGACACAGTAAAAGATCAAATCCAGGAATGCCTCAACGATAAAAACGTCGCAGAAAAGAAAGAAAAGATCATGACCTTCGTAGAGAAGGCCCGTGAAGAACTTACTGACGTCATTGAAAAAGACATCAATCCTCTTATTGCAGAAGGTAAAAAAGAATTCGGAAAACTCCAGCATAAGATTGAAAAGATGGTTACTGAAAAAAGTAAACCAGCTCCTAAGAAGAAAGCAGCACCTAAAAAGAAGCCAGCGAAAAAAGCGAGTAAGAAGAAGTAGTTTGGTTTAGCGAGGAAGCTTAAACCAAAAAATAATACCTTCAGATGAATCAGGGACATCGACTCCAATCTGCCCATGGTGTGCCTCAACGGCCATTTTACAAAAAGTGAGACCAAGGCCAACGGAATAACGATGTCCCTGTTTTTTTGCATTCCCCGTCCAAAATTTATCAAAAAGATTATCCTTTTCTGACGCTGGCACTCCTGGCCCATTATCTTCAACTTTTACAAGTATAGACTCTGGGTTGACCTCAACACTAAGCTTAACAAGGCCATTTGACTTTGGAGCAAACTTTAGTGAGTTACTAATCAAATTTTGAATAATACGATCAACGAAGCTTTTATCACCCTTCATCATTACAGTTTTTTCTGGAATCAAAGCCTCAAGGCGTACAGAAGATTCTGGAAGATAGATGCGCTTCATCACATCATGAACAATAGGAACAAGATCAAATTCAGTTATATTTAATTCAATTTTCCCTGCTTCCATCTTACTGACATCGAGAGTAGAACTCATCATTTCAGTAAGGCTGTCAGCAGAAACAATCACATCATCAATGTAACTTTTTGTTTTATCGGTGATACTGCCTTGATTTAAATCCCTTTTAATTAAGCGCAAAAAGCCAGAAAGAACACTAAGAGGAGATCTCATATCGTGAATGATCATATGAACAAGAGTGTCGCGTAAAGACTCAAGTTTACGAAGATGAATATAATTGTTCTCAAGTTCTTTTAATTGGCGCTTTAAAAGATAATGAATTCGCAAATGAGTATTGACACGAGCGTGAACTTCTTCAAACTGAAAAGGCTTTGAAATAAAGTCGACACCCCCAACTTCAAACCCTCTCACCTTATCCTCTGTGGTGTTTCTAGCACTTAAGAAAATAATAGGTATCGCTCTCAAGCGCAAATCTTGCTGGAAGAGTTTACAAACTTCATAGCCATCCATATCAGGCATGTTGATATCGAGAAAAATGAGATCAGGGGCGTTCTCTTTCGCAAACTTCAAAGCTTCCTTTCCACAGGTGAATGTGCACACATCAAAAGAACGGCGAGTTAAAATTCTCTCGAGAAGGACTAAATCCTCTTGAGAGTCATCTATCACCATAATTTTATCTTTCACTGAAGGAATTGAATTTTGCATAAGTTTTTACCTGTAATGACTTTACCGTAAAGGCTTTTCGTCATTTTCATGCCCTACTTTAGAATAAGAACTATTTAAAAAATGAACTGAAGTATGGCAGTAAGAAACTTTTTACTAAGAATTAATTGAGTATTCTTGACGGTAAGGGCGCCATTTCCCCATCCATAAATTGAGAGACGCATCTCTGACAGAATTGTTTTTTTGATCTAAGTCAATAAAGACATACGTAAGCTTCGTAATGCTCTCATGCATGGCCGCATCGAGAGATGGAATTGAATTCCAGGTTCCGGTATTAAAGTACATTTTCCCCAAAGGGAAACGCCCCCACTCACAGAGATGAGTATGACCCATAATCACCGTATGAACATCAGGATGCTCTTTCATAATCGTTCGGGCCATACGCATATAGCGAGGATAGATAGTAATTTGCTTGAGTAATTTTAAAGTTGTTTTGAAGTTTCTGTTGAGTTTCACGTAAGGTGTGAAATTTGTTTTTATAAAATACTCAAGAAGCATGATGGCCGTTTTTAAAAAATAAGGGAGATCATTAAAAAATGACCAACGAAAATACATGGAAAGTGGACGAATTTTATCAATAAATGGTCTTTCTTTTTTTAATGTAGGCAAAACGGAAATACAAAAAAGACTTCCCCAAGGAAGATTTAAAATTTTCTTACCATTAGGGCCCTCAACGAAATACTCATCGTCCGGAACAGTGTTAATCACCTCAAATCGGTGCCCATGTTCTATATAAACCCCATTAATATTGAGATTGAAAGCAAACTCAAGCTTATCCCCCACCCAATTTTTCATGAGATTTTGGGCGCCTTCAAAGGCCATCCCATTATCGTGGTTCCCAATAATAAAAGACATTTTCTTATTGGGAGTTGCTAAAAATTTTTTTAAAGCTTCAAAGAATGAACGATGCCCTTTGTAGATTATCTTAAGGGCTTCCATCACCCATTCTTCGTCCATCAGATGATTGAAAATTCCATTTATAGGAACTTGTAGCAAATTAAATATGTCCCCATTTAAAACAAGATGAACATCATGCCAATAAAACTTTCCAGTGCTATAGTACTCGACGAATTCTTGAAAACGGTCATCTTCAAAAAAATCTTCAAAGATATTAATCTGCCCATTGGCCAAGAAACGACCTTTTGCGAGATGGAAATCACTAACGACCAAAACGAGCATAGTTACTTCTTATTATAAAAATCTCCAGCGAGACACACACAGCCTCTACCGCGATTCTTAGCTCTGTACATCATGCGATCGGCTAGTTCTAAAACTTCCTTGCCATCTTTTGCATCTCGAGGAAAACTTGCAATTCCGACAGAAATTGAGATTCTAAAAATTTCTTCATTTCCTTCGATACGGAAAAGCTCGTCACGAACAGAGCTCAAAACCCTATCACCAATTTTACGAGCATCATTGGTGCTGGCATCGGGAACAATGGCCACAAACTCATCTCCACCATAACGATAAAGAAGATCAGTATCCCTTAAGACACGCCTTAAAACCTTTCCTAAGTCAGAAAGAAGCTTAGTCCCAATAAGATGACCATAGTTATCGTTGACGCTCTTAAAGTGGTCGATATCAATAAAAAGCAAAGCGAAGTTTTCACCACTGCGTTCATATTTACGAATCAACTCAAGAAGGTCTTTATGCAATTTTCTTTGATTATAAAGCCCAGTGACATCATCAATATGAACAAGAGAGTTCTGTCTGGACAGATTCTTCCAACGTTGGGTCTGGGCATGTGAATTCTTAACAAAAGAGATACAAGAATCAAGAACACTATGAACAACTTGTCTGTGTTCAAAACGCAAGAGAGCTAAATAAGACTGGGTATCATCATCTCCTAGATAAAAGAGATGATGCTCGCCCTGAGAATGGGAAAAGCTAAAACGATGCTTTTCAATTAATTTCGCCAAAGTTTCGGCTTCAACGAGCTTGAACAACTCATCTTTTTCATCATCCGTAATTCCGTCTTTATTCCAAACAACACGAAGTTTTTTTTCTCCGACCTCTTCTCCACGAGGAAAAGAAAAAACAATCATCGGACGAGCTTGGAAACGAGCAACAAAAAAAGCACTCAGCTTTTCAAACAGGTAATCGGTTTCTTCCCAGTTATCAAAACTGGTTATAAACTCAAAAATATGCTTTAACTGTTCTTTTTCTTCCATCCAAACTACATCTTTTTAATTTCTTCCAAAAAATCTTGATTTAAATCCACATCATCTTCAAGCAATTTAATTGAACCGCGTAAGGTTTTCACGATTTTCATCAAGCGCTCTTCAGTCTTCTGCTTATCGTCTTTTGCCTTCTGCTCTTGAATAGAAATGTTCTCCATATTGAACTCTAGCGCGTCAATTTTACGTTTTAACTCGAGTATTTTGTTGTCACGGCTCTGGATCTGACTTGCTGAATCCATGGCCATTAACTCAAGTTTTCCTTCGAGCTCTTTCTCACGCTGCTTTACTTGATTAATATCCACCCGTACTTTTTGATTTACCCTTTCAAACTCTTTTTGAAACGCCTTTACTTTTTCTTCAAGAAGAGATTTTTTTTCTTCGGAAACTCTCAGTTGGTAACGCAACTCAGAAACATCATCTCCATTGCGTTTTTTTATAATCGAAAGTTCTATTTTAAGCTCATCAATTTCAGCTTTTAAACCAAGGTTGTCTTGTTCTAAAAGTTTCTTTTCAGTCTTAAGTGTATTTAAATCTTTTAAAAGTTGCTCACGCTCAGTACGCAAATGTCGTAAGGTGGTTTGCAGACGAACAAGATCTTCTCCTCCAGCGGCCACAGGAATTCGATCCATAGCGCCTACTGTTTCATGGAGCATTTGAGTTTCAATATCCTGAGCTGACTTACGAGCTTTCTCAACAGGACTCTCATCCCCT
>JACCEE010481456.1_pt1 | contig 12083 bp, 12 predicted proteins | sample 7449931 | NCBI WGS metagenome assembly JACCEE01 (sample SAMN15323457, study PRJNA562643) | freshwater metagenome | isolation source: river surface water | place: USA:Blue River Watershed | collected 2017-08-19 | reverse complement strand
GCAAAGGGACGGTTCATATATCTGAACCAGCGCAAACTATCCGCAATTACGTGCGGTCGTACAGACTATTTCCGCGGCTGTCGATGAGTACAACCACGGGGAAATCGCGCACAGTTAATCGGCGCACTGCTTCCGCGCCCAGGTCTTCATAGGCAATAATCGTTTGCGATTCGATCCTCTTGGACAACAGCGCGCCCGCACCTCCGGTCGCCCCGAGATACACGGCTCCGTAAGTCTTCATCGCCTCGATGACCTCCGGCTTGCGAAGTCCTTTGCCGATCATCACTGTCTGCCCGCGTTCGATCAGAGCGGGCGCGTAGGCGTCCATGCGCCCGCTTGTGGTCGGTCCGGCGGAACCGATGATATGTCCGGGGCCTGCCGGACAAGGTCCGACGTAGTAGATCGCAATATCTGTAAGATCCACCGGCAGTTCTTCATTGTGCTCCAAGGCCTCGATAAAGCGCTTGTGAGCCGCATCTCTCGCCGTATAGATGACACCGCTTACGAGAAGAAGTTCGCCTGCCGTAAGAGATCTCGCTTCGTCTCTTGTCAGCGGAAGAGTAATTGATCTTCGGCTCTGTTCTTGTGTGTTCGTCATACTCCTTCTCCTTACAAAGTGATATGAGCATGTCGGGTCGCATGACAGCTCATATTAACGGCGACGGGAAGACCCGCAATGTGTGTCGGATATGTGAGAATGTGAACAGCCAGTGCCGTCGTACGGCCGCCAAGCCCGGCGGGGCCGATGTTCAGTTGATTGATTGACTCCAGAAGTTCGGACTCCAGATCGCGGATATGCGGCAAATCATTGTATTCTCCCACAGGCCGCAGCAGAGCGATTTTGGACATACGGGCCGCCATATCCATCGTGCCGCCTATACCTACGCCAAGGATGACCGGCGGACACGGATTCGGTCCCGCCTTCCGAACGGTTTGCAGAACGGCTTCCTTGACACCTTCGATTCCTTGCGAGGGAGAGAGCATTGTTACGGAACTCATGTTCTCACTTCCGAAACCTTTCGGCGCGACCGTGATATCCACTTCATCTCCGGCGACGATATCCCAGAGAATCGCCGCAGGGGTGTTGTCTCCCGTGTTGACTCGAAGGAAAGGATCACGGACGACCGATGCACGAAGATACCCCTCGCGATATCCCCGGGAGACACCACGATGAATCGCTTCATTCAAATCTCCCCCGACAAAATGAATACCTTGTCCAATCCGGATGTATACGACAGCCATTCCGGTATCCTGACAAATCGGAAGCCGCTCTTCACGAGCGATATGAGCATTCTCAAGAAGCTCCCCAAGAATTGCTTTGGCTCTCTGATTTGTTTCGGCTTCCAACATATCTTTCATTCTTGATTCGATATCCTGTCCGAGTTCAATATTCGCACGAATGCACAAAGCCGCAATCGCGTCCTCAACTTGCTTTACATCGATCTTTCGCATCCTGATCTCCTCGAAAAGTTATGATAAAACGAAAAATGGCCGCTTAAATACCGTCTCATTCTACTATGCAAATCTCTACAAGTGAAGTAAAATGATTGCTATGGTAAAAATATTGCGATGAACCCTATAACGTCACAGTATTCTTCTCATAATTCTCAAAAAATCACGCGAAAGGCTTGACATCCCGGGCATTGACGATTCATAATAGCCAGTGTGAATATCGCCTGAAGGAGGCAAATCAAGTATGAACAAAACAGATTTAATCGATGCGGTTGCAGAGGCAACAGACCTGACCAAGAAGCAATCCGAAGCTGCTATCAACGCTACGCTCGACGCGATCGTCGGTGCTCTTGCGAACGAGGAGAAGGTAGTTCTCGTCGGTTTCGGGACATTTGAGACCAAGAAGCGCGCCGCCCGCAAGGGACGCAATCCCAGCACCAAGGAGCCGATCAATATTCCCGCTTCCAAGGCACCTGTCTTTAAGGCCGGCAAGGGAATGAAGGACAAGGTCAACAAGTAATCGCGTCGTAACGTGATACGTAAGTCCATGAAGAGCAGCCCTCGTTTACGGGGGCTGTTTTTTGTTCTTCCTCTCCTTATGGCAGCAGAGATCAAGTGTTACTCTTGAACGAGTCGCAACACAAGATCGTCATAGAGTCGCCGAATAATCTGAACATTGCGAAAACCGTCGCGATGCAACGTCGTTCTCATGAATGCGTAACGCAGATTGCGCTCGACTTGCGCGACAGAGATACCAAACTCCTTGCCGGCCAACGGGTAGAGCTTCTTCGTCACAACGGTAAGTAGAACGGGATCTTTCGAAATGAGGATAAGCATACTGCGGAGAATTCTTGTACCGAGAAGAGAAGGGTCAAGTCGATAGCGTGCTATGGTCTCTTCAACCGCCACACACAGGGATTCATTCGAATAGCCGGAGGCATCTCGGACACGCAAGGCCTCCGAGGAGATAAGACCCGCAGCCGCATGGATATTCTTTCTTCCGTCCACAAGATAGTGCAGGTGTCCCGCGGTATCCGAAATACCGACCATGCCATTACGTTTCAGCAATGTGTTAATATTGTCGAGAATCATGCGGTCATTGCAAACGATGTAGAACCCTACCTCCGTCTGAGCCCGATATGGGTACGTCAGTGACGTATGTGTCGAATGGCTGTGCATCGCTTCCATAATAGCCCCTCCCCCTATTCGATCCAGGTACGAACATCATGACACCGGGATCGGAGAGGTTCAATAGGATATATGCGAAAGAAAGCTAATTCTGATTCATTTCACGGAAATCTAGCGGTCTGATGAGAGCTTAACTTCGCCGACGAATCTCGCGTACGGCGTATAAAGAACCGTAAGTCGATCCCCTTCCTCCGGCTTGTACAGGAAAGGGTTAAAATAATAGGTCGTATCATCGATGGTCATGGTGTTGTTCAAGTATCCAACATCCGTCACTACGCCGTCTGTTGTGCGGTAGTTGTTTTTCAATACATAGATCATATCCAGTGCACGGGGTATCGTATATGACGCGGCCTGGAACAGAAATATCAATGTCAGTAAAACAGGAAGAAAGAAAAGAAAGCCTCTCTTCGTCTTTCTTGTCTGATTCTGCCGGATACTGACAAGAATCAGAAACAAAAGGCCTCCGGAGACCATTAAGTGAAGAGTCAGATTGATAAAGTAATACGGCATACCATCTTCCTCTCGTTCTTCTCTCACACGTATGAGAAAACTCTCATCGCGGTCATTATCCGTCAGTTACGGCCCGGTTGTCAATCGCGCTCATCGGGAACCTGTGTTGGATAGACTCCTTCAGGCGTGACCAATAGATCCATGCGAACGTCGTTCTCCTCCTGCGGAAGTGATTCGAACACCTGAAAATCATAACAGGCTCCGACGCGCAAAGCGCGCTGATCCCCTTGCTCTTGGGCAAAGAATCGGTCATAGTAACCGGCTCCGAAACCAATCCGTTCTCCTCTTCTGGAGAAGGCAAGGCCGGGGCAAATAATAACGCGCAAATTCTCCTCCGCTATGCGCGGACAATCGCTTCCCGGTTCCGACAATCCAAAGGTCCCCGGAACAAGCTGATCCTGCGGTCTGACGGCATAGAAGTGCATCCCGTCGTGATCGACGCGCGGCAGACAAAGAGTCAGCTTCCTCTCGAAAAATAACGATCGATGACCATAAAAATTCGGCTCACCTCGGATCGGCGAAAAGATCGCGACGGTGTCACCGGGTTCCAGTTGAAGGCCGGGTCCTTCGAAGAAATTTGTCAGAATGTCATGAGCCGCCCGGTCGGAGACCTCTTGAGAAACTTCGCGGCGAAGATCTTGCATCTGCTGTCGTATCCGTTTTTTTTCGAGATGTACATCATCGATCATGTCGATGTCTCACCGATCCCATCTGAAGATCTAACATTATCGGAAGAGTTCTCCCGGGTCAATCGCAAGAACTCCTCCTCCGAAAGAATGCGCACACCGAGATTTTGTGCTTTGACGAGCTTGCTGCCCGCTTTGTCTCCCGCCAGAACAAAGTGGGTTTTGGCAGACACAGAAGAAGACACGGTTCCTTTATGCGACAGAATGATTTCCGTCGCTTCATCCCGGGTCAGAGAGGGCAATGTGCCCGTCAGAACGAATGTCTTTCCCAAGAATCGATCGTCAATATTCTGTGGTATGCCATCGCTCTCGATTCGGACACCTGCCAGTGCAAGTCTCTCGATTCTGCGAAGCGTATCCTCTCGGTGGAAATAATCATATACCGACTGTGCTGTGATAAATCCGAAATCCGGAAGCGACGCGAGTGTCATTACATCCGCTTCCGCGACGGCCGTGAGGCTCCGAAAACTCGATGCCAGCGTCCGTGCCGCTGCCGCACCTACATTTCGAATACCAAGGGATACAATTAAGCGATCTAACGGACTGTTCTTCGCTTTCTCAATCGCCTCGATCATATTGGCGACGGATTTCTCCCCCATACGCTCCATGGAGATAAGCAGTTCTTTCTTGTCCGGCAAGAGAAAGATATCATCGATGTCGTTGATTAATCCCTTGTCGAGAAGTGCCTCGATGACCGCGGGGCCGACATTGTCGATCGACAGCGCATCCTTCGATACGAAATGAACGATGCGTCGAAAAAGTTGCGCTGGACATGAATCACCGGTGCAACGGCTGATCGCCTCGCCCGGTTCGCGTAAGACGGGGGAGCCGCATACAGGGCATGTCTCAGGCATGACAAAGGGAGCGCTATCTTCCGTTCGATGTTCGGGCACTACGCCGATAATGGCCGGTATAACGTCGCCGGCTTTTTGCAGGATGACCCAGTCATTGGGTCGGATATCCTTTTCGCGGATATAATCCTCGTTGTTCAGCGTCGCGCGGGACACGAGGCTGCCGGCGATCCGAACCGGCTCGAGTATGGCGACCGGTGTCAGTTTACCGGTTCGCCCGACCTGTACGTCGATTCGAAGAAGTTTCGTCGTCTTCTGCTCAGGGGGATACTTAAAGGCCGTGGCCCATCGGGGCACTTTGGTTGTCTGACCAAGAAAGGGCCGCAACGATATCGCATCGAGCTTGATAACCGCTCCGTCAATACCGTAAGGAAGCAGTCCCCGCTCGCGCCCGATCGCCTCGATCGCTTCGGCGATCTCCTCATCTGTCGAGCAGACGCGAAAACCCGGACTCGCGGAAAATCCGAGATCCGACAGGAAACGGAGAGATTCCGAATGAAATTCGAACTGCCGACCCCGGATCTCCTGAATGTTAAAAACAAACATCCGCAATCCCCGCTCTGCGGTAATCTTTGCATCGAGCTGCCGCAAGGATCCCGCCGCGGCATTTCTGGGATTGGCAAAGGACTTCTCTCCGCGTATCTCCATCAGCGCGTTGGTTCTCTCAAACGCGTCAAAAGACATGTAGACTTCTCCGCGAACCTCCAGAAAGGGAATATCCTCCGAGATTTTGCGAGGCAAATCCTCCAACGCGAGAATGTTCTGGGTGATATCCTCACCGATGACACCGTCACCTCTTGTCGATCCCCGGACCAATCGTCCATTCTCATATTCGACAGACACCGAAAGACCGTCAATCTTCTGCTCCACAACAAATTGGGGTCGGTCATCCTGACCGGCTTCTGCCAAGCTTCTTCGAACCCTCGATGTAAATGCTTGTACCTCTTCGATCGAAAAGGCGTTTGCCAGACTCTGCATCACATTTTTGTGGGTAACTTTGCCAAACTTCGAGGCCGCGCTACCGCCGACCCTCTGTGAAGGAGAGTCGGACGACAGGTAAATCGGATATTGTGTCTCGAGATCGATGAGTTCACGCATATACGCGTCGTATTCATAATCGGGTATCTCAGGTGCGTCCTGATCATAATAAAGACGATTATGGTAGTTGAGCAAATCCCGAAGCTCGCTGATACGCTTCCAAACGTCCATTTCAGCCTCCCTTTACGATCAATCTCTTGCCCTTGCAAAGAATATGACAGATGTCGCCACAAGGGCAAAGAGAAATATACTCCATACCGGCATCGGAAGCCCGAGGAAATCGCCGATACGATCCGAAATCAGATCCGTCGGAACATGGATGACCGGAGATAACAAATCAGGATCAATGTTGGCACGGGAGAATACTGCCCCCAGAACGAGTTCGCGGAATAGCATTACCGGAATCGCCAGAATAAAGGCATCCGCGAAATAGAGATTGGGTTTTTCCGTCCGGAACAGGAGCATCAAAAAAGCAATGCAGACTCCGGCGGTCACCCAGATCATATCGCCGTCGAGAGACATAGATCGAATCGAGACGATGACATAGTAAATCAGGGACGCCGCCGCACATGCGCCCGCAAGATGTCGAACGACGTTTTTCGACGTCAACACGAGAAGCGCGATCGTCACAACCAAAAGAAAAAGAACAAGCAGAAATCCTTGAAGAACCGAGGGAAAACGAAGCGCCTCTGCGGACATTACCGAAAGATCACGAAATGCCTTCGCAAACCACCGAAAGGGTGCGGTCAGGAAGGTGTCCCAAAGAAGAAAAAGAACCAGCGACAATATAGCCGCACGAGTTGCGCCCCTCAATTAAATCTCCTCCGGATATCAGGCTTCCGCAGAATACGGATCATAATCGGAAAGAAGCTCCTTCAGAACGGCAACTTCTTCGGCGTTAAGGGAAAGACCCTTGCCCGCCTTCTCGTGATCGGGTGCCCAGTCGCGAATATCGAGCTTCGGTGCACCTTTGTTCCAACTTACAAGATTAACTTCCCGGTTCCAGCCCGACTTGCTCGTCGACAGGACGCCGATCTCTTTGATGATTTCCGATGTGATTTCTCCCTTAGGCATAAGCATTCCTCCACAGTTTGATCGGACAGTTACGAAAACACTTCCGTTGTCCGAAGAATTGACAGACATTTTCAAATGCCCCATGATTATAGCATATTTCTTTTTGTACAAAGCATCCAAACCAACAAAGAGGTGTAACCTTGCCGGATTTTACCGATATCCTCCTGAAGACAGCCCTGTGGATCGTCCTTGCCCTCATTGCCGGCGTATTGATCCGGGCTTTGGCGGAACCGTTTCTTTTACAAATAACACAAGCTCGGCTTACCTTGCAACCGCATACGGATGAGAATGGCGTCACGCCGCTGCGAGTGGCTTTTTTCAGCGATCTCCACGCCAATTTGTCTCCGATTTCCGCCAAACGGCTGGCAGATGCTATCTTTTCGCAGAAGATCGATGTAATCCTCTTCGGCGGAGATATTACAAGCAGGTCTGTTCCGCTTTCCGGTGGTCTTTCCCGTCTGAAGCACATCGCGGATCAAGCCCGACGTCTCGGCATCCCTTGCTACGCGGTGCGCGGCAATCACGAAGCGCACGCGGATAAGGCGTTGCTGCAGTCGTCCGGGTTTACCTACCTCGACAACGAATCGGCCACGGTGATGGCCGCCGACGGCCGACACTACCGGATCACAGGATTATCGGATTCCGGCAGGAAATCACGTCAATGGCCGGAGATCCCTCCGGCAGATACTCCACCGGAGCAGCGCATCCTGCTCGTCCACAATCCCGAGTATCTTGTACATCGATCCGGTGCGCCTTACGCGTATCAACTCTCGGGACATTTTCACGGAGGACAGATCTATATGCCTTTTGATATCGAATATCGCCTGTTCCGGCAGGAAACAATGGCGGCACAGGGAATTCGCAAAGGTGTGTTCCGGAAGGACGGCATCACGGGTTTCATCTCGCGAGGTGTCGGATGTGTTCTCGTCCCGCTGCGCTTATTCTCCCTTCCTGAAATCGCCCATCTGGAGATCTATTCCCTGTGAATTCAGACGAAAAAGGGGCTGTCTCTCAACTTTCTTTTGAGACAGCCCCTGATTTTTACTATCCAGGTCAGAAACATTGGATCAGATCTTGGTTTCAGAGATCTTCCAAATTCCCTCGGCGTAATCCATGATCGTTCGATCCGAGGAGAAGCGGCCGGAACCGCAGATGTTCAGCCAGCATTTTCTAGCCCATGCCAGGCGGTCCGTATAATCGCGATAAACGCGATCTCTGGTCTCGCGATAATCGACGAAATCTCCCAGAACATAGAAGACATCTGCGGGTTGCCAGTTGGAACCCGAGAGAAGCGCATTAAACAAATCATGAAACATGCCGGTCCCGCCGTCGTCAAAGGATCCGTCGACCAGTCGGTCGAGAACCTTCTTGAGCCCGGGAACATGATCATATTGCCAGCGAGGATTATAGAATCCGCGCGTAGCCTCCATGTCCTCCACCCGGCAGCCGAAAATGTAGATGTTCTCGTCCGATACCGCCTCGGCAATCTCGACGTTCGCTCCGTCGTATGTGCCGAGTGTGACCGCGCCGTTCATCATAAACTTCATGTTGCCCGTTCCGGAGGCTTCCAGCCCGGCTGTCGAGATTTGTTCGGAAACATCAGCCGCGGGGAACATACGCTCACCGTTGCTGACATTGTAGTTCTCGACAAAGACCACCTTGAGTCTGCCCTTGATATCTGGGTCTGTATTTATCATACGGGCAGCTTCTGTGATGAACTTAATGATCGCCTTCGCGCGAAAATATCCGGGAGCGGCCTTGGCTCCGAACATAACCGTGATATCGGGAAAATCAAGATTCGGATTCTCTTTCAGTCGATCGTACAAGTTTATAACGTAGATAATATTCAACAGCTGACGCTTGTACTCATGCAATCGCTTTATCTGGATATCAAATACCGAATCCGGAAGAAGGACGACGCCCTCCTTCTGCTCAATGTATTTGGCAAGTGTCTCCTTGTTGTCACGCTTAATCTTGAGAAAACGAAGCATAACGTCATCGTCATTCACGAAGGCCTTCAGGCCCTCCAGGCGACCAAGATCTCTCACCCACTCGTCACCCTGCAGAAGCTCGGTGATCAAGGCGGACAGTTCTGGATTACATGCCCGTAACCAGCGGCGCGGGGTTACTCCATTAGTCTTATTCGAGAACTTCTCCGGCCAGAAACCGTACCAGTCCTTGAGAGTATCCGCCTTAAGAATATCCGTGTGAAGAGCGGCAACGCCGTTCACCGCGCGTGAACCGTAGATGGATAGCCATGCCATGCGAACACGACCGTCACCTAAAGGCGCCATCTCATCAATCTTGTGAACCGGAATCTTCCGTTCCGCCAGCTCATTTCTGAACTGAAGATTAATGCCGTCGATGATCTGAAAAATACGGGGGAACAGATACTGGAAAATACCGATGTCCCATTTCTCCAGAGCTTCGGCCATAACCGTATGATTGGTATAAGCGAAAACTGACGTGACGGTATTCCAGGCCGTGGTCCACTCCACACCATTCTCATCGACGAGAATGCGCATCAGCTCCGGAATACCGATCGCCGGATGCGTATCATTGATCTGAACAGAATTCAACTCGGCAAAATGCGACATATCTTCGCCGTGAACGGCCTTGTAGCGTCGCATAATATCTTGCAGTGACGCCGATACGAAGAAATACTGCTGGCGAACACGAAGAACTTTGCCGTCATAGGAGGTGTCGTTCGGATACAGAACGCGCCAGATGTCATTCACACGATTTCTCTCAATGACAGCATCATCGAATCGCTGAGAATTGAAGAGATTGAAGTCAAATTCCTGCGCCGGTTCCGGCTTCCACAGGCGGAGTCGGTTCACGTTATTCGTGCCGTAACCGGTAATCGGCATGTCATACGGCACAGCCCATACGTCAAAATCCTTATAATGAACCTTGACGCGTTCCTCCTCACGACGGATGACAAACGGATATCCGCTCTCCATCCAGACGTCGGGGACTTCCTTCTGGAAACCGTCGGTAATTGTCTGACGGAACAGCCCATAACGATAGAGGATACCATATCCCGTAACGGGAAGATTCATCGTCGCGCATGAGTCAAGAAAACAGGCCGCAAGACGACCGAGGCCACCGTTGCCGAGTCCGGGATCCTTCTCCTGTTCGAGAAGATCTGTCAAATTGATACCAAACGATTCGGCGGCTTCCTTCGCCTCGTCATAAATACCCAGATTCACGAGATTATTCAGCATCGAACGGCCGACAAGAAATTCGGCGGAGAGATAATGCTCCTGACGCACATTGTCATAGGCATCTCTCGTCGTCTCCCAATCGTCGGCAATCAGTTCAACAATCGTATGAGACAGTGCGGTCCAATAGTCCCAAAGTGTTCCTCGGTCAGCGGACTTACCGGCTTCAGCCCGCACATAGGAAGCCATCTTATCCCGGATAAGTGTAGACGTAATATGTTGATTCATAATATTATATACAAAGCGCTGTCAAGAAGATCGAGCGCTTTGTCGCTCTCCTTCATTCAAATTATGCTCATAATCGATTGTAACAGGCAAAGACAGAGAGGTCAAATAATGACAAGTGGCCTTGACCTCTCTGATTCCCCCTGCTTTTGCTTGCATCTGTTTTGATGAAAAGGTATTCTATTTCTAGCTGACGTTCGGAGGTTTTCATGGATTCCATCGCGATTTCTTTGCTGTTTTCCTTTTTGGGAGCAACGCTTGCACTTCCTGCCAAGTGGATTTTCGCGAAAATGCCGGAATCCTGGTTGCAGGATTATGATTTCGATCCGAAAGCGAAGAATTTTCGCCTTGCACAACGTATGCAGTACGTGCCGCATGTCGTTGTCATGGCACTGGTTTGTGCCGTAGTCTTTTTTCTCACTTCGTATCTCAATCCGTCGTATGCCGAGAGTGCCAAGGTATTTCACTATCTTCTGGCTTTCGCGCCGATTCTTCCACTTTCGATGATCGTTTTATCCGATGCTCTGAACCGTATTATTCCTGATCAGTTAAGTCTTTTTGCGGGCTCACTATGTGTTTTCGGGTTTGCCGCCGACTTTCTTGAAGGGAGCTTGTGGTTTCCGACAGGCTCTCCCTGGTATTTTCTTGTTTTGAACCGCGTCCTTGGCGGCGTTATCGGGGCGCTGATTCTCTTTCTTATCGGCTATGTGGGATCTATGTTAACCGGCCGTGAATCTCTGGGCTTTGGCGATGTCAAACTGATCGCCGCCTGTGGTCTTCTGTCCGGTGCATACGGCTTGATATTTGTCATCTTTCTCTCCTTCATCGCGGGCGGAATTTTCGCTTTCCCGCTTCTAATCCGCAAGAGGCGCAGAATTCGCGAGGAAGAACGGATGATCCTGACGAGTGAGGATCCCGAGAAAGCAAGGCGAAAGCTCGAGGCCAAGAGGGAAGCTATGCATTACGCGGACGATCCGGATTACATCGCATTTGGACCCTTTCTGGCGATCGGTACCATTGCCTTTCTGATGCTCGAGACGCCCTTACATCAGATGTTCTCGCAAATGTTTCTCCTTTACGGGATGTGATTGAAGTATGCCGGGAGAAATAAATGGAAAACCCATGGATAAGAATCCGGAGGATGGGCGAGGAGCGCTCTTATCTCGATTGCGCAAGACGAACCTCGGCGATCACGATTTCTCCTTACTCTCGCGCGAGATTTCTTTCGGACCCGCTTTCCTATTCGCATCGATTTGTCTGTTGTTTTCTTTTCTGGCCTTTGTTTATCTGCCGGATCAGATATGGTTTTTCGACAAGACTTCGTTGATCGGATACACCTTATTTTCCATCATTCGCTATAGTTTTGTCTTCTTGTTGCCTGTTTTGTTTTTTTCCAAGTACTACCGGATTCCGGATCATCTGCTTCTGGGAGAGAATCCCGGTCTCGGCGCTTTCCTGCTCAGTGCACTGAGCGGAATTCCATTCGCGGCAATTATTATCGCGATATCGAATCTTCAGACCTACTTTCTTGTAATCAATCGGATCAGTCTCCCCGAGGCAGTTTTTCTCTATCGACCGGTACAGGAAGGCTCCGGCGAGATGATCGCTCTTTCGGTGATCGCGACGATTCTCATCCCGGTCCTTGCGGAAGAGTTGTTATTCCGCGGATTCTTCTTTGCCGCGCTGCAAGGAGGCAAACGAGACTTCGTCGTCGTACTTCTCTCCGCTTTACTCTTCACAGCTTTTTCCCTGGATACGGTATGGATTATTCCGACATTTCTGACCGGGCTTCTCCTCGCCTTTATCCGCAGAAGTACCGGCAATGTCTTCTGCTC
>JACCEE011293461.1_pt1 | contig 12089 bp, 7 predicted proteins | sample 7449931 | NCBI WGS metagenome assembly JACCEE01 (sample SAMN15323457, study PRJNA562643) | freshwater metagenome | isolation source: river surface water | place: USA:Blue River Watershed | collected 2017-08-19 | reverse complement strand
GCTAACAGTCCCGTAAGCCAGGGATAAAACCCAGTCAGAATGTCCCACCAGAGTGTTAATTTCTCGCTGGGAGCGAATGTCCCAGATTTTGATTTTGCTGTCAGCACTACCACTAGCAAGCTGTTGCGCATCAGGACTAATGGCCAAGGCCCGCACCGGGGCAGAATGACCCCAGAGAGTAGCAATTTCTTGGCGATCGGCAAGGCGATAAAGTTTAATCGTATTATCAGCGCTGCCAGAAGCCAAAATCTGACCATCAGGACTAATAGCCAGAGCATAAACTGGCTCCGTATGGCCCGTGAGAGTAGCGATTTTTTCCCCTTGGGGCAGACGATAAAGTAGGATGGTACTATCATCGCTGCCAGCAGCTAAAATCTGGCCATCTGGACTAATAGCGAGACAGTGTAATGGTTCTGGGTGAGAGGCGATCGTCCCCGTCAGATTGCCGGTAGCAACTTCCCAGAGTTTGATATTACCATCATCGCTGCTGCTCACCAACATTTCCCCACTGGGAAGAAAAACAATCCCCGTGATAGTTTGGAAACTGAGAACATCACTACTAGCGAGAGTAGCGATTTCTTCCCCAGTAGAAATTTCCCAAAGTTTGATGGTATTGTCATCACTGCCAGAAGCCAAAATCTGGCCGTCTGGGCTGATACAGACAGCAGACACCGGCTGCATATGTCCCGTGAGAGTGTGGTGTAGCTTGGTACTTGTCCACTCAGAGGGTTTCAAGAGCGACTGCAGTGAGCTGCCCGGAGTAAAATCAAGAGGAAATGTGCCTGAGAACAGCGTATCAGTAGCATCATCAGAGACAAACTGAGGCGGCAAGTCTGGCACAGTTTTCGGCCCACTGTTGTCAGAAAGGTTCGCGGCTCCTGAATATCGGCTAGGGTTTTTCATGGGAAACGGCGATGGCGGTAGGCGCAAAGCCGTAGGCGGCAGCGAATTTCCCCCCTTGCGTCCCCCAGTGGTCCCCCCCAAAGATTTTGGCGGTGGTGGTGGCGGCGGTACAAGCCGCCAGCGGTCTTTTATTTCCATCCCCACCTGAGAAGGAACCCCTAATGAGGAGGTACTGGCATTTTCCAAACCTTGCTGAAGTTCTTCTAGGCGTTGCCAAATCGCACGGGTATTTGGGGGACGCTGTTTGGGCGTGCGCGCCATTAACCAGTCAATTAAATCGGCAAATTTTGGTGAGATTTTCGGTGCATATTGGCGCCAGTTTAGCTCATCATTAATCGCATCATATAGCTTGGGATGATTAGGTTTAAACCCGGTAAGTAAATAAACAAAAGTCCGTCCCAACGCAAAAAAATCCGATTGCGGCACCGCGTGACCGTTGAGCTGTTCCGGCGGCGTGTAACCGGCAGAAACAAACCCCGTCACCATGCCACCGGCGTGTTTTACATAATAAGTACCAGTCACTTCTCGCGCCGTGCCAAAATCAATTAAAGCCAAACTCCCATCGGGTTTAACCATGATATTGGCCGGTTTAATATCTCGGTGAAATATATTTCTGGCATGCACCCGTTCTAAAATTTTTACTAGCTGACATAGCCATTCTAGAGCCAATTCTGGGTCAGTAGGACGGCGGCGCTGTTTATGGTATTCCTCCAAATTTACGCCTTCTATTTTCTCCATCACCAGACAATGCAAAGGCTCTTCAGCGTTAGGCGGCCAAAACTCAAAATACCCATCAGCTTTGGGTATTCCCGGCTCATCTAGCTGCATCAACACTCGGGCTTCTTGCTGAAATAGGGATAATACCTTCACCCGACAGGATGAATCGATTTTCTCAATCCGCAATACCTTCAAAACCCGGATGCTTTCTCCATACAGCACTTCATAAGTATCACCAAAGCCGCCGGAGCCCAGCTTGCGCTGCACCCGATAGCGTCCACCCACTACCAGTTCAGCACCGCAGGCGGCGCAGAAGGCTGAGTTATCGGCATTCTGGGGCTTAGAGCAGCGAGAATTAATGCAAAGACTCATAACTCAGCTCCCGCATCATCATAAAGGGAGGCGATTTCACCAGGGCAGACAAGGGAGAAATGAGACGGTGAGTAAACAAGGCTGATTTGGTGTAGAGTGGAGCTAATTGCCCCCCCCTGACTGGTTTTTCTGTCAGGCAGCATTAATATCTCACTCACTCCCGTCTTTTTTTAAATTAAACCATTAAATTCTCAGCTATGTCCGACGGAAAATTAAATGTACTATCTCCACTGGTGCTGAAACCGGGCACTTTATGGACAAAAGTTATCCAGCGCACGGAAGCGGCCATCGGTTGTGGCGCGCTGCGATCGATTCCGACGGAATGTTTTTTCGTGGAGCAAGATGGCGTTGCCTTCTTAGTCAGAATTATATCTAACCTGCAGCGCAAAGATGAAGCCCAGCAAAAGCAACAGCAGAAAACCGCCGCTGGCAAGGAATTCAACCCGTTTCTCCCTTATGAGCAAAATCTGTTTGTGGCGGATATTTCCCAGACTCATCTTTGTCTTTTAAACAAATTTAATGTGGTCAACTATCACCTGCTGATCGTGACTCGCCACTTTGAGGACCAGGACATGCTCCTCACGGGGACAGATTTCGAGGCGATGTGGGCATGCTTGCGGGAATACGACGGTTTGGCTTTTTATAATGGCGGTCAGGTGGCGGGTGCTTCCCAGCGTCACAAGCATTTACAGTTGGTGCCTCTGCCTTTGGCGGCCACTGGTCCACAAATCCCGATCGCTCCTTTGCTCCCCAGGGCCACATCCCTCCCGAGGGAGAATATTGGGCAAATACCTGGTTTACCCTTCCGTCACGCTTTTGTCCGCTTCTCTGACCAGATGATGACATCGGATCTTCGCACTGCCGCAGACACCACCCTAGAACTTTATCGCCAATTACTCACTACAGTCGGTTTGCTGGGGAGCCGGACTCACCACAGTTCCCCGCTCCAGTGCCAAGAAGGTCCTTATAATCTCCTGGTGACGCGGGAATGGATGCTCCTAGTGCCACGTTCCCAGGAGCATTTCCACTCTATCTCCATCAATTCCCTCGGTTTTGCCGGAGCCTTACTCGTGCGCAACCAAGAGCAAATGCAGTTCCTCCAAGAGTGCGGCCCGATGAACGTCCTCCGCCATGTGGCTATTTCTGATTAAATGTCATTTGTCATTTGTCATTTGTCCTTTGTCATTTGTCCTTTGTCCTTTGTCCTTTGTCATAAGTCCTGCGAGTCCTTTGGTAACAAGTGACAAGTGACAAGTGACAAGGGACAAGGGACAAGTGACAAAGGACAAATGACCAATTTACTCAGTTCTAAGGGCAGCGATCGGGTCGAGTTTGGCGGCCCGCTGGGCCGGGACAATGCCAAACAACAAGCCGATCGCCCCGGAAACCCCACTCGCAAACAAGATAGCTGTGGTGGATATCCCCGCCTGAAAAGGAGAGAACACACTCACTAACACAATTCCCCCGGTGCCAATAAAAATCCCAATTAATCCCCCAGCCACGGACAAAATCACCGCCTCAATGGTAAATTGCACCAAAATATCGTTTGGCGATGCGCCGATCGCCTTACGCAACCCAATTTCCTTCGTCCGTTCCGTCACCGACACCAGCATAATATTCATAATCCCGATGCCCCCCACAAACAAAGAAATCCCCGCCACCGCCGATAACATCGCCGTCAGGGCCCCCGTCACCGCCCCAGTAATCTGCTGCAAATCCTTCTGATTTCTCACCGTAAAATCATCTTCATCAGTAATTTGGTGGCGCAACCGCAGCAAATTTTCTATCTGAAACTGAGCCAATTTCATACTCTCTTCATTCTTCACCGTCACCGAAATAAAACTAATCAAAGTGCCATAAGGAGAAGTATCGCCCACAATTAAACTCGCCACCGTACTCAACGGCACAAATACCACATCATCTTCATTCCGGCCAAAAGTAGAGCCTTTCGGTGCCATCACCCCCACCACCAAAAACGAGCGATTTTTAATCCGCACTTGCTGGCCGATCGGGTCAGCATTGCCAAACAAATCCGTCGCCACTTCCGAACCCAAAACCGCTATTAAGCTATTCTCTTGTAAATCTAAATCAGTGACAAACCGCCCCTTAGCTACTTGAAAATTCCGCACCCCCGGGAATTCCGGCGTTACCCCCACCACCGTCGTGGGCAAATTGCCATTCCGGTAAATCACTCTTTCTCTCGCATTAAGCTGGGGGGCAACTGCCTTCACCGTAGGTACTTGGGAAGCGATCGCTTCCGCATCCCCCAAAACCAAAGTTTTCGGAGGCAACACCGGACGGCTTTGCGCCTTGGGACTACCAGGAATCACAAACAGCAAATTCGTCCCCAAAGACTGCACCTGCTGCGCCACAAATTGCTGCGCTCCTTGTCCCACCCCGATCGTCGCAATTACCGCCCCATTCCCGATAATAATCCCCAACATGGTCAAGGTGCTGCGCAACTTGTTCGCCACCAGGGTTTTTACCGCCATATTCACGCTTTCTACAAAGTTCATTGTTATTTATCCTTGGTTATTTGTCATTTGTCCTTTGTCACTTGTCATTTGTCCTTGGTCACTTGTCCTTGGTCATTTGTCATTTGTCATTTGTCATTTGTCCTTTGTTTTTGGTAAGTTCTGTAGGGTGGGCAGTGCCTCATCCTGCTACTGGTGATGAAGAGAATTATCGGTGAGGCACTGCCCACCCTACCATCTCTGGTGGAACAAATGCTGTGACTGTACTAATTAACTTCTGAATAAGCTGGACAATTATTGGATCATTAATTTAATGCCTTTACCATAGACATACTAGATATGCTCCCAAACCTTAAGGAATTTCATCGCCACCAGATAGAGAGATAATTCGATTCACAAACTCTTTTAACTCTGGACAGGCGCGGATGGATATCATCAAGTCTTGCCCCTTCAAAATCCTTTTGGCGTCTCTGGGTTTATCATAGTCTCCGCGTACTTTTCCCAATCGAAAAATCTCTTTAATCCAATAAGATGGAGGCTTGTGATGATTCACGGTTTCGGGAGAACCACTGGGAGCCGATCGGTTATGTTTTGCCAAGCCTTGGATGGTTGACCAATAAGGAAGCAGCCAAGCCTCAAAATCATGTAATGCTGTGTGTGGATAAAAATTGGGGTTATTCCCTACCCAAGCCTTCATTTTAGCTTTAGCATCAGCCGCATCGGTAAAATCATTGGTTCCCGTGTAAACATCTGTAAGGGCAATGACAGCATCATAGGCATTCTTACCGCTCAGGTAGTTCTCAACGTCCCGTCTGAGCTTTTCTTTTGTGGGTATGCGCCCATCGTGGCGCTTGAAGTGAAGTTTAGGCATTTGTTGCCCTAAGCGAGTTTTCAGAAACTCCTGGAGCTTCTCTTTAAAAGCCACCTCTGTCTCACCTTCCACCAAAATCGCAATTTTCATGGACACCCCCCCATCACATTCATTGCCCACAGTTGGTCAAGGGTATAATCGGCCAACCATTTATCCAAATCCAGCGTATCCCCCCAAGTCATTTTGGCCTCACCCTCTTCTAAATCGCAAATCACAACCTCATGGGGTTCCAGAAATCTAATCAGTCGGTCTGAATGGGTGGCTACGATTAGCTGTGTCTGCTTGGCAGCTTCCCTCATCATATAAACTAGGTGGCGTAACAGATCCGGGTGTAAACTAACTTCTGGTTCATCGAGCAAAGTGATGGTGGTTAAACTTTGACTTTGCAGCAAGGTCGCCAGCCACAGGAACCGCAATGTCCCCTCGGATAGCTCATGGATATAGATGGGTTGGGAAAAGTTTTTATCTGTCCAAGTCATGGAAAGAGTTCCGGCGGCAACTGGGGGAAAGTTTAACCGCTCAAAGTCTGGAAATGCCGGCGCCAGAATATCTTCTATCATTTCAAATCTATCTCTATCGGTTTCCCGGAGGTCATAGAGACAGGAAACTAAATCTTCACCGTTTTTTCCCGGTAGCTTGGCTGGACGCATTGCTTGAGGGAGCCGGATGGGGCTTTTATCGGAAACATCTAGGGCGGCATAATAAGTACAGGCAGCAAGGCTTTTTCTCAAATTCTCTGGCTCCCGATACATTTTAGGAACCTGAGAAAGTGAGGTTTCCAGATAATTATGTTCCCAATCTGGCCACACCAATCTGCGTTCTTGTTGGCTGAAATATTTAATATCCTGCCCTAATGATTCAATATATTTGAAAGGTTCGGTAGCGTTGGGATTACTCTGCTGCGTGAGATTTTCTTCCCTAATTTCATAAGATATGCCTTGAGGAGACAAAGCTAAACTGTAGTTCAAAGGTGGTTTCCCTGGGACTTGCATGGCCAGGGCAATTTCCAAATTTTCGGCTTTACCTCTGGTTAAGATTTTGCTTAAACCCCCTTGCCGTTGTAATTTATCCTGAAGATTTCCCCCTGCAGAAGCAGCGATAAGGGAAAGTAAATCTAAAAAAGATGTTTTGCCCGCTCCATTCGCCCCAATTATCACGAGCAGCGGGCGCATTTCAAGCTCCACATCTCGCAGGCGACGATAACCTCTTACGGATATTTTTTCTAATTTACCCATATTATGAATACGATATTATAATCATAACACTACGCTTTTATTATATGTCATAGGCAGTTATTTTGTCAAGCTGTTGCCAAAAAAATTTTTAATTCTGCCATTGGCATAACTAATGGGGATAAAGGGAGCCAAGGGATGAGCTTGACTCCAGGACAAAGGACAAAGGACAAAGGACAAATGACCAATAATCTACTTATCTTGTTTGAGAATATCTTCTAATTTTTGACCAGGCGGTAAACCGATAAATACCCGCTCTCCCGTTTCAACACCGTTGATAATCCGAATTTTATCGCCAATTATCTCCCCGACTGTGACTGGGCGAAATTGGGGTTGATTTTTCTCATCGGGCACCAGGACTCCCTTTTGCCCCCCCTGCTCTGTATCAGTGACGATCGCCACCGCAGGCACCACCAAAGCGCCGCTGATTTCATCACCCAAAAAGGTGACATCAGCATTCATACCCGATCGTAACTGCTGCTCCCCACCAAAAATATCTACCCGCACCTCAAACAAAGTCACATCCTGTTCCTTAATTGCCTCCGGCGCAATCAAACGCACCCGACCGGGAAACACCTTCTCCCGATAAGCATCCGCCACAATTTCCACCTTTTGCGCCGGTTTAATCTTACTAATATCCGCTTCCGGCACCTTCGCCACCACCTCCAGTCCCCGCGCCAAAGTCACGATCGAAGTAGAAGTAGCACTCCCCGCCGCCGAAGCCGAAGTCGTCGGCGTCACGAACGCCCCTTCCGAAGCATATTTCTGCGTAATTTGCCCCCCAAAAGGAGCCCTTACCGTGGCATCCTCCAACTCCACCTCTACTCCCCGCAACCTAGCCTCAGCCTCCGCCACCTGCGCTTCCGCTTGGGCAATTTCCTCCCGCCGGTTCCCCCGTTCCAACAAAGCCAAAGCCTGCTGCGCCTCCCGTACTTGCGCCTCCGATCGCTGAATTTCCTCCACACGGCTACCCCGTTGCAGCAAAGCCAAAGCCTGCTGCGCCTCCCGTACCTGCGCCTCCGATCGCTGAATTTCCTCTCGACGGCTACCCTTGAATAGCAATTCCAACCGCTGCTTTGCCTCATCCAGACTCGCCCGAGCGCGGCGGTCCTCGGTACGTACTTCGTCCAGCGTATCCTGAGAAATCGCCCCCTCGGCGGCTAACATCTCATTGCGGCGCAACTTCTCCGCCGCCAAAGCAGCAGCAGCCGTCGCCGCTTCTACTTGGGCTTTTGCTTGTTCTATCTCTTCGGGACGAGAACCCGCCCGGAGCTGCTCCAGTTGCGCTTGGGCTTGGGCTAATCTCGCTTGCCCTTGCTCTATCTCTTCCGGACGCGGACCGCTACGCACCTGCGCCAATTGCGCTTGGGCTTGGGCTAATCTCGCTTGCCCTTGTTCTATCTCTTCCGGGCGCGAACCGCTGCGCACTTGCGCCAATTGGGCTTGAGCTTGAGCCAAGCGGGATTGCGCTTGCTCGATTTCTTCCAGACGCGCCCCCGCCTGTAGCTGCTCTAAGCGGGCCTGTGCTTGCGCCACTGCAGCATTAGCCTGACTGACGCGCGATCGCACCTCGTTACTTTCCATCACGGCAATAATTTGCCCCGCCTGGACGATATCCCCCTGCTCCACCAACAGGCGATCGAGCCGCCCCGCCGTTTTCGGCGAGAGATTCACACTTTGCACCGGCTGAATCGTCCCGCTAGCAGAAATTTTCAGCGCCAAGTTTTGTAACTCCACCGGCACAGTTAGCTCTGCCAAGGGGTCAATCTTGGGCTGCCGCGATCGCAAAGCCATATAGCCCAAGATACCGGCCACAGCCACCAGCCCAGCCGCCGCCAATCCCGCCAACCATCGTTTGGGAATACGGAGGATACTACTTTTTACCAACCCTGGTGGTGCCGGTTTAGGTTCGGTAAATGACTCGGACTCTGGTTCTTCAGAACTGTAGTCCCAGTTTTTTTCCTTGGGTGATTCTGTTTCTTGTGATGGGTCAGATGGCATTTTGCGATTGTGGAAGTTACAACGAGGATGAGAGACTTTTGATTATCATCAGCACTTTCAATATAAAGATTCTGTAAACTATCCGGACAGAATTTGAAATATTTGCTATTACTAATTATTTATCCGCCAGTTAGTCACCGCTTTTCTGTAGTAGCACAGCTACATAAATCTCTCCGTGAGAAGAGTATAGGCGTTGCATAGCGGCACAAATACTTGGGTAAAACCGATAGGAGGGGCGAAGCATTCCGGCTGAGAGCCTGTCGCTTTTAACCAATAGCCTACTACCGGAATACTTCGCCCCTCCTAGGAGGTGAGCCTCCCAGCGCGGCGAACCATTCCGCTAAACAGCCTGGAATCAAAGCCCGAAGGTAATCGCATTCTGCTTTACCCCAAGTTTTGTCCCCCACCAACAAGCTGGTGGCTAGTGCAGATTATAGCACTTAACAATTTGTAATAAATCATCCAGCGAGGAAAATTTACATCTATGCCCCAGTGGATTCCCTCCCTGTGCATCTCATTACAGAAACCGGGGTAGGTCTCTCCTTGAAGAATACCTTCACTTCATCACCCAGGTTTCCTCCGCATTTTTCCCACCCCAATCCCTAGGCACAGTCTTGATGAATTTGCTAAAATCCAAGATAACACCAAGATTTCTGATAAAATCTAAATTTGGGGACAATAACCTCAAGGAACTCCTCTGATGCTGAAAAATCAATCGCTCCTATCTTTATCGGCCATTTCCCTTGCCCTCTCCATAGTGGGATCCGGTTTTGGCAGCGTCGCCGTTGCCGGAACAGCTCGGGCTAACCAGCGGCAAAGCAACACCATTGCCCAGGGTTTCAACCCCCCCGACAGGGGCGCACCCCCCACCACGGTAGGGGGCGCCTCCCGCAGCAACTGTGTTCAAAGCGAGATTCCCCTGACTCCCTTAATCCCTCTAAACAACCCAGAAGTTAAGGCAGTCAATCCCTCCCTATTTGTTTACGTGCCCAAAACAGTCGCCACCCAAGCCGAAGTAGTCATCAAAGATGACAGCGATGCTGATGTGGGTCGGATGACCGTTGCCCTCCCCAGCCAACCCGGTATTCTGCAAGTCAACTTGCCCGAATTAGAAGCAGGCAAAAATTACCACTGGTATTTTGCCATGATTTGCAATCCCCAAAACCGGCTTGATGACGTATTCGCAGATGGCTGGATTGAGCGGGTGCAACCCAACCAACAAGCTGATTTGTGGCAAGATGCTCTCACCGCTCTGGCAGAGAAATATCATCAGCAACCAGGAAATAATGCTGTTTCCACCCAGTGGCAAGAGTTTCTCAACGCCGCCGGACACGGAAATATCGCCAATGCACCGTTATTCCTGGAAAGCGTCGCCGCCAAAGTCGTGGAATAAACCACAACAGTAAAGGCTGAAATTTACTAGCCTGACGCGGCGGGGTGATTGATTATCGGTGTATTTCTACCCCAAAATTTCATCGCTGATGGTTGATGGCAAAAACGTCATTTGTCCCTTGTCCCTTGGTACGGGCACGGCGTCATAAATATTTGGGGTTCCCTATAAATGTTGATGATGCCGTGCCCCTACAGGCAATTGTCACTTGTAACTTAAGAAACCGCTGGCGGAATAACAAATGACAAAGGACAAAGGACAAAGGACAAATTGCTAGGTGATGGTTAAAAATGATGGGTGGTTAGTCAGTTCTTTTCTATCGGCAAAACAGACATATAAATAACCATAACCATCACCCCAACCATCAGCCATAAAAAACAGGAAAATTTTCCGTGAAAAAGATAAAATTGATTAGATTTGAACCATCAGCCAGAAATCAAATCAAACTAGAAGGTTTGGCGTTTCTCCTATTCTGGTGCTTAACTTCTCCTGCCAGTGCCCAAATCATTCCCGACACCACTCTACCCCAGAATTCCACAGTAACGGTAGAGGGCAACAGCTTCAATATTCGCGGGGGAACCACCGCCGGAACCAACTTATTCCACAGCTTTCAGGAATTTTCCCTGCCTGGAGGCACCCAAGCGATTTTTGACAACCCCTCTGGCATAGAAAACATCATCAGTCGCATTACCGGCGGTTCGCCTTCCCGCATTGATGGCATCATCGCCGCTGGCGGTAGCGCTAACCTATTTCTCCTCAATCCTCAAGGGATTATGTTTGGCTCCGGAGCGGCCCTGAATATTGGCGGCTCGTTTTTCGCCACTACCGCTGATGCCATTACCTTCGCTGATGGCACATCGTACCGTGCCAGCAATTCTAGTAACCAAGATACTGTACCTTTGCTGACGGTGACAGTACCGGAATTATTAGAATTTCGCAGCAACCCTGCCCCCATTATCAACCAGTCTCGCTTCACCAGTGGTGAGGGGCAAATTTTTGGCCTTGCTGTTAATCCTGGACAAACTTTAGCTCTGATGGGCGGAGATATTTCTTTAGAAAGCGGCGGTTTAACTGCTCTGCAAGGCAATATTCAGCTAGTTTCTCTCAATGGTGGTAACTGGCATCTTAACTTGGCCAGCAATTCCTCGCCCCTGGGCGGCAATATTGGGCTGTCCGGTGGCAGTGTGGTTAATGCTAGTGGCTTGGGGGGTGGCAGGATTCAGTTGTTTGGGGGGAATATTAATCTAACTGAAGGCTCCCGGATAGTCGCGGACACTTTTGGGGATTTTGCTGGTGGGGGAATTAATATTAATGCCCAAAATTTCACCCTGCAAGACCGGGCATTTATTTCTACCTCTACTTTTGGCACCGGTGCGGCGGGCAATCTGAATATTACTGCCGACACGGTGAATATCCGGGGTACGGAACCGGCGGTGATTTTGAATGAGTTGGTTTTGAGTCAGTTTAACCCTCTGGAGTTGCGGGATGGCTTATATGCCTTTAGTGCTGGTGTTGGTAAGGCGGGCAACCTGACTATAGACATAAATCAGATGAGTTTTGCCAATGGGGCGGCGATGCTGACTTCGGCTTTGGCGTTTGGACCGGGAGGAGAAATGAGGGTAAATGCCTCGGAAAGTCTGACCGTGGAGGGTGGTTCGATTATGCTCACGGGCACGGTAGCCAACGGTGATGCGGGGAGTTTGACTCTTTCTGCTGGTTCTTTGCAGGTGTTCGATGGTTCTCTGATTAGCACGACTCCTAACGCTACTAGCTCTGGTAGGGGTGGCGACCTCACAGTTAATGGGGATACGGTGACTCTGGGCACTGTCCCGGCGGGGTCGGTGGTGCCGGGAGGGTTGTTTTCTACGACTTTGGGCGCGGGAGATGCGGGAGACCTGACGGTGACGGCTCGCCAGTTGGAGGTTTCTGGTGGTGCCCAAATCTCGGCGGCGTCGGCGGGAGCTGGTCGGGGGGGTGATTTGGTGGTTAATGCTGAGGTGGTGGATTTGAGTGGGTTCTCGCCTGATGGTCGGTTTCTGAGTGGTTTGTTTGTTAGTTCGTCTCTGCTGACGGTGACGGGACTGGTGGGAACTGGTGCGGGAGCGGGGAATTTGGCGGTGACGGCGGAT
>JACCEE011047271.1_pt1 | contig 12089 bp, 11 predicted proteins | sample 7449931 | NCBI WGS metagenome assembly JACCEE01 (sample SAMN15323457, study PRJNA562643) | freshwater metagenome | isolation source: river surface water | place: USA:Blue River Watershed | collected 2017-08-19 | reverse complement strand
AATTATATTATGGCGACAATTTAGCAGTTCTGAGAAATCATATTGCCACAGAAAGTGTTGATTTATGTTATATTGATCCGCCGTTTAATTCCAAACGGAATTATAATCAAATTTATAATAATATTGGACAAGATGATAAAGCTTCGGCGACTGCATTTATCGATACTTGGACATGGGATACTGCGGCTGAATTAGGCTTAATCGAAATTAAAAGTAATTATGGCGGATTATTTACTGAGCAAAGTATTGATTTACTTTCAGGATTAGAAAAGGTATTGAAAAAAGGGGCATTATTAGCTTATTTAGTGAGTATGACGTTGCGTATCGCTGAAATTTATCGTGTTTTAAAAAAAACCGGCAGCTTTTATTTACATTGTGATCCGACTGCTAGTCATTATTTGAAATTGGTTTTAGATACTTTATTTTGTGCGCGAGGTGGCGAATTTAAAAATGAAATTATTTGGGAAAGAACCAAAAGTATTAAATCTTCTCAATTTAAAGATAAAAAATTTAGCGTAAATAGTGATTATATTCTTTGGTATAGTAAATCTAAAAACATTTTATTTAATAGTGACGCTATTAAAATAGGTTTTACAGCTGAAGAAATTATTGAACGCTATCCCTATCAAGATGATAAAGGACGATATACCATTTCACCGATTTTTCGTTCACTTTCGATGGGCGAAAGACCTAATCTATGTTATGAATATAAAGGATATATTTCGCCAAATAAAGCTGGATGGAAAGTTTCTAAAGATAAACTTATACAAATTGATAATGCTGGTGATTTGGGTTGGAATAAAAAGGGTGTACCTTTTAGAAAATATCGTCCTGAACAAACAAAAGGCTATAAATTAACGAATATATGGACAGATATTAAGATTACTTCGGGCAAAGAACGTTTAGGTTATTTAACACAAAAACCTGAAGCTTTATTAGAACGAATTATTCAAGCCAGTTCAAATGAAGGCGATGTTGTATTAGATGCGTATTGCGGTTGTGGTACAACAATTGCGGTGGCTGAAAAATTAAATCGGAAATGGATAGGCATTGATATTACTTATCGCAGTATTGCCTTAATTTTAAAACGTTTAGAAAATCATTTTGGTGATGATTTCACACAAAATATCATTGATAAAGACACTCAACAATTCATTCCGGCAAAAGTGGAAATCACTGGCGAGCCTCAAGATTTTGCCAGCGCAATTGCTTTAGCGAATAAACAAGAGGATAAATTACGCAAAGAGTTTGAAATTTGGTTTATTGCAAAATTTACGCAAAATAAAGCGATTATTAATGAACAAAAAGGCGGTGATGGTGGAATTGATGGCATTGCTTATATTGTGCATAATCATGAAAAAGAACATAAAAAAGTTTTATTTAGCGTTAAATCTAGTCAAAAATTATCGCCTTCGGTAATTCGAGATTTAAATGGTACGATTGAACGTGAAAATGCCGCTTGTGGTTTTTTATTAACCCTTTATGAAATGCCGAATTTGGTTAAAGAAAGTAAAAAATACGGAATGTATCATAATGAATTTACCGGCAATGATTATCCGAAAATCAGCCTTATTTGTGTGAATGAATTATTTAATAAAGTAAGAATGAATTTGCCCAATACGGCTGATGTTATAAAAAAAGCCCAACAACAATGTAGTCAAAAACATTTATTAGAATAGATTTTAAATGATTTGGAATGCTTTATTTTTAGCTTTACGCGAAATTCGGCGTAATTTATTACGATCCTGTTTAACAACATTAGGAATTGTAATTGGAATTGCGGCGGTTATTATTATGGTAACAGTTGGAAATGGCGTTACCGCAAAAGTGAGTGAACAAATTGCCAGTTTAGGCAGTAATTTATTGATGGTTAGAGCCGGCGGACGCGGATTAAGTGGTATTGGAGTAAAACCTTTTACACTTGAGGATGTTAAAGCGATAAAAAAACAAATTCGTCATTTAAAATCAGCGTCACCTTCCACTTCAAAAACAACAACGGCTATTTTTGGGAATAAAAATTGGTCAACCACAATTAGCGGAATTACCGATAGTTATATTTCTACCACGAATTGGATAATTGCTGAAGGTAGAAATTTTAATGAAGCTGAATTACGCGCCGGAACGATGAGTTGTATTATTGGTAATACCGTTTGGAAAGAATTATATCAACAGCAATCCCCCTTAAATACTAAAATTCGTTTAAATAATTTACCCTGTCAAGTGATTGGATTATTAAAAGCCAAAGGACAAGCTTTTGGACGTGATCAGGATGATACTATTTTGATTCCATTACGCGCATTTCATCGACGTATTTCGGGAAATTTGGATGTTAATATGATTTCTATTTCCGTTGACGAGCATTTTTCTACTGAAAAAATCCAAAAACAATTACAACAATTATTACGCGATCGGCGGCGAATTTCAGGGAATGAAGACGATAATTTTTATATTTTAGATACGAAAGAAATTACTGCGACTTTAACCGGAACGACTAAAATTTTAACTGTATTATTAGGCGCAGTAGCCGCGATTAGTTTATTAGTTGGAGGCATTGGAATTATGAATATAATGCTGGTTTCAGTCACAGAAAGAACCCGTGAAATTGGCACTCGATTAGCCATTGGCGCGTTAGAATGGGAAGTTTTGATGCAATTTTTAGTCGAATCAATGGTATTATCTTGTTTAGGAGGATTATTAGGCATTAGTTTAGCATTATTCGCTTCAATTATGATTACCCAATTAATTGACGTGCCTTTTATTTTAGATATAAAAATTATTTTATTAGCTTCATTATTTTCCGCCGCTGTCGGGATTGTTTTTGGCTATTTTCCAGCGCGCCGCGCAGCCCGTTTAGACCCTATTCAAGCATTACGCCATGAATAATCAATATCTTTTATTTAAAATAATAAACGGGTTTTATACAAAACGAATTAATTATTTTTAATTAAATCAATATGGTTTTGGCTGGATTAAATCCTTCGACTAATTTACGTCCGGCATAACCGCGAGGATTACTTAATACCCGAGTTTCAGATACATAATAATCATTCGGCGTATGAATATGTCCATGAAACCAAGCAGCAATATCATGTTTTTCAAATAAATGCTGTAAATCATTACAATAAGCCATACGTTTTAAATCATTACCGCGTTCCTGCCAACTCAAATTAGAAGGTGCGTGATGTGTAATTACCACTGTTTTGCCGGCAAAAGCTTTGTCTAATTCATTTTCTAGCCATAACAAGGATCGACGATACAATTGACTAAATGCCGCTGGATCAAAGGCTTGATCTTTAAAACGAATCGCTCTGAAATCATTGAGTCGTAAACCCACTTCAAACGCCCGTTTTTCGCCATTTTTGAGCAAATCTGTCCATAAAGTACAGCCTATAAATCGTACGCCTCGATAAATAAACGTTTCTTTTTCTAAAAATTGAATATGCGTCCCGGCACAACTCTGGCGTAATAAATCCAAAGTGCTTTTGTATTCTTGGGTATAGAATTCATGGTTGCCTGCGACATAAATCACTGGTTTTTTAAAGCCTTTGAGCCACTCTACTCCTTGTTTGCCTAAACCAATATCGCCGGCGGCAATCACAACGTCGGATTGAGTATGGGTTACTGGTAAATGACCAAATTCTAAATGAATGTCCGAAAAATAATGAATCCTCACAATTTAACTCTATAGGATAGCAACGATACGGTATAATTAAAGATCAGCTATTCTTTCAAAGTTCGATAGTTTTTCCAATAAAAAAATGGTTTTATAATGTCTATTATTTATAGAAAACCCACTCAAGCAGTACAAGTCGGTTCGGTGCAAGTCGGTGGAAACGCGCCAATCGTCGTACAATCAATGACTAACACAGATACAGCGGATGTGAATGCTACCGTACAGCAAATTATTGAACTGTATAATGCGGGTTCTGAACTGGTGCGGATTACCGTCAATTCAGAAGCAGCCGCTCAAGCGGTACCAGACATTGATTATCGATTACAGCAACGAGGGTATCTCATTCCTATTATCGGTGATTTTCATTTTAATGGACATAAACTGCTGGAAAAATATCCTGATTGTGCGCAAGCTTTAGCCAAATATCGGATTAATCCCGGCAATGTTGGACGCGGCAAAAGTCGTGATCCGCAATTTCAACAAATGATCGAATTTGCTTGTCGATATGATAAGCCGGTACGGATTGGGGTGAATGGCGGGAGTTTAGACCCAGTGGTTCTTGCGCAATTGTTAGATGAAAATCGTCAACTTACTGCACCTCAACCTTTGGAAGCCGTGACTAGAGAAGCGATTATCCGTTCGGCTTTAGACAGTGCTGAAAAAGCCCAAAGTATAGGGTTAGCTAAAAATAAAATCATTTTATCTTGTAAAATCAGTAACGTACAGCAACTAATTCAAATTTATCAACAGTTATCCACCCGTTGTGATTACGCTTTGCATTTAGGATTAACTGAAGCGGGAATGGGGTCTAAAGGCATTGTCGCCTCCAGTGCCGCGTTATCGGTATTACTCCAACAAGGGATTGGTGATACGATTCGGATTTCGTTGACTCCTGAACCCGGAGCGGCTAGAACTCAAGAGGTGATTGTGGCGCAGGAATTGTTACAAACGATGGGATTCCGTGCTTTCAGCCCTATGGTGATTGCTTGCCCGGGCTGTGGACGAACCACCAGCGATTATTTTCAAAAATTGGCTAAAGATATTCAAAATTATTTACGCGCTCAAATGCCGATTTGGAAAAATCGGTATCCGGGTGTAGAAAATTTAGAAGTCGCGGTAATGGGTTGTGTAGTCAACGGACCCGGCGAAAGTAAAAATGCCAATATCGGTATCAGTTTACCCGGCACCGGCGAATCTCCGGTCGCGCCAGTTTATGAAGACGGCGAAAAAACTGTCACTTTAAAAGGCGATCATATTGCCGAAGAATTTCAGGTTTTAGTCGAACGTTATATCGAACGTCGTTATGGACAAGTGAGTGGTTAATAAAAAATGCGAGCGATTTGCCAATTATCTGCCCTAAGTTTTGTGTTAACAATAAGCGTCACTGGCTGTACAACGGTGATGGAGTATTTACCGGTTTATAAATTAACCATTGAGCAAGGCAATCGTATTGATCAAGATATGATCAATCAGCTCAAACCCGGGATTACTCAACGCCAAGTGATGTACGCAATGGGAACGCCGATGTTGGTTGACAATTTTCATCCCAACCGTTGGGATTATGTTTATCGTGTTCAACCTGGGGATGCTGACGCTGAACAAAAACGGGTTTCTTTATATTTTGATCATGAGACGCTGGTCGGTATTCAAGGAGATTTTAAACCCGATCCTAAAGCACCTAGAGTGAATAAAGAAACCACAGTTGATGTGCCAGAACGTGAATTTGAAAAAACTTTTTGGGAAGAAATTGTATGGTTATTTGAAGGAATGCCAGCCAAAACGCCTAAAATCATTCCAGAAAATCCTGATCCTGAAACGCCGGTTAAAAATCAACAGGATAATATTTTTAATAACCGTTTTTAGTTTTAACTATTCGGTGGAATCCAGAACCTAAGTTTTGGATTCTGATTGCAATTTGGCTATACGAAATAAGATAAATTTTGGAGGAAAAATGAACTTTTTATTAAAAACATTAACAGCTACTAGTTTATTGTTTTCTAGTTTTACCTCAGTATATGCAATGACGGCTCTTAAGTAAAAACTTAAAATTATAACGTCTTTACTTGATTAATTCTCCGTACTTAATGATTTTGCTACGGCAAAACTTTCTCCACAACCGCAAGTTCCTATTACATTGGGATTATTAAATTTAAAAGCGGCATTAATGCCTTCGCGGCGATAATCTAATTCCAAACCTTTTAAAAAAGAAAGTTGTTCAGCATCAATAATTATTTTGACACCATATTGTTCAAATACCAATTCTTGATTAGATAATTCATCGGCATAATCGATGACATAACTCAATCCAGAACAGCCCGAAGCTTTAACCCCTAATTTCAATCCAATTCCAGAACCACGTTGTTGTAATTGTTTATGAATTTGTTTTGCCGCTGCTTCTGTTAAATAAATACTCATATTTTTTCCTTAGTTAAAATTAGCTATTTAAAAATTCCGATTAATGATCAATAATTGTTTTAAGATATGAATAAATTGATCAATTTCAATTCGAGTATTGTGTTGTCCCAAACTAATCCGAATCGCACTATTGGCTAATTCTGTTGCGATTCCCATTGCAATTAATACCGGACTGGGTTGATTGTGGCTAGCCGCACAAGCTGAACCACTCGAAACGGCAATTTGTCGTTGATCGAATAACATCAATAACATTTCACCATTGATTCCTGAAACTCCAAATTGCACCGTATTCGGTAAACGCTCACTATTTGCGGCAAAAATGTGTAATCGGGGAATTTGTTGTAATTGTTGTTCCAAATACAAGCGTAACGTCAATAAATGCTGTTGACGGTCGAATAACTCACTCTGTGCCAATTCTGCGGCTTTACCCAATCCTACAATCGCCGCAACATTTTCCGTACCTGAACGATAGCCAAATTCTTGTCCACCGCCTGGTAGATGCGCATGAGGAGGAAAATTTGGATCAAAAATCAACGCTCCACAACCTTTAGGTCCATAAATTTTATGACTCGATAAAGATAAGCGATGTACACCTAATTGATTGAAATTGACTGAAATTTTACCCACCGCTTGTACCGCGTCTGTATGAACTATCGCGCCAAAAGCCCGACAGTTTTGCGCATAATCAGCCACAGGTTGAATACAACCGGTTTCATTATTAGCCAACATGATCGATACCATCGTCGATGAATTCAGTGAAAGTTCATTCATTTGAGCCACCTCAACGATACCTTCAGAATTCACCGGAATGGTTTTGATTGATGCTTGATGTTGATGCTGAAATACGGTTTCCATGACAGACGGATGTTCGATTGCCGAGACTATCCATTGAGAACACTGGGGAAAATGTAACCCCAAAGCATTCGCTTCTGTTCCACCGCTGGTAAAAATAACTTGATTGGGCGAGACACTCACCAAGGAGGCTACTTGTTCTCTCGCGGTTTCTATCGCACTTCTAGCCAGTCTTCCCAAACGATATAGACTAGAAGCGTTACCATAAAACGTGTGTAAAAATGGCAACATCGCTTCTAGTACTCGCTGATCAATCGCGGTGGTCGCGTTGTGATCAAAATAAATCATGGTTTAACTACACATTTTTCGCCACTGAACGTACATCAACGGTTTGTTCAGTCTGAGCCTCCGGACGGCGAGCTAAAATTTCCGCCAAACTAATTCCTTCCAAATACTGATGGATTTGGTGACTCAAGCCCATCCATAAATCATGAGTTAAACAAGGCTGATTATTTTTTTTGTCACAATTGCCTTCGCCGCGACATTGAGTTGAATCCAAAGGCTCGTCGACCGCAAAAATGATTTGAGCAACACTGATTTCTTTAGGATCACGACTGAGTTGATAACCGCCGCCTGGCCCTCGCACACCAGTGACCAAATCAGCACGGCGCAATCTGGCAAACAATTGTTCTAAATAAGAAATCGATATGGTTTGTCTGGTCGCAATATCGTTCAAAGTCACCGGATTGTGTTGACTGTGATAGGCTAAATCTAACATCGCTGTGACCGCATATCGACCTTTAGTGGTAATTCGCATAAAACCCTCCCTAGAAAATTGATAATAATGATAACCTTACTATAAATAAACCTAGAAATGCAGTCAACTATTAACCTCAATAAAATTAAAAAATTTGCTAAATGAGTGGGTATCTAGCGGTCAGGAATGTGTTTTTACGCGTCGTTTACCCATTGATTATAGCTCAATAAATGAGCGGGGTTATGATTTGACGTAGATTAAAAATATCAATGTAAGCAGTGATTTACGTTATAATATCGCTTTGAAAATAAACCAATTAGCTATTCGCTATATATTTTTTAGAGAAATGATATGAAAAAAATTAATCTTGCTCTTGTTAGATTATTACAATTTGTGGTATTCGTCGTATTTACTTTTACGGTGCTGATTTATTTTTCAGCGATGATTTTATTGCCGCTAGATGCTGTCGCGCTATTGATTAAATTCTTTGGCTTATTTGGAGTTAATTCATTAATTGCTTGTTTAATTGCCATTCCAATTGTCAGTTATCTGGCATTAATGGTTTACAAAATTCCTTTATTAACTAAAATGGTTATTGATACCGGAATTGATTTAGTCAATTCCGGTAAAGCTAAAGTCGAGGCTTTTAATCAAATTGCCGATAGTGTTCGGGCTTAATTTATCCTGAAATCAGGGTATTTGATCCAAAATGATTAAATACCCTTTTTTGCTTAAAATCTCAATATCCTTCAAGAATCTAAATATGTTAGTTGTTGATACCATTCCAATATTAAAGGATAACTATAGTTATTTAATTCATGATACGGATAGTGATAAAACAGCCGTTATTGATCCGGCTGCTATTGAACCGATATTAGCAAAATTACAACATCGTCAATGGAAATTAGATTATATTTTTAATACGCATCATCATCCTGATCATGTTGGCGGAAATTTAGCGTTACAAGCTTATTATGGATGCAAAATTATAGGATCTTTAATTGAACGCCATTCTATTCCGGGATTAGATATTGGTTTAAACGATGGTGATCAATTTGCGTTTGGCAATCAATTATTAAGGGTTATCGCAACGCCAGGACATACTCATGGACATTTAGTGTATTATTTTCCCTATAGTGGCGATTTATTTACTGGTGACACTTTATTTATTATGGGATGTGGTCGTTTATTTGAAGGCACTATGATACAGCTATGGCAGTCATTACAAAAATTAAAAGCATTACCTACTACAACTCGAATTTATTGCGCACATGAATATAGTTTAACCAATGCGTTATTTGCCTTAACTGTTGAACCTAATAATGTGCAATTGCAGAAACGATTATCCCTAATTCAGCAACAATATGCGATTAAACAACCTACCGTTCCTAGCACTTTAGCAGAAGAATTAGCTACCAATCCTTTTTTGCGTGAACATCATCTGAATTTGCAGCATAATTTAAAAAATACGACTCAATCTCCCATCGAAATTTTCACCCAATTAAGACAATTAAAAGACCAATTTCAAGCGTAATATAATCAAAAAAATTTTCTTTAAAATATCCGAAACAATTTGTTATTTTATTGGATAATCCTGCAATGCAAATGATGAAAAACTTTACCTACCCAAAATTCACTAAATAACTTCACCCCTCCAAATTTTGATAATTTGGAGGGATTTATTTTTATTTCATTTCAGAAAATCAACCTTTCTGGCGAATGAGTAATAATTTTTTGATTTCAGCAATCGCTTTTGCAGGATTTAATCCTTTGGGACAAGTATCAGTGCAATTCATAATCGTATGGCAACGATAAACTTTAAAACTGTCATCTAACTCATCCAAGCGTTCGCCTTGATTTTCATCACGACTGTCCGCCAGCCAACGATAAGCTTGTAATAAAATTGCCGGACCTAAATAACGCTCGCTATTCCACCAATAACTTGGACAACTTGTTGAACAACAAGCACATAATACACATTCGTACAAACCATCGAGTTTTTGCCGATCTTCATGACTTTGTAAACGTTCTCTATCCGCAGGAGCAGGCGTTTGGGTTTCGATCCAAGGTTTAATCGAAGCGTATTGCGCATAAAAATGGCTCATGTCCACGACCAAATCCTTAATCACTGACATATGCGGTAAAGGAAAAATTTTGATGGTTTCTGGATAATCACTGATTGCCTGCGTACAAGCTAACGTATTTTTGCCATTAATATTCATCGCACAAGAACCACAAACTCCTTCACGACAAGAGCGTCTAAAAGTTAAAGTGCTATCGGTTTCATTTTTGATTTTTAACAACGCATCTAAAACCATAGGTCCGCATCGGTTTAAATTAAGATGATAAACATCAATGCGCGGATTATTTGGATGATCTGGGTTAAAACGATAAATCTCAACACGTTTGACTTGTGCATCCAATTCAGCACACAAAAATTCTTCACCGGCAACGGGAATCGATGATTTAGGTAAGGAAAATTTAGCCATTAATAAACTCTCTTTTTAGGGGCAACAGTCTCAACTTCCGCTGTCAAGGTATATAAATGCACGGGGCGATAATCGATCGCCACTTGCTGTTGGTCATTTAACCATAGTAATGAATGTTTTAACCATTGTTGATCGTCGCGTTCAGGAAAATCCTCTCGCGCATGACTGCCGCGACTTTCAGTACGATTCGCAGCAGCGGCAATGGTGACGCTCGCTTGAGATAATAAATTATCCAATTCTAAAGCTTCGACCAAATCCGTATTCCAAATCAGCGAGTTATCTTCTAGTCGAATTTGTGAAAATTGTTCTCGAGTTTGCCGTAATTTTTGCATTCCTTCAGCTAAGACTGTACCGGTTCTAAAAACAGCAGCATGATTTTGCATAATCGTTTGCATATCTAAACGGACTGCGGCTGTTTTACGAAAACCTTTACTTTGTCGAATGCGATCAAATCGACTCAAAGCTATATCAGTCGCGTCTTTAGGCAACAAAGGATGTTTAGTGCTAGGCTGGATAAGTTCTGCACAACGAATCGCCGCCGCGCGTCCAAAAACGACTAAATCTAACAAAGAGTTAGAGCCTAAACGATTGGCTCCATGCACCGATACGCAAGCCGCTTCGCCGATTGCCATTAATCCCTGGACAACCGTTTCGGGATTACCGTCTTTTAAAGTCACGACTTCAGTTCGATAATTGGTTGGAATACCGCCCATGTTGTAATGCACAGTGGGCAAAATCGGAATCGGCTGTTTAGTCACATCGACTCCGGCAAAAATTCGTGCCGTTTCAGAAATTCCGGGCAATCGCTCTTTAATAACTGCTGGGTCTAAATGTTCAATGTGTAAATGCGCATGATCTTTGAGTTCACCCACGCCGCGACCTTCACGAATTTCGATAGTAATTGCACGACTCACTACATCACGCGAAGCTAAATCTTTCGCATTCGGCGCATAGCGTTCCATAAATCGTTCACCATTCGCATTGGTTAAATAACCGCCTTCACCGCGTACGCCTTCGGTAATCAAACAGCCTGCGCCATAAATCCCCGTAGGATGAAATTGGATGAATTCCATATCTTGTAATGGCAAACCCGCGCGCAACACCATTGCATTACCATCGCCGGTAACGGTGTGTGCCGAAGTGCAGGAAAAAAAGCAACGTCCGTAACCGCCAGTAGCCAAAATAGTGCTATGAGCGCGAAAGACATGTAAAGAACCATTTTCTAAACACCAAGCCAAAACGCCTCTGCATTCGCCATTGTGCATAATTAAATCTAACACAATGTATTCAATGAAAAATTCTGCTTGATGTTTTAAAGATTGTTGATACAGCGTATGCAAAATCGCGTGACCGGTTAAATCAGCGGCGGCACAAGTTCGTTGCGCCACTCCCTCACCAAAATGGGTGGTCATACCGCCAAATGCGCGTTGATAAATTTTTCCATCGGCGGTACGCGAAAAAGGCACACCATAATGTTCTAGCTCGATAACTGCGGGAATCGCTTCGCGACACATATATTCAATCGCATCTTGGTCACCTAGCCAATCTGAACCTTTGATAGTGTCGTACATATGCCACCGCCAATCATCTTCACCCATGTTCGCTAAAGCAGCACTAATTCCGCCTTGAGCTGCAACTGTATGACTGCGCGTCGGAAATACTTTGGAAATACACGCCGTTTTCAAACCTTTTTCGGCTAAACCTAAAGTGGCGCGCAAACCTGCGCCACCGGCACCCACTACAATAGTGTCGTAGTAATGGTATGTTAGGGGATAAGTTGTTGTCATGAGAATCGTCCTACAAAGCTAAAAATACAATTTATTGGATAGATTTTAACTGAATTAAGCTCTATAAGCTTGGACAATAGTAATTATTGATCAAATCTAAAATGATTAAGATTGAGCAACTTGAGTTTAGAATAAAGCTAAATTAATAATAAAGGTATTTTTGCCATTTAGCTTTT
>JACCEE010539302.1_pt1 | contig 12089 bp, 7 predicted proteins | sample 7449931 | NCBI WGS metagenome assembly JACCEE01 (sample SAMN15323457, study PRJNA562643) | freshwater metagenome | isolation source: river surface water | place: USA:Blue River Watershed | collected 2017-08-19 | reverse complement strand
TACGCAAACAAAAATCTTGTTGTAAAGGCTTATTGGTATTTATTCGTACCAATAGGTTTAACCAAAATTTACCGCAATACAATCCTAAAATAAGTATTCAGTTACCTTTTCCTACCAATTCCAGTATCGAAATTTCTAAGTTTGCCACCTTTGCTTTACAACAAATTTATAAAAGCAATTACGCCTACAAAAAAGCTGGTGTAATCGTGTACGATTTTCATCCCGAAAACCAATTGCAATTGTCCTTATTTGATAACCGTAACACCAAACATATCAATTTAATGAAGGTGATGGATTCCATTAACCAATCCTACGGACAACAAAAAATAAAAATAGCCTCGCAGGATTTAAAAAGAATTTGGAAAATGAAACAAGAAAAATTATCCCCAAAATACACCACCAAACTAGAGGATGTTATTGTGGTAAAGGTGTAAAACGATTTTTAAGCATGTGCATTATGTTGTGTAAATTATAATTGATTTATTTCACGCAAAATACGCTAAGCAATTACGCAAAGTAAAAGAATAAGCTATCCTTAAATGAAAATCAACCTTGTTTGACTATCATTTATTTAGATTAAACATCTTTGTCTATCAAATTAGAGCAAAAATGATAAACAAACAATTTAGATATACATTTGTGTACATCAAGCTTACTTGACAATCATTTATTTATAAATTTGATAATCTAATTTTAAATGGGAACATTTTATAATAAAATATAATACAAATTAACCCCAAAATACACCACCAAACTGGAGGATGTTATTGTGGTAAAGGTGTAAAACCTAAAAAAACCACCTAACAAGTTTTTAAAATTGGTTAGGTGGTTAAATATTTTTGGATGATTAGAAAATTAAACGCTTCAATGATCTATAGCTCTTTTTCTCCATTAAAAAATCTTTTTGTGCTTAATTTTTCCACAGATTCAAAATCATATTCTACAAATTTTAGAATTCGATTTTTTGTTTTAGCCACCCAATAATTTCCTTCTTTTTGTAAAGCATAACTGGATAAAATTGTATTGTCTCTTGTAAATTCTATCACATAATCGTTTCCTTTGTTTTTTAGTAACCAGTTATTTGTGCCTATATCTGATATTGTATCCAGAAAATCAGTATTCATAACACAACTTTCTCCATTTTTACCTAAAATATAAAATGTATGAGGATTACAATCATCTTCTAAACCTTCGCATTTCACCATCACCAAGCTTTTGGAGTTAACAATAGGCATGTCTGTAATTGGAAATGGATTTTTTAAAACATCTAAATTATCATCTAGACTAGATAAATAGTGTTCGGCACTTAAATAATATAAAGGGAAAACAAATTCTTGTATTGCTCTTCTAAAAGCTATCATTTCGTTTTGTTTAATTCTGCGTAAATTGTTTTGATGTTTAAAATTATGATAGTTCACATCCGATTTGATTTCCTTTTTAAACTCTTTGGTACCTGTAAAACCCGCTATAGTTTTAAAAAATTCTTTTTCGTTACCGTATTGTAAATCAATAAATTTATCCATTACTAAATCTCTTTTATCGGTAGTTTTAGAGTATTGGATATTTTCCTCAAAATAGGTAAAAACCGAATCGCCTTTGTAAGCAATAACTGCCAAAGCATAATTGTAATAGTCGTTTAATTTATAGTTTAAACTACTAAAGGTTTGCGCCTTGGATTTACCCTTTGTGTTTGGAGTAAAAACGGTATCTTTTGCATTTTGCATGCGGGAAAAACTTGGTAGTTTGGGCGTTAAAACATAGGCAAAAACTCTATCGAATTTAGCTGTATAAACATTTAGTTTGGTGTAATTTATAACTGCTTTTTTACCATTGAATTCCATCTCTGTGGATTGTCGATTAATTGTAGCTTCTAAAACAATCCTATCGATATTATGCCAACCTGTATTAATAATTTGCACCTTGTAATAATCAGTTTTATTTATTGTTTTGATATTAAGTTGCTTGTAAACAGTGTCTAAATTATCGTTAAATTCTTTTACCAAATTGTTATTTATACGTATTGCTTCATTAACATTATGTTTTCTATCCATTTTAGCCTCTTTTTCATCAGCTTTTTGTTGTTTATGCCAATAATCGTACACTTTATTGAGAGTATTTTTATAATTTTCCTCATTTTTAATGTAATATTTTTGCAACAACAATTGCATTTCAAGGTTAACATCAACTTTTCCTTCTTTTAAGCTTGCAAAGTTTAAAAATTGTTGAGCCAATTTCCCCAAAGATTTTTGCGCAGCTAATTCATCAATTTCCCATAAGTTTTTATCTAAATTTTGAATATATAAATCCAAAATTTCGGAGCTTCCTGTTTGATGAATTACGGGCATTCTTTTTTCGAACTCGCGAGTAGCCAATAAAGTGTTGTTAAATTTTTTGTTCCAAAAAGCCTTTACTTTAATAGGATTTAATCCAATTTTTAAAGGGAATTTATATTCATTTATTTCATCAATATGAGCATTAGGATCCTGATACCTATCTTTATCCAAAAACTGGCTCCTACCTTTTGCATCAAAATGTGTAGCAAAGGAATAATATACACTATCTTTTTGCGTCTTGGTAGCATTAGGGAAACCAAAATCCATTAATTTTTCCTCATATTGTGGGGGATAAAAATTTAATAAATCCATATCCACACAAATTAAGCTTTTAACTAAATCCACCGGATTATCCCATAAAATTTGTCCGTTTGCTTGCTTAACCCCTTGCCACAATTTCATATCAGCTTTTATATCATTGGTAGGTATTTGAGAATAAATTCCTTTGTTGGGATCTATTTTTAAATCCTCCTGATTAAAAGTAGCTTTAATGTTAAACATCCCGCCAGTTTCTAACAATTCTCCATTAGTTGTTAAAGTACTTAAACCCGATCTCATAATAGCTTGCGCACTTAAAGCTTCCTGAATATTTACTTTAATTTCGCCCTCAACTACTTGGTTATTTACATTTAAAAAAGTACCCGCTTTAATTACAAAAATTATCCCCTCTTGGGTGTGTATTACAGTATCTTTATTTCCATTAATCACAAACTCCTGATTAGCCAAACTTGCACCTGCTTGGGATAAATCCACTACTTTAGTATCGTTTTTATCCAATTGTAACACATAAATTTGTACCGCTAAAATTAACGCAACTAAAGCCAATCCGCCTAAAAACCACTTTTTAAAACTATTCCATTTAAGCTTATTTTTAGCTTTTTTAATTTGAGATTTCACACCCTTGTTTTTAATACTTTCCATTAATAATGCCTGAGCTTCAACATTTTTTTGTAATCCAACATCTGTTTTTAAACGTTGTTCAAAAGCAATTTTTTCATCGTTAGATAAAGTATTTAATAAATATCTCTCGATAATTTCCATTTCATTTAATTCGTTGCGCATAGTTGTAAAATTAAAGGTTTAACAATTGATTTTTGGCTTTTTCTAAACACTTAAACTTTTGTGTTTTTGCCGATTTTTCGGATGAATAATTGAATTTTTTAGAAATCTCAATCATTTTTAAGCCATCGAAATAAAAAGAAACTAAAATTTGCTTGCATTTTTCCCCTAAAGTTTCCAAAACATGCTCGGCTTTTTTAATTTTCTCTTCTTTTTCGATAAATTCATCCAATTCATCTTTAAATTCTAAATAATCCTGCTGACTTGAATCCAAATAATCCCATTTTTTCTCCACTTTTTTTAAATCCCACCACAAATATTTAGCGGTATTAAATAAATAGGTTTTTAAACTAGAATTAAATGTAAAATTAGAATCGATACTTTTTTTGTAAATCACTATTAAAGCATCCTGAAAAACATCTTCCGCCTCGGTTTTGTTTCCGCCTTGTTTTTTGATATATACAAAAAATTTTGGAAAAATTTTATACAACTCCACAAAAGCTTTATCGCTGCGCTTTGTTTTAAATAATTCGATAATTTTTAAATCGTCCATACAGTTATTTTACAACTAAGTGCCAAAAATATAAAAAGGTAACCCTAAATTTTTAATTTTATTTAAATATTTATATTTATAGTTGATTTTGAGTGTTTTACAATATAATTATTTAATTCATTTCAATAAAAAAAACTCTCAGGATTTAAAAAGAATGTGGGAAATGAAACAAGAAAAATTATTCCCAAAATACACCACCAAACTGGAGGATATTATTGTGGTAAAGGTGTAAACTTGATTTTATGTGTTTGGTATTGAAACAAATGCACTATATTTGGGGAAAAATATTAATCTGTAACTTAAAATTGGTATAGCATGCAACTGTACAACAAATTAAGCGCAGAGGAAAGAGCTAAGTTAATTCGTGATGCGGGTGAAGAACGTTTAACTATTTCCTTTTATCAATATGCGCACATTGGAAATCCCGAAATTTTCAGAAATTATTTATTCGTAAACTGGGACGCTTTAGGTGTTTTAGGTAGGATTTATGTAGCAAATGAGGGCATAAATGCTCAATTATCTGTTCCGGCGCCTAATTTTAATGCTTTTAAAGAGTTTTTGGATAGCATTCCATTTTTACAAAATATTCGTTTAAATATTGCTGTTGAGCAGGATAATTTTTCGTTTTTAAAACTTAAAGTTAAAGTGCGTAATAAAATTGTGGCTGATGGTTTAAATGATGCAACTTTTGATGTTACCAACAAAGGTGTACATGTAGGTGCTGCCGATTTTAATAGGCTAATTGAGGACGAAAATACCATTTTGGTGGATATGCGTAATCATTACGAAAGTGAAATTGGACATTTTGAGGGTGCAATAACGCCTGATGTGGATACTTTTAGAGAATCATTGCCTATAATAGAAAATGATTTGAAGGATTATAAGGAAAGCAAAAATTTGGTAATGTATTGCACTGGTGGAATTAGATGCGAAAAAGCTAGTGCTTATTTTAAACATAAAGGGTTTAAAAATGTGTATCAGTTGGAGGGTGGAATTATTGAATATGCGCGCCAAATAAAAGAACAAAATTTACCCAATAAATTTTTAGGTAAAAACTTTGTTTTTGATGAACGTAGAGGGGAGAGAATATCAGATCATGTTATTGCAAAATGTCATCAATGTGGCGCTCCTTGCGATGTACATGTTAATTGTGCCAACGAAGCTTGTCATTTATTATTTATACAATGCGATAGTTGTAAGGAAAAAATGCAGCAGTGTTGCTCTAGCGAGTGTAAAGAGGTAATACAATTACCCATTGAGGAACAACGAGCAATGCGTAAAGGTGTATATAATCCATCTAAGGTATTTAAAAAAGGTAGATCGGAAGTTTTAAAGTATAAAAACGAACCTTTAAGTTTAAATAGTAAGGGTTCAATAATAGAATAGTTTCAACAAGGTTTGGTACTATCCAAACCTTTATTTTTATGTTGATAATTAGTGATTTAGATAATAATTTTAAGGAGCTTGAAGTTAAGCTAAACGTACAATCAGATTTTGGTTTTGTGCGAAAAAATTGGTTAGAATTTCATGATCAATACATTCATCCAGGTTTGTATAAAATTATTTTGTTAAATGTTACGGAATATCTACACGACACAAATATCATCGAAAAAATAAATAGCAAAAGTAAACACCAACCTATTGTTTTATTTGGTATTGGAAAGGCAGTTTATAAGGATGTAGATTATATTGATTTAAATGAATTTAGTGCACAAGCCTTAAAATTATACTGTATTGCCGTACGAAAATTATGGGAGAGTGAACGTAAAAAGATTCAGGTGGAAATGCAGTTGTATAAATCCGAAAACAGAATTGCAACTATTATTTCTCAAACTCCAATCATTATTTTTATTATAGATTTAAAGGGGATTTTTAAAATGGTTTTGGGTAAATTTTGGGAAGATTTTACCACAGATAAGCAAATGATTATTGGTAGAAGTGTTTACGATGTGTTTAAAAATTACGAAAACTTTACAACATTATTTGAAAATACCTTATATCAATCCACTTCAGGAATAACCATTCATTTAAACGATAAATATTATTCGGTTAGTTTATCGCAAATTTTTAATAAAGAGTTAAATCAGGACGAAATTTTGGGTTTAGCTTACGATAATAGCGAAAATGTAAAAGCCGAACAAATTTTAAAAAACGCTAAAGAAATTGCCGAAAATGCTAGTAAAACGAAAGAAAATTTTATTACAAGCATGTCGCACGAAATTCGCAATCCACTAAATTCAATAACTGGTTTCACACATTTACTTAAAGAAATTACAGCCAACGAAACGCAATTGGATTATTTAAACAACATTGAACTATCTGGACAAAGGTTATTGGATTTATTAAATAAATTATTGGATTTTTCTAAATACAATGCTGATAAACAAACTTTGGTTATTAAGCAATTAAATATTAGGGATTTAATTCAGAAATCGGTTGGTATTTGTAAATCTTTAGCGATAGAAAAAAAATTGTATATTGATATAAATTTTCAGTCTAATACCCCAAAGTGGATTGAGTCTGATGAATCTAAAATTTATCAAATTGTACTTAATTTATTAAATAATGCAGTAAAATATACTTTACAAGGCGGGATTAAAATTAATGTAAAAACTGTTGTTAAAAATCAGCAAACTTATTTAAGTATTGCTATTTTGGATACGGGAATAGGAATTCCTAAAAATGAGTTAGAATTTATTTTTGAGAGTTTTTACAGGGTTAAAAATGTTACCGAAAATAATTATTTGGGAACAGGTTTGGGTTTAAGTATTGTTAAAAAACTAATCAATGATTTAAAAGGTGAAATTACTGTGCAATCGGAGTTAGAAGTTGGGAGTAATTTCGAATTTATTTTTCCTATCGAAACTAAACCCGAACAAATTGATAACACCAGTTTAAGTATTCATGAATTACAGGAAGTATTTAATGGTAAAAGAATATTGGTGGCGGATGATAATTTAATGAATCAAAAATTAATCGAAATTATTTTTAAAAGTTTTAATGCACAGTTATTTTTTGCTGTTAATGGTAACGAGTGTTTAAATATACTTAATCATTTCTCGGATATTAATTTGATTTTAATGGATATACAAATGCCTCAATTGGACGGTATCGAAACAACAAAAATTATTCGTTCGTTGGATAAAAAATTTAGTTTTGTGCCAATTGTTGCTTTAACAGCGAATGTATCGGATAAAGATATTGAGCAATATTTAAAAAGTGGAATGGTTGATTACATTGCTAAACCAATTGATAAACATTCATTTTTACAAAAATGTGCTTCTTATTTTAATGTTTTAACTAACCAAAACGCTCAAAATCTAAGTGTAAATGTTGATTATTCGTATTTGGAATCTATAGCTGAGGATAATTTTGAGATGTTAAACCAAATGCTTGATTTGTATTTTAAAGAGTTTGAAGAATGGAAAATTAATATGGAAAATGGCTTAAAAAACAACAATTTTAAGGAGGCACTAAAAATTATTCATAAATTTAAATCTTCGTTAAATTTGGTTGGTGCTGTTGGTGCAAAAAATGCTTTGTCTAATTTGGAAAAAAGTATCGAAAATGATAACGATAATGTAAATGAACTTTTTAATCAGTTAATTCCTTTAATCAGTGAAAGCAATCATATTTTAAAACAAAAATTTAAATTATAATTATGGAAAGCAATCATAAACCTAACAAAAAGTGGCGTGTGTATTTAATTTTATTGGCATTTTTGTGTGCTATAATTTTATTTATAGTCCAAATTAAAAAATCGCCCAAAAAAACTGTGGCTAATGATGTAGAAATTGAAGTGGAAATTGTTCAAAAGGATACTTTAAAGGTTTTGGAATTGGAAGATAGTGTTATTTATAGCACTAAAGAGGATATTGTTCCTCAGTCTTTGCAAAATTCTGTAAATCAAAAAACATCAGAAAAAGTTGTGGATAATAAATTAAATAAAACAACTGTTAAACAAGACGCACCAGTTGCTGTATATGTTGAAACTAAAAAATTAGCTATTAAAGAAATTAATTTAAAGTTGATAAAATCCACGAACAAACCAAATTCAAATTATCCTTTTTATAACGGTGGGGATGAGGTTTTAAAAGGCGAATTGTATTATTTGTTAAAAGACAATGTTGTTGGACAAACTGTGGATAAATCAATGGAAATAATAGATTTTTGGTTTACAGTTACCGAGGATAAAAATATTAACGAATTTGGTTTTAAAACGGATGTTTCTAGAGAAATTCAGAAAAAAATAATTAAAGAATTGGGTAATCTAAACGATTGGAATACACAAAATTTTAAAGGTAATATCACTTACTCTGTTCAGTTAATTTTATTGTAATTATTGTATGAAAGCGGCTATAGTATCAATTGGGGATGAGTTGTTAATCGGACAAACTATCAATACCAATGCTTCGTGGATGGGGAAAAAATTAACCGATTTTGGTATAAAAGTGGAACGTGTTTTTACTATTCCTGATCAGGAAATTGCAATTACTGATACTTTTAATTTTTGTGTTCAAAACAATTATGATTTTGTTTTTATTACGGGTGGCCTAGGACCTACTAAAGATGATATTACTAAAAAAGTTTTTGCAAAGTTTTTTAACAGTGAGTTGATTTACAATAACGATGTTTTACAAAATGTGCAACGTATTTTTAAGGCGTACAATAGGGAGGTTAAAAGTGTAAACGTGGACCAAGCTTTGGTGCCTAAAGAAGCTAAAGTTTTTATCAATCAAAAAGGCACTGCTCCGGCAATGTGGATGCAAAAAAACAATAGTGTTTTTGTTAGTATGCCTGGTGTACCTAGGGAAATGGAGTATTTAATGGATTGTGAAATTTTACCTTATATTCAAAATAACTATAATTTGCCTGTTATTTATCGTAAAACATTGCTTACTCAAGGAATTGGCGAATCCTTTATTGCCGAAATTATCGAGCATATTGAGGATGCTTTGCCAAATCATATTAAATTGGCATACTTACCTAGTGCTGGTATGGTAAAATTGCGTTTAAGTGCTTATGGTGATGATATTTTTGTGATTAAAAATGAGGTGGATGAATTGTTTAAGCAAATTTCACCTTTGTTACAGGATTATATTTATGGCTGGGATGAGGATGTATTGGAGCAAATTGTAGTGAATTTATTACTGGAAAAAGGTTTGTCGATTGCTTTTGCAGAAAGTTTAACTTCGGGAACTTTATCTAAGGCAATTGCAAGTATTCCAGGTGCGTCGTCCGTATTAAAAGGGGGTGTTGTGGCGTATCAAAATAGTATAAAAGTTGATGTTTTAGGAGTTAGTGCAAAAAATATCGAACAGTTTACAGCTGTAAGTGAGGAGGTTGTGAAAGAAATGGTTTTAGGAGTACAAAAAATGATGCACTCGGATATTGCAGTAGCTACCTCAGGTATTGCTGGTCCGGATGGAGGAACAGATGAAATTCCTGTAGGTACTGTTTGGGTAGCTATTTATTTTAAAGGTGAAATTATAACTCAAAAATTTAATTTGGGTGAGGGCAGAGATGCTATTGTTTTAAGAACTTTGCGTACAGTATTAAATTGGCTTAGAAAATTATTAGAAAAATCGAATTAGAAAATTTAAAAGGTGCATAATCGTTTTTTTTACAGTACAATACTTTGGTTAAAATTATTTTGTTTTATCTCGTATTTTTCTGTTGCTCAGGAGGATACTTCGGTTGTGCTTAAAACTATTCAAATTTCATCTATCCAAATTAGTGATAAAACTAAAATCGAAAGGCTCTTTAATACTTGGCAAAATACACCAATTTATAATGGTGTTTACAAGGTTAATAATATTCATACTCAACAAAATTCATCGGAAGAAATTGAACAATTATTTTTGTTGCAAAGTTTGTTTTCGGTAAAGGATTTTAAAGAAAATATTTTTTCGTTAAAACATTACACACTCGATAATTACACTAATAATTTACAACAAAGTCAGCGTTGGTTATCTACATATTCTGCTAAAAACAAAGGTGTGCCTAAAAATTTTCCATTATGGGGAAATGAGTTAGTAGATGTTTTTGGTTATTTTAAATCAAAAAATATTTATTTGCAGGATTTACTAACAAAAGATTTATTTTCGCCTTTGCATCCTAAAAATTGGGACGAGTTTAGGTATAAAATTGATGATTATGAAGTAATTAATCAAAAGTTATTAGGTGTTATTCATTTTACTTCTAATCAAAATAATCCTCTTGTTAAAGGTAAAATTGCTTTCGATGATGTGGATTCATTAATCTCTTTTATTCAGTTGGAAATAAGTGATTTACCTTCGTATTTCGGCGTAAAATCAGCTAGTTTAAATTATTTTTTTTCTTTTGTAAATCAAGAAATTGTTTTGCAAAAAGTGGAACTTAACTATCAAATATCGGATGACAAGATAGGTAAAGCTGTATTTAAATTGGAACCTTCTGTTCAATCTTTTCCTTTTCAAAATGCACAATTGGAATATGGTGTTGCGTTGGATGTAAATATGGTGGATAGTATTCCTAAATCTTTGTCGCCAGCAGATTTAAAGTTTATTTATGCGGCTGATAGTGCTAAAAAATATTGGTCGTCGCCTCAATACTTTAATTATTTGGATAGTGTACACGATAAAAAATCTATTACTAATATTTTATTCACGGGCTTTATTAAACACAACCACGCTAAAGGTTCTAAATTTTGGATTGCGCCTGTAATTGAACAAATGAATTGGATTGGAATTGGTGGTTACCGACAAAATTTAGAGGCTATTTATTTTAAAAAATTTGTAAATGATAAAACTTTACAATTTTCTGCGCAAGGGGATTATGGATTTAAAAACAATGATTTTACGGGGCGTTTGCGTGTACAATTTAACTATAATCCTAAAAAATTAGCTTTTTGGGATATTAGTGTAGGCGATAAATATCAGTTGTTAACATTGGGCGTACCTTTGCAAAATTTTATAAGCAGAGGGAATTATGTACGTAATCAATACTTGCAAATAAAGCATGCTAATGAACTATGGAATGGAGTGGTTTTGGAACTTACTGGTAAGTTCTCTAACCGAACTTCTATTCGTAATTTACAATTGGAAAATTGGAGTAACGATTTGTTTGGGGATGAAAATATACCTTTGGATTTTAATCCATATAAGGAATTGATTATGGAGGTTAAATGGACTTTCACACCTTTTCAAAAATATGAAATGTTGCCCTATAGCAAACGAATAATTGGCTCCAAATTCCCCACTTTTATTGCCGATTTTAATTTTGGTATTCCTACAGTATTTAATTCGGTTGTTAATTTTGTGGTTTTTAAAACGGGTTTTGTTAAAAATTATCATGCCGTAAAATGGGGTCGTGGGAAATATCAATTGATGCACTCACGATTTTTATCAGTTAAACATGTTGAGTTTCCTAATTTCAATTTTTTTCCTGGCTCTACACCTTTTTTGTTTTTAAGTCCGATGTACACCTTTCAAAGTTTAAATCAAACTTTGCGAACGCTTAATCCAACAACCGAAATCAGATTTTTTCATGAATTTAATAGATTAAATAAGTTTATTCAACCCCAAATGGGCGCAGGATTTTTACACGAAAGTGTTACTAATTTAATTCATCACGAAGTTTTTTATGGTTTGGTTTTCCCTGTTAAAATTTCTTCAAATCATTTTAAATTTTCTATAAACCATGTTGTTAACACTACTCCCATCTATCAACCGATTCATTATCTAAAATTTGGGGTAAACATTTTTAATAACTTCTCTAACTCTTGGATTTATTAAGTTTTGATCATTAAATAATAGCTTAGATATTAAGTTAAATATTTGCTAAAATTTTAGAGTGAGAATGAGTGTGAGAGTGAAGAAAAATCAGAGTTCATGTTTCGCTTTCGCTCTCACACTTATTTTTTCAAAAGGAAATTGGTAAATATTGAGCATTAATAGCTTTGATATTTAATTAAAAACTTCTTGAGGTTATAGAGTGAGAATGATTGTGAGAGTGAAGAAAAATCAGAGTTCGTGTTTTGATATTCCAAACAATTTCCGGACATTTTATTAAGCCACATTTTTGATTCTGTATTTGATTTCAAATTCTAAAGGACTTAAATACCCTAAACTAGAGTGTATCCTTTTGGTATTGTACCAGTTATC
>JACCEE010107961.1_pt1 | contig 12090 bp, 10 predicted proteins | sample 7449931 | NCBI WGS metagenome assembly JACCEE01 (sample SAMN15323457, study PRJNA562643) | freshwater metagenome | isolation source: river surface water | place: USA:Blue River Watershed | collected 2017-08-19 | reverse complement strand
GCGGTAGGGGTGGGCCAGCGGCCACTCGGGGAAGGTGTTGGTGGAGAAGCGCTGGTGCACCAGGCCGATGGCCGAGACGCAGCGCGGATCCTGCAGGTCGAGGTAGTACTCGCCGACCTGGTTCGCCAGCAGCAGGCCCTTGTAGACCACGGTGCGGCTCGACATCGAGGGGATGTAGTACTCGTTGCTGTGCTTGAGCCTGAGCGCCTGGACGTTGGCGCTGGCGGTCTTGCGGATCACGTAGAGCTTGCGCTCGAGCGCGTCCTGCACGATCACGTCGGCGCCACGGCCGATGAAGACCTGGCGCATGACCGGCTCCTTCTCGCGCACGGCCGGGGACATCGGCATGTCGCGGTTGACCGGCACGTCGCGCCAGCCCAGCAGGACCTGGCCTTCGGCCTTGATCGCGCGCTCCATCTCCTGCTCGCAAGCCAGGCGGGAGGCATGTTCCTTGGGCAGGAAAAGGAAGCCGACGCCGTACTCGCCAGCCGGCGGCAGGGTCACGCCCTGCTTGGCCATTTCCTCGCGATACAGCTGGTCGGGGATCTGGATCAGCAGACCGGCGCCGTCGCCCATCAGCGGATCGGCACCGACGGCACCGCGGTGGTCCAGGTTCTCGAGAATCTTGAGGGCCTGGCCGACGATGGCATGGCTCTTCTGACCCTTGATGTGGGCCACGAAGCCGACGCCGCAGGCGTCATGTTCTTGGGCAGAGCTGTACAGGCCTTGCTGCTGCAGCTGAGCGATTTCGGTAGGACGGGTCACGCCAAACTCCTCGATTAAGCATTAACCCTGAGAGGATAGAGCATTCCCCGGCTGCAGGCAAGCAAAAAAATCGGGGTCAGAGTCCAATTTCAACACTAGAGCAACGATGTGAAATAAATAAGGGACAGAGTAAAACCCTACAGCTCCGCCAAGAACCGGTCAGGCCGCGGATTTCCCGGTCTCCCCGGGCTTGCGTGGCCGCCCCGCCCGCCCCTTCTCGATGCGGCGCCCGGTCTGCTGGCCGAGCCGAGCCAGGAAGCCCGCCCCACCCAGCGGCCAGCCCTGCAGCGCCGAGTCCGAGAGCTCCTGCTGCTGCTTGCGGCTCAGGCCCTGGCGCACCAGATCGGCGTAGGCGGCCTCGCGCGCGAAGGGCGTATTGCCCAGCGACCACAGCAGCGGATGCGGCGTGAGCCACTTGTCGTGGCGCTGCCCCGTGTAGTGGCCGTGGCTGGACCAGGCATAGAGTTCCGGAGCAACAACCATGCCAGCGCGTACCGGATTGAGGTCGATGTAGGCCATGCAGGCCAGCAGATAGCGCTCGCTGTCGATCACGGTCGAGCGATAGCGCCCCTCCCAGAGCGTGCCGGTGCGGCCGTGACGCTGGTTGAAGCGTCGCACGTAGAGGCGTCCGAGCGACTGCATCAGGCGCGACAATGCACCATCCTGGAGCGGCGTCAGCAACAGGTGCAGGTGGTTGTCCATCAGCACATAGGCATGCACCTGGACCTGCTCGCGCTGCGCCCGTTCGGCCAGCTGCGCCAGGAAGAACTCGCGGTCATCGCGATCGACGAAGACCGGCTGGCGGTTGTTGCCGCGCAGGATCACATGATGCGGCAGGCCGGTGACAGCCAGACGGGGCAAGCGCGCCACAGACGACCTCCTTCAGCCCGACACGCGCGCCAGGCGCTGCGGGATGGCCGGCGGCAGCTTGCCGACCTGCGCCTCAGGCGCAGCAGGCATCGATCACCTCGGCCACCAGCTCGTCGGGCGCGCCGCGCACCACCGCCCGGCCGGCGTCCTCGACCAGCACGAACTTGATCTCGCCGGCCTCGGCCTTCTTGTCCACCCGCATCAGCTGCAGATAGCGCTGGGCATTCGGCAGCCCGTCGCCCGCGCCGTGGCCCTGGAGGAGCTGCGGGCCGCGCACCGGCAGGCCGGCGGCATCGACCAGTCGCACCAGGCGCTCGACCTTGTCCGCCGCCAGCAGGCCCAGGCGCTGCGACAGACGCGCTGCCATCACCATGCCACAGCCCACGCCCTCGCCGTGCAGCCACTCGCCATAGCCCAGGCCAGCCTCGATCGCATGACCGAAGGTATGGCCGAAGTTGAGGATCGCACGCAGGCCCGACTCGCGCTCGTCCTGCCCCACGACCTCGGCCTTGATCTCGCAGCTGCGCTGCACGGCGCGCGCCAGCGCCTGCGGGTCGCGCGCGCGCAGCGCCGGCAGATGGGCCTCGATCCAGTCGAGAAAGGCCAGATCGTGGATGGGGCCGTACTTGATCACCTCGGCCAGGCCGGCGGAGAGCTCGCGCTCGGGCAGCGTCCTGAGCGTGTCGAGGTCGCAGACCACGCGCACCGGCTGGTAGAAGGCGCCGATCATGTTCTTGCCCAGCGGATGGTTGATCGCCGTCTTGCCCCCGACCGAGGAATCGACCTGCGCCAGCAGCGTGGTCGGTACCTGCACGAAGGGCACGCCGCGCATGTAGCAGGCGGCGGCAAAGCCCGTCATGTCGCCCACCACGCCGCCGCCCAGCGCAAACAGCACCGTCTTGCGGTCGCAGCCCCTGGACAGCAGCGCATCGAAGATCAGGTTCAGCGAATCCCAGGTCTTGTACGCCTCGCCGTCGGGCAGCTCGAGCACATGCACCTGGGAATAGTGATCCGCCAGCGCGTGCTGCAGCCGTCCGGCATAGAGCGGCCCGACCGTCGTGTTGGTGACGATCAGCGCCACAGCCGCCTTGGGCAGACCGGCCCAGCTGGCCGGGTCATCGAGCAACGAGGAACCGATCAGGATCGGGTAGCTGCGCTCGCCCAGATCGATCTCGACGCGGGCTTGGACTGTTGCGCCCGCAGGCGGCAGGGAGGTGGCTTGGCTCATCCCGCTAGTTTAGCGGGGCATGTCCGGCAAGGAGCCGGCGAGCTCCAGCTGCATCACGATCATGTTGACCAGCGTGGCGACAGAAGGCCGCCCGGTCTCGATCACGTAATGCGCGCAATCGCGGTACTGAGGGTCGCGCGCCTCGTAGAGGTCACGCAGCCGCTGCAGCGGATCGGCCACCAGCAGCAGCGGCCGGCCGCGGTCATGCCGGATGCGGCGGTAGATGTCCTCGGGCGTCGAGCGCAGGTAGATCACCTGGCCGCGCGCCTTCAGGAAGACCCGGGTCGCCTCGCGCATGCAGGCGCCGCCACCCGTCGAGAGCACCGCTGCCGGCCCCTGGCTGAGTTCGTCGAGCGTGTCCTGCTCGATGTCGCGAAAGCGCGCCTCGCCCTCGCGCTCGAAGAACTCGCGGATCGAGCAGCCAAGCCGCTCCTCGATCACATGGTCGGAGTCGATGAAGGGGACGGCTAGCCGGCGGGCGAGCTGGCGCCCGACAGTGGATTTGCCTGAACCGGGCAGGCCGACGAGGACGATGGGCAAGGGAACGAGATTGAAGTGACCGGACCGGCCCGGATGCCCCGCAGCTCGCTGGCGAGCGGAGATCACCGGACATACACGGGTCGAGTGTAATCGTAGCGACAACTCGCATGACCGGCTCGCCCAGGAGAGCGCTCTTGCAGACGATCGAGGCAGGCTGGAGTCAACGCGCAGTGATGATTTCCGACAGCGTGCGCGGCGTCAGGAACACCAGCAGCTCGGTCTTCTCGGTCTTGAGCGTGCGGCTCTTGAACAGGTTGCCGGCAAACGGGATGTCGCCGAGCAAGGGTACCTTGCTGACGTCCTCCTGCTCGCTCGAGGTGAAGATGCCGCCGATGACGACGGTGCCGCCGTTCTCGACCAGCACATTGGTCTTGACGCGCTTGGTGTTGATGGCGATGCCACCCGGTACCGGAATGCCCGGGGTGTCCTTGCTGACCTCGACGCTGAGGATGATGCCACCTTCCGGGGTGATCTGGGGCGTCACGACCAGCCTGAGGCTGGCCTTCTTGAAGCTCACCTGGGTGGCCCCCGACGACCCTCCGGCAGAGGACTGGTACGGAATCTCGACGCCCTGCTCGATCTCGGCCTGGGTCTGGTCGGCGGTGATCACGCGCGGACTCGCCACCACCTTGCCCTTGCCGTCGGCCTGCAGCGCCGAGATCTCCAGGTCGAGGAAGCGGTTGGCCGTCGGGCTGAACAGCGACAGCGCCAGCCGGGCCGGATCGGTCACGCCCAGGGTCGAAGCCGGCAGGTTGACGAAGCTGGTGTTGGCGGCGGTCAAGGCGGTGGCACGCTCGCCAGTGGAGTTCGCCACCGCGTCATAGCTGCCACCGAAGGCGATCCGGTTGCCGCCGCCCAGCGAAAAGCCGGCGGGGTTGCGCTGATCGCTGCCGCCGAACTTGACGCCCAGCGACCGGCCGAAGGTATCGCTGGCCTCGACGATGCGCGCCTCGATCATGACCTGGCGCACCGGGATGTCGAGCTTCTTGACCAGCTCCTGCACCGCCTCCAGCCGCGACGGGATGTCGGTGACGAACAGCTGGTTGGTGCGCGGCTCGGGCACCACGCTGCCACGCGGCGACAGCAGGCGCGCGCCCCCCGTGGCGCTGCCCCCCGCCTGCCCGGCCACCTCGCCGCGCAGTTGCGCCGCGATGTCGATCGCCTTGGCATAGTTCATCTGGAAGGCCTGGGTGCGCACCGGCTCCAGCGTCTGCACCGCCGCCTTGGCCTCGAATTCCTGCTTTTCACGCGCGGCGATCTCGTCCTTGGGCGCCACCCAGATGACGTTGCCGGTCTTGCGCATGCCCAGGCCCTTGGCCTGCAGGATGATGTCGAGCGCCTGGTCCCAGGGCACTTCCTTGAGCCGCAGCGTGACGCTGCCGGTCACCGAGTCCGAAGTCACGATGTTGAAGTTGGTGAAGTCGGCGATCACCTGCAGCAGCGACCGCACCTCGATGTTCTGGAAGTTCAGCGTCAGCTTCTCGCCCGCGTAGCCCGGCCCCTGCGTGAGCTTGTTGGGATCGACCTTGGGCTCCCTGAGCTCGAGCACGAACTGGCGCTCGCTCTGGTAGGCGCTGTGCTCCCAGTTGCCACGGCCTTCGACCACCATGCGCACCCGGTCGCCCACCTGGGTGGTGGTGACGAGTTGCACCGGCGTGCCGAAGTCGGTCACGTCCAGGCGCCGGCGCAGGCCCTCGGGCAGGGAAGTCTTGAGGAAATCGACCACCAGCTTGCGGCCCTGCTGGCGCACATCCACTGCCTGGCTGCTGCCCAGGCTCACGATCACGCGGCCGGCGCCGTCGGGACCACGGCGGAAATCGACATCCTGCAGCGGCAGGACATCACTGGGCGCCTGGTTCAAGCCGGCCGGCGTGGGCGGCGCGGGATCGGGTTCGAGCAGCACCAGCAGGGTCTTGCCTTCGATGCGGGTCTGGTAGCCGCTCGCCTGGCTGAGGTTGAGCACGACGCGCGTGCGGTCGCCGGACTGGACCACCTTGGCCGAACGCAGCTTGCCCTGGTTGAGCTCGATCAGGCTGCGGCCGGTGGCATTGCTGGCGCCAGCAAAGTCGAGTGCGATGCGCGCTGGCGACTGGAGCGCGAAACCGGCTGGCGGCCGCTTGAGCGGCTCGCTGAGCTGGATGCGCACGATCTCGGTGCGGCCCTGGGTCGCCGCGCTGACAGACCGGATGGCAGGCTGCGCCTGCACCAGGCCCGCCGACAAGCCCAGCGCCAGCGCCAGGCGCCAGCCGCCACGGCCGGCGTTCGGATGATGGGTCTTGCTCATTTGCGGGTTTCCTCCTGTAGCTGCAGCGTGGCCGGCCTCTCGACCCAGTCGCCGGCGGGATCCTGGACGATCTCGCGCAGCACGACCTCCTGCTCGCCGATCCGGGTGACACGGCCGAAGTTCTGCCCCAGGTAGTGACCGACACCGATCTGGTAGAGCAGCTTGTCGACCCGGACCAGCGCCACCTGGCGGCCATTCCGGTTCAGCAGCCCCACCATCGACATGCTGTCGAGCGGAACGAGTTCGAGCGGCTCCTTGCGCCGGTCGAGTTCGGCGCGGATCAGCACGCTGCCAGCGCCCGCTGCGCTTTCGCTGCGCAGCGCGCTGAAGAGTTTTTCCGGGCTGAAGGGGGACAGAGCCGAGCCGCTGCCGTACTGTTGCGGCACGAAGCGCCGGGGCTCGGGTATGGGCTCGACCCGGGGCACCACGACATTGCGCTGCTCGGTCATCCAGTGCCGGATCTCGTCGTGCGACGATGGCGCGCAGGCCGTCAGCAGGACCAGCGGGACCGCGGCCAAGGTGAAATTCGGCCTCATTTCCTGCTCCCTGGCTGCTCGGCCTTGCGCGCGGCCTTCTGTGCCAGCACCTCGTCGGGATCGAGGTAGCGGAAGGTCTTGGCGGTGGCCTCAAGGACCAGCTGGCCAGGCTTGCCGGCAACCGGAAGCAGCGTGAGGTTGTTGAGCGTGACGATGCGCGACAGCGCCGCGATGTCAGCCGCAAACAGCGCGATGTCGTGATAGCCCCCGTTGACCTTGAGCGCGATCGGCTGCTCGGCGTAGTAGTCCTGCAGGTTCACGCTGCCCGGCCGGAACAGCTCGAACTGCAGACTGCGACCCAGACCGGCCTGGTTGATATCGGACAGCAGCGCGTCCATCTCGGCCTTGCTCGGCAGCTGCTTCTCGAGCTGGTTGACATAGACCTGCACCTGTTCGAGCTGGAGCTTGAGCGCATCGAGGTTGATGGCCTGCGCCAGCTTGATCCTGTAGGTCTCGCGCAGCTCGGTTTCGCGCCTGCGCTCGGCATTGAGCTCATCGGACAGATTGCCGAGCCAGGCATACCAGAGCCCGGCGACCACGACCAGCATCAGGACCAGCAGCAGCAGGGCGCGCGGCAATGCAGGCCAGCGAGCGGGATCGTTGCGATCCAGGTTGGAGAAGTCTTTCCGGGCACGTTCGAGCAGCGCATGGAAATCGATGGGCACGACGGGTCTGTTCATGCGGCCCTCCTCAGACCTTGCCTGCCTGGCTGGTGGCCGGCTGGCTGCCGTCATCCGGTCCGCGCACGAGCATCACGCGGATCGAGAAATTGGACACTCGCCTGGCCCCCCGCTGCGGCACGTTGACGTCGCCCGCGACGATCTCGACCAGTTGCGGCTGACGCAACCAGGCACTGCGGTTGCCCAGGTTGCGCAACAGTTCCGAGACGCGCTCCTGCGACTGCGCCATGCCGGTGATGATGATGCCGGAGCCCTCCTGCCTGAGTGACGCCAGGTACACGCCGTCCGGCAGCTGCCCGACCATTTCCTCCAGCAGATGAACCGGAAGATTGCGATCGGCCTGCAGGCTCTCGACGGCCTGCTGGCGCGCCTTGAGTGCCTCGACCTGGGCCTTCAGGCTGGAGACCTCCCTGATCTGGGCGTCGAGCACGGCGATCTCGGCGCTGAACAAGTCGTTGCGGCTGCGCTGGGAATCGATGCGCTGCTGGAGGGACAGCATGACGAGCAGCGACAGCAGGATGCCGGCGAGCAGGGCAAGCCCGAGCTGGAGCATGAACTGCTCGCGGCGCCGCCTGCGTGCGGCCTCCCGGTGCGGCAGGAGGTTGATCAGGATCATGGATGGAACCTCCTCAGGGCCAGGCCGGTGGCGACGAGATAGGAGGTGGCATCGGACTCCAGCAGGCCGACCTTGACCCCGGGGCCGAGAATCATGCCGTCGAAGGGGTTGATCACCTGGCACGGGAACGCGGTCTGCGCCGCGACGGCATCGACCACGCCGGGCAGCGCCGCACAGCCGCCCGAGAGCAGGACATGATCGACCTTGTTGTGCGGCGTGCTGGTGAAGAAGAACTGCAGGGCGCGGCCGATCTCCTGGCCGAGGTTGTCCAGGAAGGGGGTCAGGACCTTGCCATAGTCGGACGGCAGATCGCGGCTCTTCTTCCTGGCATCGGCTTCCTCGAAGCTCAGGCCGTACCGCTGCGCGATCTGCTGCGTCAGCAGGGCGCCGCCGAAGACCTGGTCGCGCTCGTAGATCACGTCGTCGTTGCGTATGACCTGCAGGCTGGTCGCGTGCGAACCGACCTCGAACAGCGCGATCAGCGCGTCGCGACCCTGGCGCGGCAAGGCCTCGATGACGCGGGCGGCCGCCAGACGGGTGGCATAAGGCTCGACATCCATGACGACCGGCACCAGGCCTGCGGCCTCGGCGAGCGCCTGCCGATCGGACACCCGCTCCCTGCGCGACGCCGCCAGCAGGACGTCGAGCATGCCCGGCGCACCCGCCGACGGTCCGATGACGCAGAAGTCCAGGCTGACCTCCGCCAGCGGGAAGGGAATGTACTGCGAGGCCTCGACCTCGACCTGGGCCTCGAGCTCGTCACTGTCGAGGTCGGCCGCCAGCACGATCTTCTTGGTGATGACGGCCGATCCGGGCAGGGCCAGCGCGACCTGGCGGGTCTTGCTGCCACATCTGCGCAGCAGTCGCCGCAAGGCCTCGGCCACCTCGTCGAACTTCTCGACATTGCCTTCATTGACCCAGCCACGCTCGAACGGCTCTATGCCGCAGTGTTCGAGCACCAGGGCGCCCTCCCGGTTGCGCCCCAGCTCGACCAGTTTCACGGTGGAGGAACTGATGTCGATGCCGAGCAAAGGCGCAGGGCCTCGACCGATGAGTGTCTCGAATGAGATCAATTCCTTCCCCTGCTGGTTGCCGGTCGGATGACGACCTGTATTGTTTTGTTTGCATACTAACAGCAACACATGCTTCTCAACAAGCCCAATCAACATTGCGCCAGTTGTCATTGATGACATTTTATGGCATGAAGCAGATCGGGGCAGGCAGGCGCAGGCGCAGGCGAATTCCTATAATCGCGCACCACTTCCTGACACCTACGCATGTCCCGTCACCCCGACCCGAATTCAGCTGAGCGACGTTCCGCCCGCCGTCAGTCCTCCCCGTCCGGCTGGCGCTGGATCAAATGGCTGGTCGGTGGCGCAGTCGCCGGCGTGCTGGCGCTGTTGCTGACGGCAGGCATCGCGCTGTCGATGGCCTTTCCCAATCTGCCCGACGTCGCCGAGCTGGCCGACTACCGGCCCAAGCTGCCGCTGCGCGTGCTGAGCGCCGATGGCGAACTGATCGCCGAATTCGGCGAGGAACGGCGCAACCTCACGCCGATCGAGGACATACCGCCGGTCATGATCAACGCCGTGCTGGCGATCGAGGACGCGCGCTTCTATGAACACAGCGGCGTGGACTACATCGGGATGCTGCGCGCGGCGATCGCCAACCTGGGCCAGGCCAAGAGCCAGGGCGCATCGACCATCACGATGCAGGTGGCGCGCAACGTCTATCTGTCAAGCGAGAAGAGCTACCTGCGCAAGATCTACGAGATCCTGCTGACCTTGAAGCTCGAAGCCATGCTGAGCAAGGACCAGATCCTGGAGATCTACATGAACCAGATCTTCCTGGGTCACCGCGCCTATGGCTTTGCCTCCGCCGCCCAGATCTATTACGGCAAGCCGCTCAAGGAGATCTCGATCGCCGAGGCCGCGATGCTCGCCGGCCTGCCCAAGGCACCGTCGGCCTACAACCCGATCACCAACCCCAGGCGGGCGCGGGCACGCCAGCTCTACATCATCGAGCGCATGCAGGAAAACGGCTTCATCACGGCCGAACAGGCACGCGCGGCCAAGGACGAGCAGCTGGTGTTGCGCCGCGACAGCGAGAAGCAGCCCCTGCATGCCGGGCACCTGGCCGAAATGGTGCGGCAGGCGGTCTATGAGCAGTACGGCGCCGACAGCTATACCCGCGGTCTGGTGGTGTACACGACGCTGGACGCGGGCGCCCAACGTGCCGCCCATGCCGCGCTGCGCCGCGGTGTGCTCGACTACGAGCGCCGCCAGCACTACCGCGGCCCCGAGAAATTCATCGACCTGCCCGACAATCCGAAGGCACGCACCGACGCCATCGACGAGATCCTGTCGAGTCACCCCGACAGCGGCGAACTCAAGGCTGCCGTGGTGCTCGAAGCCAGCCCGCAACGGGTGATCGTGATACGCGGCGATGACGAGCCGATCACGATCACGGGCGACGGCTTGAAGCCCGTCCAGTCCGGCCTGTCCGCCAAGGCTCCGCCCAACCTCAGGCTGCGCCCGGGCGCGGTGGTGCGCATCGTCAGGAGCGAGCGCGGCTGGGGCCTGACCCAGATGCCTGAGGTCGAATCCGCCCTGGTCGCGCTCGACCCGCGCAGCGGCGAGATCCGCGCACTGGTCGGCGGCTTCGACTTCGAGAAGAACAAGTTCAACCATGTGACGCAGGCCTGGCGTCAGCCCGGGTCGAGCTTCAAGCCCTTCATCTACTCGGCCGCACTCGAGAAGGGCATCACACCGGCGACCCTGGTCAACGACGCACCGCTCTACTTCAACGCCGGCGCCACGGGCAGCCAGCCCTGGGAGCCGAAGAACTACGACGGCAAGTTCGAAGGCCCGATGACCGTGCGCACCGCGCTGGCCAAGTCCAAGAACATGGTATCGATCCGCATCCTGCAGGTCGTCGGTGCCAAGGAGGCGCAGGACTGGAGCACGCGCTTCGGCTTCGACGCCGACAAGCACCCGCCCTATCTGACGATGGCGCTGGGAGCGGGCTCGGTCACGCCGCTGCAGATGGCGGCCGGCTACAGCGTGTTCGCCAACGGCGGGCACTATGTCGCACCGCGCTTCATCAGCCGCATCACCGACCACAAGGGACGCGTGCTGCAGGAGTCACGGCCGCCGGCCCCGGAGCAGTTGCCGCAGGTGATAGATGCGCGCAACGCCTTCATCATGAACCAGTTGCTCAACGAGATCACACGCTCAGGCACAGCAGCGCGCGCCCAGGCCACGCTCAAGCGGACCGACCTCTACGGCAAGACGGGCACGACCAACGACGCGGTGGACGCCTGGTTCGTCGGCTACCAGCCCACGCTGGTCGGTGCGGTCTGGGTCGGCTACGACAACCCGCGCAACCTCGGCAGTCGCGAGACCGGTGGCGGCCTGTCGCTGCCGATCTGGATCGCCTTCATGCAGGAAGCGCTGCGCAACACGCCGGTGGCCGGGCTGGCGGTGCCGCCCGGCGTGGTCAATGTGCAGGGCGAGTGGTACTACGACAACTACGCGCCCGGCAGCGGCATGAGCCGGCTGGGCGGCGAGGAAACCGCACCGGCGGCGCCCGAATCCGAGGAGAAGCGCGGCATCCTGGACCTGTTCAGGAACTGAAGACCAGCGGCTGGCCGGACTGCGCGCTGGCCTCGCGCGAGAGGTGGGCGAAGAACTCGCCCGCGCCCCGGGTGTCGAGCCACTGGCCGCCGTCGAAGCGGTAGTGATAGCCGCCCGAGCGCGCGGCCATCCAGATCTCGTGCAGGGGTTTTTGCAGATTGATCACGATCTGGCTGCGGTTGGCAAAGGTCAGCGTGATCATGCCGCCGACGCGCTGGTTGTCGACATCGGCATCGGTCTCGTCGTTGATGCGGTCGCAGGCCAGTTCGATCGCCTTGAGCGCCGCTTCGGCGCGATCCATGTATTCGAGGTCGGTCATTACAATTCCGGGATGTTTGAAACCCGCCAAATTCTAGGCCCGCGCGGCCCGATCACGGTTGGCCCCATGGCGCGCATGGCCTTGGCCTGCGCATCGCGCGCTGCACTGGCAGGCCTGTGTGCCGTGCTGCTGGCAGGCTGCGGCCAGAAGGGCCCACTCTACCTGCCTGACGGACAGACATCGACGGCTCCGCCTCCGACGACCTCCCCCCACAACAAACGCTGAACCCATGTCCCGACTCGCCACTGCACAGGCCGACCTGCCGGCCCGCCCCTTCATCGACTACCGCGACGGCCAGCTGATGGTCGAGGGCGTTGCCGCCGCCGACCTGGCGCGCGAGCACGGTACGCCGCTGTTCATCTATTCGAAGGCTGCCATGCTCGACGCGCTGGCGGCCTACCAGCGCGGCTTCGCCGGCCGCGACGCGCTGATCTGCTACGCGATGAAGGCCAACTCGACGCTGGCCGTGCTGCGCACCTTCGTCGAAGCCGGCTGTGGCCTGGACATCGTCTCGGGCGGCGAGCTCGAGCGCGCGCTGCGCGCCGGCGTCGATCCGGCCAAGGTGATCTTCTCGGGCGTGGGCAAGAGCCGCGCCGAGATGAAGCGCGCGCTGGAGG
>JACCEE010824694.1_pt1 | contig 12095 bp, 6 predicted proteins | sample 7449931 | NCBI WGS metagenome assembly JACCEE01 (sample SAMN15323457, study PRJNA562643) | freshwater metagenome | isolation source: river surface water | place: USA:Blue River Watershed | collected 2017-08-19 | reverse complement strand
TTGAGTTACACTTACTGTATATGGAGTTGTTGTATTACCTTCAACTACTGATGTTGGTCCTTCGATACTTACATATGCTGTTTGTGCATCTGGGTCTGTTGGAGTTGTTTCATCTGTGATTGTTGTTTCTAAAGGTATCTTATTTACAGTAACCGAATCAAATTGTTCCTGATTAGAAACCGTATCTATTTCTATTGTAAAAGTTTCTTTTCCTTCAGATAAATTGTCATCAATTGTCTTAACTAAAACTGGTACTTCACTAGAACCAGCAGGGATTACAACACTTATAGTTTCAGTAATATCTTCACCATTTGCTGTAATATATGTATATTTAAATGTTACAGTCATATCTACAACTGCTAAGATAGGATTTCCAGCATCATCTGTTAAAGTTACCTTATAATTTGCATTTTCACCTTCAGTTACATTTGTATTTATAGCTATTAAATTTACGTTTACATTAATAGGGTCTACAATAGTTTGAGGAGCAATCGTATCAGCTGAATCAACAGGAATTGTTGAAATAGATTCACTCAAATTTACCCATCTATCTGTTGCTGCGATATCATTTAGTCCACCATCAGTTAAAGAAAAAATAGAATTAAATGATGAACCATCACTAGTAGCATTTCCAGCTGCTGCTTCTCCACCAGCCGCTGCGGCACCTAAAGATTCTAATAATGTTTGATAATCAGTAATTAAAGTTACATTAGAACTTTTTGCGTCTCCTAATTCAACTGGTTTTGAGATAATTGCTTCTAATCTGTCAATTATTTCTCCTCCATTAAAATCTGCATTTGTTAATAAATTATCAACATCTTTGTTATTTATACCTTTATTTATGATAATAGCTGTTGGATTTGCTGTGTCTTGAGTATTTGCTTGTAAATGAGGAACTATGCCATTTAATTCTACTTTTATACTTTTACCATCTACATTAAAAGTTAAAACTACCGAAGCTTGGTCATCTTTAAAACTTAGAACATAATTTGAAAAACCACTTGAAAAAACATATTGTTCACCTTCTAAAGTGTTAAACTGTAAATCATTTTTTAAATCTACAACTTTTTGACCATTTTCTGTTTTTATAGTTAACTTCATTTTACATCTCCAATTTTTATTATCAAATAATTATTCTTGTTTATACTACATAGTATAATTTTATATCATAATACTATATTAATAAAGTCTCTAAAAAGTTTTTTAATTATTAATTTTTGATAAAAAAGATAACCTTTTTAGGTTATCTTTCATGGAGTGATTCTTGTTTTACTTTAAGTATTGGTTTTAATAGGAAATCTAATATTGTTTTTTTACCAGTTACAATATCAACAGTTGCTATCATACCTGGAATAATTGGAAGTTTTTTACCTTTTCTTTCTAAATAGTTCTTATCTGTTTTTACTAAAACTCTATAATAACTTTTACCATCTTTTGAATCTTTATCTACAATTGTATCAGCTGAAATTTCTACAATTTTACCTTCTAATCCACCATAAATAGCAAAATCATATGCTGTTATTTTTATGATAGCTTTTTGACTAGGATTAATAAATGCAATATCTTTAGGATCAATTTTTGCTTCAACAACTAATGCATCACTTAAAGGTACAATTTCTATTAAATCCATACCAGATTGAACAACTCCACCTATTGTATTAAAATTAAGTTGTTTAATGATTCCATCTACTGGTGAAGTAATAGTTGTTTTAGCAACTTTATCCCTATCTCCGACTAATTTAGCTTCAAATTTGTTGATTTGACTTACTGTTTTTTGAAGATCTCTTGATGCTTCAGCTTTGAATGTATCTATTTTTTCTTTTATTCTATTTTGTGCTTCAGAGATTGCAAAATTTGATCTCGCAATAGATAATCTAGCAGTTTGTAAATCACCTTTTGTTACATTGTATTCTTTTTCAATATCCAATAAATCATACTTAGATTTTATTCCTCTTTCAACAAGTTTTTTTATAGTAACTCGTTGTTCTTCAATAAAACCTAAACTATCAGTTAATTTTTTAATAGTACTTTCTATCTCTTTTAATTCTTGAACTTTTTGGCTTTCTTGACTTTGAAGAACATTTAAAGATGATTTTAACTCTCTAAATCTATTTTCTAATAATAATTTTTCATTAATATCATATCGAGATACATCTTTAATAATTTTTTCATCAAATACTAAAATAGGTAACTCTTTATTAATATCTATTGTTGATTCAACTTCTAATCTTGTTTTTAGTGCCAATAAAGATAAATATTCTTGTTTGCTCTCTTCAAGAGTTGCTTGAAATCTTGTAGTATCAATTTTCATTAAAGGATCATCAAATTTTACAATATCTCCCTCTTTTATAAAGATTTCTGAGATTATCCCTCCATCCAAAGATTGAACTGTTTGTATTTTATCTGTTGGAATTACTTTTCCATTTCCTCTTGCTAACTCATCAATCTCTGCAATGGCAGCCCAAAGAATAAGTATAGAAAAGATTCCAGTAACTAACAAAAAAATTATATTAGCAACTCTATTAGGTTTTTCATTTGCATTTGAATACAAACTATACATAAATTCTAAATCTTCTTGTTTTTCATCCTCTAAACCATAGAGTCTTTTAAACCAATCAACTAAGCCTTTTTTTTCTTTTATTTTCTTCTCTTTTTGCATTATTTAACCTACTTTTGTAGTAAAAACTTCATCTTTAGGTCCATCAACAATTATCTGACCATTTTCTACTATTATAATTCTATCAACCAATTGTAATAAAGAAGTTTTATGAGTTACAACTATTAATGTTTTATCAGCAACAATATTTTGAAGCCTGTTTATAAATGATTTTTCCGTTTGTCTATCCATTGAGTTTGTTGGCTCATCAAGCATTATTATATTTGGATCAGAAATCAAAGCACGAGCAAGAGTAATAGATTGTCTTTCTCCTCCTGATAATCCCTCTCCTCTTTCTCCAACTAATAAATCATATCCAGCTTCATGTTTTCCTAAAAATTCATCTAATCCAGCAATTTTTGAAACTCTTAATAACTCTTCATCAGATACATATTGTTCACCAATTGTAAGATTATCTTTTACTGTTCCCATAAATAAAAATGGCTCTTGAGGTACACTTCCAATAGAGTGTCTTAAATCAGTTGGATCAATCTGTCTTGTATCTAATCCATCAATTAAAACTGAACCTGAAGTTGGTTCGTATAAATTCATAATTAATTTTAATAAAGTAGATTTTCCAGAACCAATTTTACCAAGAATAGCTACTTTTTCTCCCTCTTTAATTACTAAATTTATATCTTTTAAAGTCTGATGATTTTGATTTTTATAAGAAAACTGAACATCTTTTAATTCAATATCACCTTTTAAATTAGGACGACTTATATATGATTTATTCTCTTTTTCAACAGGCATTCTCATAACCTCATCTAGGTTATTTAAAGACAACATTGTTCTATCAAACTTAATAATCATTCCAACTAATTGAGAAATTGGTGCTATTACCCTACCATTTAAAATCATAGCAGCAATTATTGCCCCCATTGTAATTTCACCTTCTTGGGCTAGATAAACCCCACCAGCAACAATTGCAATATTAGAAAATTGAGAAATAAAAGCTGTTAAATAGGTAATAGTTTGAGATAAAAAATGACCTTTATCTGCAAAATGTACAGTTTTATTAATAGAATTATCCCAATGGGTTTTCATTCTATTTTGAGCTTTTACACTTTTAATTATCTCTAAACCTGAAACTGTTTCAATAAGAGTAGTTTGTTTTATTTGATCTTCTTTTACTGATCTTGCAATAATCTCTTTAAGAGGTCTTTGCATATACCATGAAATAAGCAATGATATAATAACCGTTATAATTGTAATATATGCCAATGGACCTGCAATAAAATATATTACCATTATAAAAATAAGCGCAAATGGTAAATCAACAATTGCTGCAATTGTTGCTCCTGTAAAAAACTCCCTTACACTTTCAAAAGATTGTAATCTACTTACAAATTGACCTGTTGAAGCTGGTTTTGCATCAAGTTTTATATTTAATAAATGATTAAATATTTTATTAGACATTATCGTATCTGCTCTTTTACTAGCAATTCCAAGAAAATGAGATCTCAAAATTTTTAATAATAAATCAAAAAACATTACAATTGAAATACCAATAAATAAAGCCCATAATGTTTCTATTGCATTATTTGGAAGAACTCTATCATATACATTCATAGTAAATAAAGGTGTTGCTAAAATAAATAAATTAATAAATAAAGAGACTGCCACTACTTGTTGATAAATCCCTTTATTTCTTAATAAAGTTCCCCAAAACCACTCTTTTGGATTATCAACAACTACTTCTTTTTCTATTCTATTATTAAAATTGTATTCAGGTTTTATGATTATAACTTCACCTGTATATTCACTCTCAAGTTTTTGCACAGACATTTGTGTTTCACCAGAAATTAATCCAGGGATAATCACATTAGCTGTTCCTTCTTTTAAATCATAATTTAATAAAACACAAGCTCTATTTTTATCTAAAATTAAAACAGAAGGAAGTGCTAATTTTGTTATATCTTTTAGCTTTTCTCTTTTTACTGTTTTTGTAACTAAACCTATTCGAGTAGATGCTTGATGGAACATTGATATATTCATTGAAGTTTTATGGATTGGTAAGCCAAAAGTTAAGGATTCAGCAGATGTTTCTCTATTATGATATTTAGACAAAAAAAGTAGACAACCCAAAAGGTCATCTACTTTTCTTCTATCTTTTAAATCCGTTAATGTTTCATTCTCTACAAAATTAGAATTATTTTCCAATATTAACCTTTTATTAGAAATTCTATACCAAATTATTTATTGTATTTTTCGTATAGTTTTTGATGTTTACTTATATTATCGATGTATGGTTTATTTGCAATAACCGATGAGGGTAAATTACTGATAGCTTCATTCGCTTCTTTTACAGATTTAAATGTACCATAAATAACCTTAGCACTTTTCATCTCAGGTCCAAATGGATATACATATGCTGTTCCTGAATTTAAGTTATTTGAACTCACATAATTTTTTGCAGCATCTAATCCTTCAGTAGTTGTAATATTAATAGTGTAATAATCAGCTGGTGCATCTAAAAATGAATTATATTCACTTGAAACCTTAGGTTTAGCTACTTTTTCTTCTTTTGGTGCTTGAGGAATAACTGGTTTAACCTCTTTTTTTACTGGTTTCTCATCACCCAATAATGCTCCAAGATCTGATGATACAGTTTGAGTTGATTGAGTTGAAGATGATTGTTTTTGTTTTGATGTTAGTTTACTTAAAGCCTTATCATCTGAACAACCAGCATCTGATTCTAAAACCGTAGTTGTTAACATAGATAATGTATTTAAAATATCATAATAATTTGTATATAAATCATATTCTCTTGCAACTAAACTTTTTTTAGCTTCATATAAAACTGTTTGTGCATCTAAAATATCAACAAATGTTCTTGTTCCTGATTCAAACTCACTTTTATAAACTTCTACAATATTTTCATTTGCAATAACATACTCTTTAAGAACTGCTATTCTTTCTTTATTTTTCATAAATCTTTGATAATTTACTTTTACAGATTCAACTATTTTATTTGTAATTGCATCTAATCTCTCTTTTTCTTCTGCTAAGAAAAGTTCTTCTTGTTTAGATACAGCATAATCTCCACCACCATTGTATAAATTCCATGATAGATTAATTCTTCCGTATGCTTGATTTTCTACACCCTCTTCATTTAAAGATAAATCACTATCCGTAAGGGCTTTTAATTCTAAATTTAAATTTGGAAGAAATTTAGCATCTGCTTGTGCAATCTTTTCTCTTTGAGCTTTTATAGTTTCTATTTGTTGCTGAATTTCATAATTTCTTAAAACTGCTAACTCTACAATTTGTTGTAAATCATCTGGTATCTTTTTTAACTGAATTATTGGTCTACACTCATCACCTGATGGTTCAACTCCTACATATCTTTTAAATGTACTAACTTTTGAACTCTTTAAGTCTTTTTCTTCTAAATATTTTTCTTTTACGAAACTAAGTTTTGAATCTACTTGATAAGTTTCTAAAACTTCACCACTAATAGACTCTTTTTCTTTTGCTATTTGAAGATTTTCTTCATTTGTTGTTATCATATCTTTTGTTAAATCCAACATTTCATTGTATTGAACAAAATCTTTGTATGCTGTAATTGTTTCATAAACAACATTATCAATATTTTTTTGAGTTCTATATTTATTAGCTAAATCATTATGTCTTGCTTCTTCAACTTGGCTTGGAGTTAAATTACCATCATATAACATTTGATTTAAAGCTATTCCAACATTATATCCATCTTCTTGAGATGAACCGTCTGGTAAGCTTCCTGAATTTGGGTTATCATAATTTTTTTTAGAATTACTTTTTTCAAGTCTTCCATCAACATCTATTCGTGGAAGATAATTTGCTTTTCTTTCGTCAATATATTTTCTAAAAGCTTCTTGATTATTTTTTTCAGCTATAACTTCTGGATTAGTAGCCAACACTTTTTCAACACTCTCTTTTAAATTCATAGCGTGTAACGAACCACTTACAAGTATAGAAATACAAGTAAATTTCAACAATTTTTTTACATACATTGATAACTCCAAATTTAAAATTATTAGTTTAAATAATTTTTTATATTACTTTGTTGCATTCTACTTAACTAATTATTAAAAATAACTTTTAATCAATAAAAATAATAACTATTCTATTATTTATTTTAAGTTTCATTATATTAGTATACTTAATTATTATTTTCAAAACAAGAGTTATATATGGTAAAAAGTGCTAATTTTAATAATATATTAAAAAATTTAAACATTCTTTATATTGAAGATGAGGAGAATATTAGAATCAATATAAAAAAAGTTTTACTCTTATTATGTGAAAATGTATTTGATGTATCTTGCATTGAAGAAGCACAAATAATTCTGAAAAATGAGAGAGTTGATATAATCATTTCTGATATAAATTTACCAAATAGTGATGGAATATCATTTATAAAAGAATTAAGAAAAACAGACAAAACTATTCCTGTGATTTTATTGAGTGCTTTTACTGATACAAAATATTTATTAGAAGCTACAAAACTTAAACTGGTTGATTATCTTACAAAACCTATTGATTTTAAAACTTTGAATAATGCCCTACAAAATTGTGTAGAAGAGATTTTAGATAATTCAAGATACTCTATTTTATTTCAAAACAACATACAATACAATGTTCTTCATAAAAAATTAATAGATTTAAATACAAAAGAAGAGATTACTTTAACATCTAAAGAATTAGAGTTATTGAGTTTTTTAATAAAAAATAATAATAGAATTGTTTCTACCGATGAACTAAAATCTAATTTATGGGAAGATTACTTCGAAGCTACGGATTCTGCTTTAAAAAATTTATTAAATAAAGTAAGAAAAAAAATAGGTAAAGAGTCTATTATTAATATTTCAGGAGTTGGTTATAGATTAGATTTTTGATTATTTACATTAACTTATACAGATTTAATAATTCTTTGTTATAATATTTTGCAAATATATTATTAAATTTCTTATATTACTTTTATTTAGGCTATTATGAAAACTCTATTTATTATTTTTTTATTAATTATCTCCATTTCAGCAAAAGAAACTAACTTTAAAATTTCTTACGACCCAAATTATGCTCCATTTTCTTATAAACAAGATAATCAAGCTGCTGGTTTACTTGTTGATATATGGAAATTATGGGCAAAACATAACAATTATAATGTAGAGTTTGTAGATGGTGTTTTATGGGAAGATGCTATTAAATTAGTAAAAGATAAAGAAGTAGATTTTTTTCTAGGAACAGAAGCATATAACGATTGGATGGTTGGTTCTGATTTCTTTTATGAAATAAAAAGTTCATTTTTTACCCTAGCAGAGAGTGATTTAAAAATAGAAAAAAAAGAGAGCCTTACTATTGGAGTAATTGGAAATGTATATAAAGAGTTAATGCAAAAACATTTTCCAAATGCTACTATAAAAGTTTATGGTGATTACATTGATTCTATAAATGACCTAAGAGCATCAAAAATTGATGTAATTTATGATGATAAATTAGCTATCGAATTTTATACTGTACAAAATAATTTTTTTCATTTTATAAAACCTCTAAATAGTTTAATTCTTAAAAATAAAATACGAACAATAGCTTATGATAAAGAAAAAGCTGATATTTTTAATGCAGGTTTAGTAAAGATTCCTACAAATGAACTTTTAGAACTTGAAAAAAAATGGATTTCAAATGAAAATGAAAGATATTATCCAAACTTCAAACAACAAATAAATTTAACTCCTGAAGAGAAAAACTTTTTAGAAAAAAATATTATTAAAGTATCCGTTTCTAACTCATGGGAACCATTTACTTTTAAATCAAAAAATAATGAAGCTATTGGTATTTCTGCTGAATATTGGAAATTAATTGCTAGTAAATTAAATCTAAAATACGAAAACAATTTTTTTCAAACATTTAATCAACAAATACAAGGTATAAAAAATAAAGAATCTGATCTAATTTATAGTGTAGGTGAAACATCAAATAGAAAAGAATTTTCAATCTTTTCAAAAGAATATGCTAAATTCCCCATTTCTATTGTTACAAAAAAAGATGAAAATTTTATTGAAAATATCACACTACTTAACAATAAAAAAATTGCCGTAGGAAACAACTTTACAGCACATAATATAATAAAAAATAAATATCCAAATATGGAGCTTATATTAGTTGATAGTATTAAAGAAGGTTTAGAATTAGTATCAAACAACAAAGCTTATGCTTTTATAGATATTCAACCTGTACTTCTTTATAATATTGGAAAATATGGTTTTGATGATTTAAAAGTATCTGGAAATACTGGTTTAGATTTTAATATAAAATTTATGATTAGAGATGATTATGTTATTTTAGAATCTATTTTAAATAAAGCAATATCATCAATTTCATTAAATGAATTAAATGAAATTATAAATAAATGGGACAATGTTCAATTCCAGACTAATTTTAATTATACTCTATTTTGGCAAGGTTTATTTGTAATTCTTGTAATTATCGCAGCATTTATTCACAGAACTTTAACACTTAAAAATCTTAATAAAACACTTACTCTAAAAGTAGAAGAAAAAACTAAAGAGTTATATGAGATAAATAAAAATCTTGAAAATATGGTTGATAAAAAAACTAAAGAATTAATTCAAAAAGAGAATATTTTAAATCATCAATCAAAAATGGCAGCAATGGGAGAGATGCTTGAAAACATTGCTCACCAATGGAGACAACCTCTATCTTTAATATCAACAGCAGCAACTGGAGCTAAACTAAAAAAAGATTTTAAACAACTAAGTGATGAAGAGTTTTATGAAACTATGAATATCATAAACAATTCAGCTCAACACTTATCAAATACTATTGATGATTTCAGGAATTTTTTTAATCAAGATAAACAAATTACAACTTTTGATATTAATGTTCCTATTGAAAAAGTTTTATATTTGGTAAGTTCAAAATTAAAAAATAGAGAAATAACAATTATAAAAAATAGTGAAAAGATAAATATTTCAGGGTTAAGTAATGAGTTTATTCAAGTTTTACTAAATATAATAAATAACACTTTAGATGCATTTAAAGAGCATGATTTTGAAAATAAATTTATATTTATAGATGCTTATAAAAAAGACCACAAACTAATTTTAAAAATAAAAGATAATGCAGGTGGAATAAAAGAAGACATTATTACAAGAATCTTTGAACCATATTTTACTACAAAACATAAAAGCCAAGGAACAGGAATTGGGCTTTATATGTCAACTGAAATTATAAAAAAACATATGAATGGAAATCTTAGTGTTTCAAATAAAGAGTACATTTACAACGATATAAAATGCAAAGGTGCTGAATTCATAATAGAGCTTCCAATAAAGGAATAAGCTCTATTTTTTATCTTCTTTTTGCCATTTTCTTTTTAGATTATGAATATAAATTATCAATATAAAAAATACAGATGATGTTATTCCTAAAGCTATTAATAAATCTGTCTCACTTGGTGTGCTTTCAAGTAAAATAAGTTTTCTAATAATCACAACAAATGCAATTTCAAGAAATGTTAAAGCATAATCAAATCCATTTTTAATAAATAGAGTTTTCACAATTGCAATTACAATTAAAGTAAATAAACCATCAGTTAAAATTGTTTTAATTGAAGCAAAATCCAAAGCACCTTGTTCAAGTGTAAAAGAGATTATTTTGTGTCCTAAACTCATTAGACAAATGGCTAAATAAACAATCATTATAAGTATGAAAAAATATTTAAGCATATTTATAAATCTTAAAAGTATCGTATCAACACTATTTTCTAAGACTTTATCAATGTTATCTACTTTTAAAAAAACTTTTTCTACCAAACTTTTTTTTTCTATCTCTTCCATTTTATGCCTTTAAAATGAGTTAGTTATTTTCGCGAATGGTATCACAGAAGAACATAAAACAAAGATAAAAATAATCATTTTTTTCAGACTATTTTTGTAAATTCCTCAAACAAACTATTTTCAAGTGGAATTTCTAATTTTAGCTCCAAACTTATTGGTTTATTTCCCTCATATTTAATACTATTTGCTAATCCTAAATATATAAAGTCTTGAGTTTTTTTATCCACTTGGGCAAATTTTCGCACAAAAATATGTAGTTTTACTCCAAATTTTTCATTTTGACAAAGTCTTTCACCATCACCTTGATTTTGGTTATGACTTGGTTTACTTTGGTAAGTGAAAACTTCTTTTGATAAAAAAGCATTAGAATAATTTGCTGATTTTGAGAATTTCTCTTTTTCAATATTTATAAATAAAAAGAAATCATTTTCATATTTTAAAAATCCACTTCCTCTAAATGAACTATGAATTTTTGGAAAATTACAAAGTTGGGCAATATTTAACATATTATATTTTCCATAAAGTTTTAAAAATGGTTTTCCAAAATCAACACTTCCAAACTGCTCTTCATAAAGATAAATTCCATAATTTAAACTATCTTCAAAAATCTCTTTATATTTTTTATTTTCTAAAAGTTGCGTAAACTCTTTTGTTTTTACTACTTTTTTTCCATCAAAAGTTATTAGTTTTAAATATCTACTTGTTTGACCTGAATCTAAAAAATCTTGATTTAAAAAAGAGAAACTATGAATTATTGTTTCTTTATCAACTCTGTCCAAATATTTATCCAAGATTTTAAAAGCAATATTTTCATCACAAAAATCATTCTCTAAAAGATATTTTAAAATCACAAATTCATAAACTCTTTTTATTGGAAGTAAATTTTCAATAAATCTTATGGCTTTTATAAACTCTTCATTTAAAACCAACTCTTTTAGTTCATTTTTATTTTCAGCTTTTGCCAAAAACTCAATATATGAATAACTCTCATCTATAAATTTTATTGGATTTATCACATCATTAAACTGTAAAAAATCTACCAGTTTTGGAATTTTGTTATTTAATAAAGATTTAAATTCAAAATATTGTTCTTTTAGATATTTTAAACTATTAAAATTCTCTTTTTCTATTTGCTCCAAAATTCTTTGTTTTGAAATTTCATCCATACAAATATGCACATTTTTAAAATTTGCAAAGTTATTTGATAAAAAAAGTTTCAAACTATCTTTATCTATGGCTTTGTTTCCTGCAAGTGCAAGAGCTATCAAATATGCTTTTTTATGGTTTCCTATAAAATCAAGAACTGTTAAAAACTCTTTGTTTTTATATTTTCGCAAACCCCGCCCAAGTTGTTGAATAAAAACTATTGGTGAATTTGTAGGTCGTAAAAATAAAACAGTGTTAATTGAAGGAATATCTACTCCTTCATTAAAAATATCAACAGTAAAAATTACTTCTAAAGCATCATTATCATCTTCTAATTTTTCTATGAATTTAACTCTATTTAAAACACTATCTTCACTTGATAAAAAAGTCGAAGTTATACCTCTTTTATTAAACTCTTCACTCATAAAAGTGCCATGTTCTTTTGAAAC
>JACCEE010498862.1_pt1 | contig 12095 bp, 9 predicted proteins | sample 7449931 | NCBI WGS metagenome assembly JACCEE01 (sample SAMN15323457, study PRJNA562643) | freshwater metagenome | isolation source: river surface water | place: USA:Blue River Watershed | collected 2017-08-19 | reverse complement strand
TTTGTTGTTATTCATTATTTTTCACTGACTATTTTGGTAAAAATTCAATTGATTCAAATCACCATCAACGGCAAAGCAAGAGAGTTCGAAGCGACTATTTCTACATTGGCTGATTTAGTTGAGAAGCTTGGCTTGACCGGCAAACGTTTGGCCATTGAGCGCAATGGTGAGATTGTGCCTAAGAGTACTTTTGCAGAAGTGTCATTGCAAAATGGGGATAAATTGGAGATTGTAGGCGCGGTTGGTGGAGGATAAAAAGCGTGGCGGTTAAGGACAGATCATCAAGATGAGCACAAACACATTAAATATTGCGGGTAAATCTTACAACTCACGTTTGTTAGTGGGTACGGGTAAATATAAAGACTTCACAGAAACGCGGGCGGCGATTGATGCTTCGGGTGCCGAAATTGTGACGGTTGCTATTCGTCGTACAAATATCGGCCAGAATTCAGGCGAGCCTTCGCTGCTCGATTATTTACCACCAGAAGAATTTACTTATTTACCAAATACCGCGGGTTGTTACTCAGCGGATGATGCCGTTCGCACTTTACGTTTAGCACGTGAATTATTGGATGGCCATAAGCTGGTGAAGTTGGAAGTGTTAGGTGATCCTAATACTTTATATCCGAATGTGATTGAGACGATTAAAGCCGCTGAGGTGTTGGTGAAAGATGGTTTTGATGTGATGGTGTACACCTCTGATGATCCGATTATCTGCAAGCAATTAGAAGAAATTGGTTGTTGTGCGGTGATGCCTTTAGCCTCATTGATTGGCTCTGGCATGGGGATTTTAAATCCTTGGAATCTACAAATTATTATTGAAAATGCGCAGGTGCCAGTGCTGGTGGATGCTGGTGTCGGGACTGCTTCGGATGCAGCGATTGCGATGGAGCTTGGCTGTGAAGGTATTTTGATGAATACCGCGATTGCTGGTGCACGCGATCCTATTATGATGGCTTCAGCAATGAAGAAGGCTGTTGAAGCTGGCCGTGAGGCTTTTCTGGCAGGGCGTATGGCGAAAAAATTGTATTCGGCTTCACCAAGTTCACCAACCACGGGCATGATTACCTAAAACTTATGAATTCACAGCAAACATACGAATGTTTAGTGACTGTTAAAACCCAGTATTTGGCGGATCAGTCAAATATTGATGCATCGCAGTATGTTTTTTCTTATACGATTCAAATTACCAACACCGGTAAGGTGGCGGCGCAGTTAATTAGCCGGCACTGGGTGATTACGGATTCTGCTAATAAAGTTCAAGAGGTTCGCGGTTTGGGTGTGGTTGGTGATCAGCCTTTGCTTGAACCCGGTGCTTCTTATGAATATACCAGTGGCACGATGTTGAATACGCCAGTTGGAACCATGCACGGCACTTATCAATTTACTGCAGTCGATGGTACGCAGTTTGATGTGCCTATTTCTACTTTTACATTAGCAATGCCTAGAGTGTTGCATTAGGTCTGTTAATGAATATTCGATTTTCTTTTGTTATTCTCGTTCTATTTCTAAATGCCTGTAGTTTTTGGTCTACAAAACCTATACCTCCAGCAGAACCGGTTTCACCACCACCAGCGCCGGTAGTCACCCCAGCTAGCCCCCCAGTCAGTAAAGCGCCAGAAGCTGCCAAGCCTGAGGTGCCCAAAATTGCTGATTATAGTTTGCTCAAATCTGCACAGTGGAGTGATTTAGATGGTATTGCAAAAGATGACGTAACTAAGGCTTGGCCAGCATGGGTGTTAGGTTGTTCTGCACTAAAAGCAAAGTCCGCGTGGCAAGCTGTGTGCACTGAAGCTGAACAGTTAAAAAATCCAAGTAAGTCAAAAATTCTTGAGTTTTTCAAAAAGAATTTTTCAGTTTATCGCGCCACAAATGTGGATGGCACTGAGTCAGGTTTAATCACTGGTTATTACGAACCTATTATTAAAGGCAGTCGAACTAAACGAGATCAATATCAACATGCACTTTATACGCGCCCCGATGATTTAATTACGGTAGAGCTCGCGAGTCTATTTCCAGAGTTAGCGAACAAACGTGTTCGTGGTCGAGTAGTTGGAACAAAGTTAATTCCTTATTTTAATCGGGCCGAAATTGAAGCAGATAACTCACCGCTTCAGGGCCGTGAATTTGTTTGGGTGGATGATCAAATTGATTTATTCTTCTTACAAATTCAAGGTTCGGGGATGGTGCATTTGGATAATGGGGAAAAAATGCATATTGGTTATGCGGATCAGAATGGGCAGCCTTATCAATCTATAGGGCGTTTGCTGATTGATCGAGGTGAACTCACGGCTGATAAAGCCTCTATGCAAGGCATTAAGGATTGGGCTAAAAAAAATCCAACTAAATTGCGTGAGTTATTGAACGCTAATCCAAGCTATGTTTTCTTTAGAGAGCTTCCGCCAGGCCTGCCTGGACCGCTAGGGGCCTTGGGTGTGCCAATTCTTGCTGAAAGAGTAGTTGCGGTTGATCCAAAATTCGTACCACTAGGTGCCCCTATATTTTTATCTACCAATCAACCTTTTACTAATAAACCGCTTCAACGATTAATGATGGCGCAAGATACCGGCGGTGCAATTAAGGGGGGCGTGCGGGCTGATTTTTATTGGGGTGCTGGTAATGAAGCAGGAAAGCAAGCTGGTGCGATGAAGCAAAGCGGAAAGATCTGGGTATTGTTACCTAATGGCTTTACGTTTCCGAAGTGACCATTAATTAGTAGGCAATAAAAAAGGAGCCTATAAGCTCCTTTTTTTAAATCTTTAAAATTACTTGTTCATTACGTACATTGTAACTTCAAAGCCAAAACGCATTTCAGTAGCAGCTGGTTTAGTCCACATAGTAATTCTCCTAAGTATTATTGTTTCGCTTTGTCTGATGACATTACGTATGTATGTATATTACGCGCTTACAAAAACTTAGCACTACCCGTAGTCATTAAAGATACCTAATGATTTTCATTAGATGTTTAGTCTTCAATACCTAGTTCTTGGATCTTTCTAGTCAGTGTATTTCTACCCATGCCAAGCTGTGTTGCTGCTTCAATGCGTCTTCCATTCGTGTGTTGCAAAGCTTGTAAAATTAAGATTTTTTCAAATTCTCGTGTGCGGGTATCAAGTACATTTTGTTCTCCGCGGGCTAGTGCATTGAATACTTCTGCGGCCAATGCTTCTTGCCATGAGGTCGCACCTGAGGATTTTGTTGAATCATCTTTTAACTCGGGCGGTAAATCAGCAACATCAATATTTTGGCCTGGCGCCATTACTGTTAGCCAGTGACATACATTTTCTAATTGGCGTACATTACCGCTCCAGCCCATGGTGGCGAGGTAGCGCAAAGCCCCCGGTGTGGGTTGTTTTGCTTCTACGCCTAGTTCTTGCGCGCTGTGTTGGAGGAAGTGTTTTACTAGCAAAGGAATATCTTCTGGTCGTTCACGAAGTGCAGGCAAGCGAAGACGAATCACGTTTAAGCGATGAAATAAGTCTTCACGAAATAGACCTTGTTTCACGCGATCTTCTAAATCCTGATGTGTTGCTGCGATAATCCGAACGTTGACTTTAACTGGTTGATGTCCGCCAATCCGATAAAACTGACCATCACAAAGTACACGTAGTAAACGTGTTTGTAAGTCGGCTGGCATATCGCCAATTTCATCTAAGAATAGTGTGCCGCCGTCAGCTTGCTCAAAGCGTCCACGACGAGATGCTTGTGCGCCCGTAAAGGCTCCTCGTTCATGGCCAAACAATTCGGACTCTAGTAAATCTTTGGGTATGGCTGCCGTATTGATTGCAATAAATGGCTTGTCTGCCCGCGGACTATGGCGATGCAAGGCGCTTGCAACTAGCTCTTTACCTGTTCCTGATTCGCCATTAATGAGTACGGTAGCATGTGAGCGACTCAGACGGCCAATTGCGCGAAATACTTCTTGCATGGCGGGTGCTTGGCCAATAATTTCTGGTGTTTCTTCAGCTGCTTCCGTCTCTTGTGTTTGCCGTTGACTTTCTTCTACTGCGCGGCGAATTACGTCAATTGCCTGATCAACATCAAATGGTTTTGCTAAGTATTCAAATGCACCACCTTGAAAAGCAGCGACCGCACTTTCTAAGTCCGAATAGGCAGTCATAATGATGACGGGTGTATCTGGAAGTTTTTGTTTAATGTCTTGTAAGAAATCTAAACCAGATCCGTTAGGCATGCGAATGTCGCTGACAATGACTTGTGGTTGTTCTTTTGCAAGGGCTGCCATTGCTTCCGGTACAGAAGAAAAAGTTTTGAACTCTAGTTCTGTGCGAGCAAGCGCTTTTTCAAATACCCAGCGTATTGATTTGTCGTCGTCAATAATCCAAATTGGTTTCATGGTCTGCCTGTTCGATAATGTTGTTTATTGCTTAATTGAAATTGTTTTCATGGCCGTGCTTTCGATGGGCAATAAAATCGTAAAGCATGTGCGACCGGGTTCACTTTCACATTCAATCATTCCGTGATGCTGTGTGATGAAAGTTTGCGCTAATGTTAGTCCAAGTCCAGATCCGCCTTCACGGCCAGTAACCAATGGGTAGAAAATACGATCTCGGATATCAGCTGGAATGCCAGGGCCGTTATCGATAATTTGTAATTTAATGGCTACGCGGTAACGTTTCTTTGCTAAGGTTACTTGACGTTCTGCGCGTGTTCTTAAAGTAAGTTCGGCATTCTTTTGCCCGCTTGTATGCATCGCTTGTGCGGCATTACGTGCAATATTAAGTACGGCTTGTATTAGTTTCTCACGATCACCAATAATGTCCGGGAGGCTTGTATCGTAGTCACGTTTTACTCTAATCGTTTGAGAAGAGTTTTGTGGGGACTCTGCTAACAATAAGCTTCTGACACGCTCAAGCACTTCATGAATATTGACTGGCTCATATTTTGGTACGCGATGCGGCACCAGTAATCTGTCCATCAAAAGCTGTAAGCGATCGGCTTCCTTAATAATGACTTGGGTATATTCTCGAAGACTGGCTTGTGGTAGTTCATGCTCCAGTAATTGTGCTGCGCCACGAAGGCCGCCTAGTGGATTACGGATTTCATGTGCAAGGTTTCTTAGAAGTTCGGTATTAGCTTGTTGGTGAATCAGCATGCGTTCTTCACGTGCAATTCGAAGTTGCTGATCCATTTGTTGAAACTCCAGTACTAAAGCTGCTGGTGGTTGATCAACTGGCGTCACAGTGCAAGTCACGGCCAATGAAGTCTGTTTGGGCGTACTGATAGAGAACTCATGCTCGCGGAACGGGCTGCCTGTGCTTAATGCATTTTCTACTGCAGAGAATAAGATATCGCAGCCAGGAAATACTTTGGCAATAGATATGCCAATAATTTGTCTTGCGCTGAACGCAAATAGGACTTCTGCGCCTGGATTGGCGTAGGTGACTTTATGCTCGTCATCTAAAAGAATGACGGCTGTCGCAAGATGTTCAAGTCCTGCAAAAGAAGAAGGGGTTTCTTGTACCATGTTCACTAATAAGCAACCCGCGTGCCAAGCACGAATTTTCCGTAGATGATGTAAATATAAGTACTAATGTACTCTTTATCAGCAAAAATTTGCACTATTTTAGTGCATTTTATTGTGGAGTGTTTCTGGTGTTGTTGCTAGCCTTGGGTGGCGGAAATAAAAAAGGCGGGTTAACCCGCCTTTTTTATCTGCTGATTAAAACTAATTAGCAGCTATAGTACATACCAAATTCAATTGGATGTGGAGTCATACGTAAGTTGTTAACTTCACCCATCTTCAATTCGATGTATGCGTTGATCCAGTCATCAGAGAATACGCCGCCACGAGTTAAGAACTCACGGTCTTTATCGAGGTACTCAAGCGCTTGTTCTAATGATGAACAAACTGTTGGGATCAATGCATCTTCTTCTGGAGGAAGATGGTATAAGTCTTTAGTTGCAGCTTCACCTGGGTGAATCTTGTTTTGTACGCCATCAAGACCAGCCATCATTAAAGCACTGAATGCTAAGTATGGGTTGGCTGTTGGATCAGGAAAGCGAGCCTCAACGCGGCGTGCTTTGTCAGAATGAACGAATGGAATACGGATTGAAGCAGAACGGTTCTTAGCTGAGTAAGCTAATTTAACTGGGGCTTCAAAGCCAGGTACTAAGCGTTTGTAAGAATTAGTACTTGGGTTGGTAATTGCGTTCAATGCACGAGCATGTTTGATAATGCCGCCGATGTAGTAAAGAGCAAAATCGCTCAAACCAGCATAGCCGTTACCAGCAAACAAGTTTTTGCCATCTTTCCAGATGGATTGGTGAACGTGCATACCTGAGCCGTTATCACCAGCGTATGGTTTAGGCATGAAAGTCGCTGTTTTGCCATATGCGTGAGCAGTATTTAAAACAACGTATTTCAAAGTTTGCGTCCAGTCAGCACGTTTAACTAATGTGCTGAATTGTGTGCCAATTTCACATTGACCGGCACCAGCAACTTCGTGGTGATGCACTTCAACAGGAATGCCCATTTCTTCAAGTGTGATACACATAGCAGAACGTACGTCTTGCAATGAATCTACTGGAGGTACTGGGAAATAACCACCTTTAACAGCTGGACGGTGACCAGTGTTGCCACCTTCGAATTTGTCGTTAGAAGACCATGGGGCTTCTTCTGAGTTAATGCGTACTGAGCTACCGCTCATGCTCACGTCCCATTGAACTGAATCAAAAATGAAGAATTCTGGTTCTGGACCAAAGTAAGCAGTATCACCGATGCCGCTTGATTTTAAGTAAGCTTCGGCACGTTTTGCTACGCTTCGTGGGCAACGGTCGTAACCTTTACCATCTGTAGGATCAACAACGTCACAAGTTAAAATCAGTGTAGGCTCGTCCATGAATGGATCGATGTTTGCTGTGTCTGGGTCAGGCATCAATTGCATATCAGATGCTTGAATACCTTTCCAACCAGCGATTGAAGAGCCATCAAATGCGTGGCCTTCAGTGAATTTGTCTTCGTTAAATGCTGAAACAGGCACAGTAACGTGTTGTTCTTTACCACGAGTGTCGGTGAAACGGAAATCAACGAACTTAATATCGTTGTCCTTCACCATCTTCATTACGTCGGCGATTGCCATTTGAGTCTCCTAATTACAATTAGAAATTAACAATTTAAAACTAAGCCATTTTTATTAGCAGGAATTATGCCAGCTATAAAATTAGGATTTTCTTATTTTCACACAGATAGTTACAAAAGAAAAACAAAACAAAACGCACTAAAATAGTGCGAATGCATTACATTTGCACTATTTTAGTGCAATTATGCGATTGCTTCTAAATGTCGCTATACTTTCAAACATCTTGGATTATATCCAAAAACACACTGATAAAAGGTGAAGTCATGGAAACTCTATCTCAAATTTTACAAAAAGCTAAACAACGCGCAGTTGAATTGAATCTTCCATACGCTGGGGCGCTTACTCCTGCAGAGACTTTAGCTGTGTTGGAACACACAAAAAATGCTAAATTAGTTGATGTAAGAACGCGTGCAGAATTGGAATTGGTTGGGCGTGTACCACAGGCAACGCACATTGAATGGGCGTTTTATCCCGGCATGGTCGCCAATCCAGATTTCGCTGAGCAAATCAAAACACAGTTAGATTCAGAATCCTTAGTTATTTTTATGTGTAGAACTGGTGGTCGATCACACAATGCAGCCGTTTTAGCAGCGCAATTAGGCTTCACCGAGGCCTACAATATGCTCGAAGGTTTTGAGGGTGAATCAACACCTGATAAGAAGCAGCGTTGTAAGATCAACGGTTGGAAAGCTGCTGATTTGCCTTGGACTAACGCTTAGACCTGAAGCAGAAGATTTAATGACAGATTTTTACGCCGTCATTGGCAATCCAATTTCTCATAGTAAATCGCCAATGATCCATCATGCGTTTGCTGAATTAACACGTCAGGATATTCAATACGAACGTGTAATGGCTCCCTTGGATGGATTCGCTGAAACAGTTGGCAGTCTAATGGCGCAAGGCTTCAAAGGTGCAAATGTAACAGTGCCATTTAAGCTTGAGGCTTTTGAAATATCGAGCCAGCTTACTGAACGTGCTCAAGATGCAGGCGCTGTTAATACGCTGATTTTTACCCCACAAGGTATTATTGGAGATAATACCGACGGTGTTGGCTTGGTGCGGGATATCACTGAGAATATTGGCGTATCACTAAAAGGTAAGCGTGTTCTGTTGATTGGTGCCGGCGGCGCTTCAGAAGGTGTATTGCATCCTATTTTGGCTGCACAGCCAGCCATGTTGATTATTACCAATCGTACCTTAGACAAAGCACTGAATATGGTAAAGCGTGTTGAGGCGCGAGATGAAATGGTTTACGTTTCGGTTCAAGCGCATGCGTTTGATGACTTACAAGACCAGCAATTCGATATTGTGATTAATGCTACTTCAGCAGGTTTAACAGATAGTCAATTGCCACTACCAAGTACCATTTTTGCACCTAATGCTTTGGCTTACGACATGATGTATGGACGTATTACGCCATTTATGGCATTCGCCCAGCAACATGGAGCATCTGTGTTTGATGGTTTGGGCATGTTGATTGAGCAAGCGGCGGAAGCTTTTTATCTCTGGCGCGGTGTGCGTCCAGACACATCTCCAGTGATTGAAATGTTTAAACAGGCCCAGCCTAGCGCATGACAACTAAGCAATTTTTATGGCGTTGCCTGAAATGGTTTTTACTTCTCTTAATCGTTTATCAACTTTGGATTTTTATTCACATTTGCTGGTGGATTAATTTCAATCCTTCAACGAGTGCATTTATGGAAGATCGATTGGAAGTCCTTCAGGAAAAAAATCCTAATGCGGCATTAAAGCATCGATGGGTTGCTTATAAAAATATCTCACCAAATCTCAAACGTGCATTGATTGCCGCAGAAGATGCAAAGTTTGTAGATCATGAAGGTTTTGATTGGGAAGGCATAGAAAAAGCCTACGAAAAAAATCTTAAAAAAGGGAAAGTGGTTGCAGGTGGTTCAACGATTAGCCAGCAGCTCGCTAAGAATTTATTTTTATCTACCAAGCGAACGCCATGGCGCAAATTAGAAGAAGCGATGATTACCGTCATGCTTGAAAGCACAATGAGTAAACGTCGTATTTTTGAAATTTATTTGAACGTTATCGAATGGGGTAATGGCATCTTTGGTGCGGAAGCCGCTGCGCGACATTATTTTGGAACAAGCGCCAAAAACTTATCATCAGAACAAGCAGCCAAATTAGCAGCAATGGTGCCAAATCCTAGGTACTACGATAAGCACCAAAGCGCCCGAGGCCTTAATAGAAAAACCGGCATTATTCTCCATCGGATGAATAGCGCCGCCATTCCTTAAAGCATCGCTTTTAGATATTTCCCAGTGTAACTTTCAGGGCAGTTTGCAACAGTTTCAGGTGTGCCTTGTACGAGCACGGTACCACCGCCATCGCCACCTTCTGGCCCCATATCAATCAGCCAATCTGCTGTTTTAATCACGTCTAGATTGTGCTCAATAATGACAACGGTATTGCCTGCATCACGAAGTCTATGAATGACATCAAGTAGTAACTGAATATCAGCAAAGTGCAAACCAGTCGTCGGTTCATCTAGGATATAAAGCGTGCGGCCGGTATCTCGTTTTGAGAGTTCGAGTGCTAATTTCACACGCTGTGCTTCACCACCAGAGAGTGTCGTCGCAGATTGCCCAAGCGTAATGTAGCCCAAGCCAACTTCTAATAATGTTTTGAGTTTTCGTTGGACGACAGGCACCGCGTTAAAAAACTCATGGGCTTGCTCAACTGTCATCTCTAAAATTTCACGGATGTTTTTACCCTTGTAATGAATCTCTAAAGTTTCGCGGTTATAGCGCTGACCTTTACATACATCACAAGGCACATACACGTCAGGTAAGAAGTGCATTTCAACACGCAATACACCATCGCCTTGGCAAGCTTCACAGCGTCCACCTTTGACGTTGAATGAGTAACGGCCCGGACCATAACCACGTGCACGACTTTCTGGCACACCAGCAAATAAATCACGAATCGGGGTGAATAAGCCTGTGTAAGTAGCAGGATTGGAACGTGGTGTCCTACCAATTGGGCTTTGGTCTACATCAACGACTTTATCGAAAAACTCTAAGCCTTCAATTCCATCAAAAGGCGCTGGTTCAGTTGAGCTGCCGTATAAATGTTGAGACACCACGCGGTAAAGCGTGTCGTTAATGAGGGTTGATTTTCCTGAACCAGAAACGCCTGTCACGCAAGTTAACAGCCCGACTGGCAATTCCAATTTAACGTCTTTTAAATTGTTACCCGTTGCGTGGAATAAAGAAAGCCAGCGTGCAGGATCTGGTGCATGACGTTTTTTATTATAGGTAATCTGTTTTTTACCACTTAAGTATTGGCCAGTAACAGAGTTAGCATTTTCTTGAATTTCTTTTGGCGTGCCAGCAGCAACGATATTACCGCCATGCTCACCAGCACCTGGTCCAATATCGACCACATAATCTGCCGCCATGATGGCGTCTTGATCATGCTCAACCACAATCACGCTATTACCAATGTCGCGTAAGCGCATCAAAGTTTCGAGTAATCGATCATTATCGCGTTGATGTAACCCAATGGATGGTTCATCTAATACATACATCACACCGGTTAAGCCAGAGCCAATTTGCGATGCCAATCGAATACGTTGCGCCTCACCTCCAGACAATGTTTCTGCTGAACGGGAAAGTGATAAGTACTCCAAGCCAACATTGGTGAGGAATTTTAGACGGTTGCTAATTTCTTTCACAATCTTGTCAGCAATAGCAAGCTTTTGTCCATGCAGTTCAATGGTCTCAAAGAATGTTAGTGCTTGCTTCAAAGGCACTTCACATACTTCGTGAATGTTTTTCCCGCCAACTTTTACGTGGCGCGCTTCAGTGCGTAAACGCGTGCCAGCACATGAAGGGCAAGTTTGTGAGTTGAGGTATTTTGCGAGTTCTTCACGAACTGTGCTCGAGTCGGTTTCGTGATAACGACGTTGTAGATTATTTAAAATCCCCTCGAAGCTATGTTTCTTTTGGAAGAATGAACCACGTTCATTTAAATATTTAAATGCGATTTCTTCTTTGCCGCTGCCGTTTAATAAAATGTCTTGAATATGCGCAGGCAGTTCTTCAAAAGTTGTCTCTAAATCGAAACCATAATGCTCAGCCAAACTTGAAAGTAATTGGAAGTAAAATTGGTTGCGTTTATCCCAACCCTTAATCGCCCCCGCAGCGAGTGAAAGATGGGGGAAAGCAACGACACGTTTAGGGTCAAAAAAGCTCATTTGCCCTAAGCCGTCACATTTTGGACAAGCGCCCATTGGGTTATTAAATGAGAATAATCTTGGCTCTAATTCTGCTAATGAATAATCACATACAGGACATGAAAATTTTGCTGAAAATAAATGTTCTTTGTTAGTGTCCATTTCTACAGCAACGGCTTTGCCTTCAGCCAAACGTAATGCAGTTTCAAATGACTCAGCGATGCGCTGTTTCATATCCGCGCGGACTTTTAATCTATCGACAACAACATCAACAGAGTGCTTGGTATTTTTGGTGAGTGTTGGCGGAGACTCTAATTCATAAGTTTCGCCATCCACACGAACGCGAACAAATCCTTGTGCTTTTAACTCTTCAAATAAATCGACTTGTTCGCCTTTGCGTTCGCGTACAACAGGCGCCAAAATCATCAGCTTTGTTTCTTCAGGGAGAGCAAGAACACTATCTACCATTTGTGAAACGGTTTGCGCTTCCAATTTATTGCCATGTTCAGGACACTCGGGGTCGCCGGCACGTGCGTAAAGTAGACGTAAGTAATCGTGAATTTCTGTCACGGTACCCACTGTTGAACGTGGATTGTGTGAAGTGGATTTTTGCTCAATAGAAATCGCTGGAGATAAGCCCTCGATTAAATCAACATCAGGTTTATCCATGCGCGCCAAGAATTGGCGAGCGTAAGCTGAAAGTGATTCTACATATCTGCGTTGACCTTCGGCATAAAGCGTATCAAACGCTAATGAAGATTTTCCTGAGCCAGAAAGCCCTGTAATCACAA
>JACCEE011839574.1_pt1 | contig 12096 bp, 12 predicted proteins | sample 7449931 | NCBI WGS metagenome assembly JACCEE01 (sample SAMN15323457, study PRJNA562643) | freshwater metagenome | isolation source: river surface water | place: USA:Blue River Watershed | collected 2017-08-19 | reverse complement strand
GGAGGTCCTAGCACGCGCGGACCGGGCGCTCACAAAGAGCGGAACCTCCACGCTGGAGCTCGCGCTCGCGGGGATCCCGTCGGTGGTCGCGCACCGGACGGGGTGGCTGACGTGGCAGCTCGCCCGACGGCTCGTCCGCCACGTGGGGCCCGCCACGATACCTCCGGCGTCGCCGACCGGCGCCGCGCCAGGCGCGCGCCGGAACAGGCTCCCTCGCGTCGCGCTGCCCAACCTGCTCCTGGGCGAGGACGTCTTCGTCGAGCGCCTGCAGGACTTTCGACCCGCCGACCTCGCTGCGGACCTCGCCCGCGCCACTGCACCGCCGACCGATCGGCTGGCGACGCTGCTCCGACCGCCCGGCGGCACGGCCGCGGAGCACGCCGCCGCCGCCGTCCTGGACCTCGTGCGCGGCGGGAGTCGTCAGCCGCCGAAGATCGCCTCGCAGTCCGTCAGCACCTGACCGGGATGGGTCCCCACGGGGACCACCGGGTACGTCAGGAGGAGGTTGCCGTCGCTGTCGAGGAGCACCGTGACGCGGCCCACGGAGCGGTCCGTGGCGCTGTCGAGCGCGCCGTAGGTGCGACCGAGCGTGCGGTCGTCGTCCGTCCAGATGTCGAAGGTGTAGCCTTCTTCCTCGGCCCAGGCCTGGTTGGCCTGCGGCGTGTCGAGGCCCGCGCCCACGATGCGCACGCCGAGTGCGTCGAATTCAGACTGGAGGTCGCGGTACCCGCAACCCTCGGTCGTTCAACCATAGGTCCCGGCGGCCGGGTAGAACCACATGACCGTGGGGTGCCCGCGGAGGTCGGCGGGACCGCGAGACGTGCCGTCCCGGTTGGTCGCGACGAAGTCGGGCAGCGCGACGGGCGCGCCCGGACGCTCGCCGTAGAGGTCCGACTCGAGCGCGGAGGTGTCGGTCGTGACGGACGACGTGTCCGACGACCCGGCGGAGTCGGCGGTCACGCCGGCCGTGTCCGGCGATTTTCCGCCACAGGCGAGGAGCAGGAGGGTCAGCATGGGACGCGCATAACGAGCCGCGCGGGGTTCGGCCGCGGGGCGGAACGGTGAGAATCGACACCGTCCCGCCCCTTCCCTCGTCAGTCGCCGCAGCCGCAGACGTCGTCACAGGCGGTCGGGGCCGTTCCCGCGCCCGTGTCGCGCGCTGCCGCCTGCGACTCCCGTTGCCAACGCGCCGCCACGCAGGGCCCCTCGGCCTCCCAGAAGCGCACGAAGGCGAGCGTGTCGTCGATGCGACGCGCCAGCACGCCCCCGGTGCGCGGACGGAGGCCCTCCAGCATCGCGCGGAGGTCCTGCATCCGCGCGAGATCGCGCTCCAGATGCCGCGCCCAGGCGTCGTCCTCCCACGCGACCCGCTCGTCCGGGAGTCGCTTCGCCATCCGCGACGCCACGAGCATCCGCACCACGGGCCGGAGCTCCTCCACGCTCACGCCCGCGCACCGCGCGACCTCCCGTTCCGCCAGCGGCCCGGCGTGCGCCATCAGCGCCGCCGCCACCCGCCCTCCGACAGCGCCCATCCCCATCGTGTCGCACCACCGACCGATCGCCTCGACCGCCTCGATCTCCCCGTCGGCGTGGGTGATCCCCTCCCCCGCTTGGTCTTCTTCCATCTTTCCTCCCCCCACGGGCGGGATGCCGGACCGCATGCTAGATGCCGTGCCGGAGCCACCCATGCTCAAGTTCGCCGCACGTACCGATCCCGGCAAGAAGCGCTCGCACAACGAGGACTCGTTCCTCGCCCTGCCCGACGCGGGCGTGTTCATCGTCGCGGACGGCGTCGGTGGACGCGACAGCGGCGAGGTGGCGAGCGCCATGTGCGTGGAGGCCTTCCGCTCGCGGGAGGCCGACCTCCGCGCGCGCCTGCAGGCCTACGCCAACGCGCCGGGCCTCGACACCCGCAACGAGGTGCTCGCGCTCCTCGACACGGTGCTCCAGCAGGCCTCTCGGGCGATCTACGAGACCGCGGAGGCCGAGGGTCGGCAGGGGATGACGACCACGGTCGTCGTGGCGGCCGCGGCAGCCAGCACGGCCTTCCTCGCGCACGTCGGCGACAGCCGCGCCTATCTCCTCCGCGGGGGAGACACGCGCCAGCTCACCGAAGACCACTCGATGGTCAACGAGCTCGTGCGCACTGGCAAGATGACCCTCGAGGAGGCGCGCGCAAGCCGCCACCGTCACGTCATCACCCGCGCGGTCGGTCTCTACCCCACGGTGCAGCCCTCCCTCGCCAGCGTGGACGTGCTCCCCGGCGACCGCTTGCTCCTCTGCTCCGACGGCCTCTCGGACGTCGTCAGCAGCGAGGCGATCGGCACCTACGGCCTGCAGGAAGACCTCGAGGTCTGCGCGGACCTCCTCCTGAAGGCCTCCCTCGACGGCGGCGGTCCCGACAACATCACCGTCGTGCTGCTCGATCCCGCGCGGGAAGGCCGCGTCGACGAGGCGGCGCTCCGCGCGCACATCCTCGAGAGCCTGTTCCTCTTCGAGGACATGCCCTGGGCCGCGCGCCTGCAGGTCAGCCGCATCATGCGGGAGCACTACTTCGCGCCGGGGGATGTGCTCGTCGAGGAAGGAACGCCCGGCACGAGCATGTTCGTGATCATGGACGGCGAGGTGTCCGTGCGCGCCGGCGACAGCGAGCTCGCGCGCCTCGGTGCGGGTGAGCACTTCGGGGAGCTCTCCCTGGCCGACAACCTCCCGCGCTCGGCGAGCATCGTGGCCACGAGCTTCGGTAGCGCCGTGAGCCTCTCGGCCGACCAGCTCGCGGACTTCTGCCGTCAGGAGCCGGAGCTCGGCACGATCCTCCTCTGGAAGCTCCTCCGCGTCCTGGGTGCGCGCCTGCGCCAGACGAACCAGCTCGTGACCACACCCGGCAAGGTCATCTAGGCCGCCGGCATGAGCGACCTCCTCCGCTGCGCGATCAGCCCGGACGCCGACGACCGCTTCATGTTCCGGGCCCTCACCGAGGGCTTGATCGACACGGAGGGTCTGCGCTTCGAGATCGTCGAGCGGGACACCGACCTCCTCAACCGCATGGCGGACGGGGACGGGCCGGACATCACGGCCATCAGCATCGCGCACTACCCGGCGGTCGCCCTGCAGTACCTGCTCCTGTCGCACGGCGGGAGCGTGGGGCGGGGCTACGGGCCGGCCGTCGTCGCGCCGCGGCCCCTGCTCTCGCTGAAGGGGCTGCGCATCGGGGTGCCAGGACTCACCACGACGGCCTGCCTGGTCCTGCGTCTCGTGGAGCCGGACTTCACGCCCGTCGTCATCCCGATCGTGCCGCCGCAGCGCAGCTTCGACGCGGTGCGCGCGGGCGAGGTCGACGCCGTCCTCCTCATCCACGAGGGGCGCCTGACCTACAAGGAGCAGGGCTTCGTCGAGGTCCTCGACACCGGCGCGTGGTGGCAGCGGCAGCTCGGGCTCCCCCTCCCGCTCGGCGGGAACGTCATCCGCCGGGATCTTTCACCGGACGTGCGGGCGCGCGCGGACCGCGTGCTCCGCGCGAGCATCGCGCATGGCCTCGCCCACCGCGAGGAGGCGCTCGACTGGCTCCTCGCCACGGGCAGCGGCGCCCTGCGCACGCGCGAGCAGGTCGACACCTACCTCGGGCTCTACGCGAACGCCGACACGCTGGACTACGGCGACGACGGCCGCGCGGGTATCCGTGCGTTGCTCGGCCGCGGCGCGGAGGCGGGCTGGCTCGCGCCGGTCGACTCGGTCCTCTTCCAGGGCGAGTAGGACAGGAGAGATCTAGGGGTACCCCCGACCGTCCCGCGACACCGTGGGCGGTGGGCGCCACCGCTCGAGCGGGTCGTCCCCCTCCCCCCATCGCGCACGGGCAGCGCGTCGCGCGAGGGGCCGGGGAGGGCGTTACGGGAGGGGGCGGGCCCCCTCCCGTCCCAGGATCCTGCCGGCGTCGACCTCGCGCGCAAAGGTCCGCGCGGCGTCGCGGCGGGCCCGGACGTACGCCTGCAACGGCCGGAGACTCGCGTCGTAGGTCGCTGGCGTGACGAGGGCGTGCGCGGGATCTTCGGCCACGACGCCCGCACGCGCCTCCGCGTGCCACCGCGCGAGGTCCTCCTCCGCGTGCGCCAGTGGCCCCTCCGCGAACGCCCGCACCAGCGCGACGTAGCGGTCCCGCCACACGCTGTCGGCGAGGACATCGTGCACGAGGGGCCAGCGCGGCCCCACATCCGCCAGGTCGAGACGAGGGAGCCAGGGGTGGTCCTTCATCGCCTCGTTGAAGTCCCACGGCAGGAACCGCATGCGCCCGACGTCGTCACCGGAGAGGTAGTAGTTGTGCGCGACGACCCCGTAGGCGTCCCAGTTCGTGAGGACCGTGTTCGCGGCGAGCCAGCGCAGGAAGCCGTCGACGTCCCAGGCGGCCTCGACGCGGGCGTGCCAGCGGGGGTCGTCGGGATTCCGGAGGAGGGCACCGACCGCGGCGGAGAGATCGCTCCCGTCGGAGCCGTCGCGTTCGGGGGCGAAGGCGCCCGCGAGCGCGGCGGGGTCGTCGTCGGAGAGGGTCGCGGCGGTGCCGTCGGCCTCGTAGAGGCTCCCCGAGGCGCTCCCGAAGGCGCTCGCGAGGAGGGCGGGGCCGGGGAGCTCGGCGAGGGTGTAGACCCCGAGCGGCGTCTCCGTCCCTCCCACCCGCAGGGTGAGGGCGAGGCGTCGCATCCGCGGGGCCGGCACGCCGAAGCCGCGCATCCAGGTGCTCGTCGCGAGGTCGCGGAGGAGGGCGTCGTCGCGGGCCCCGTTCGCGAGCGAGACGCGCTCGAGGCCGTAGAAGAGGTCTGCGTCGTGTTGCGCGCGTCCGATCACGGGCTCAGCTGCCGCACGCGGAGTGCCCGCCGCGAGGCGTACCGCGGCCTCCGTGACCGAGAGCTCGGCGTCCTCGAAGTCGAGCCGCCAGGGGAGCTTCCACGAGCCCCGCTCCGCCGCCCGCGTGAGCGTCGAGTTTCCCTTCAGGCGCACCCGCACGCGCTCCCAGGTCCTCCCCCGGAAGCTCACGCTCCCCTCGAACCAGGCGGGCCGTGCCCCTACCGGGTCGGAGACCTCGCTCTCGTCGCCCGCGCCCACCGCGAGCACGCGCGCGAGGTCGTCCTGCACGGCGACCCAGGTCGCGGGCGTCAACGCGAGGACCATCCGCTCGTCGCTCGGCCCGTCGAGGAGAACGGCGACGGGGTCGACCGCCCCGAGGTGCTCGTCCGCCGTGACCGTCGTCGTCGGATCCGTCGCGTCGCGCGCCAGCGGCCCCGACGCGGGTGCGCGACACGCCGCGAGAACGACCAGCCCCACGCCCCACGCAGCGCCTGCGCCGTGTCCCATCGCCCACCCCTCGGGCGGAATCTGCGCACGCGCGCGGCGGGGACTACCGGATGCGGACCATGCACTCGGCCGGGACCACGTGCTCGGCGCGGTGCGGCGCCCACCCGTCGTAGGTGTGCGTCACGACGACGGTGGCCCCGCGTCGCTCCACCCGTGCGGCCAGTTGCCCCAGCGCGTCGGAGGGCCGTAGGCGGTGGACGCTGAAGAGCGCGACCTTGCGCTCGTCGAGCCCCTCGACCTCGTCCACGAAGCGCGCGATCGCCGGCGGGACCGCGCCGACGCGCACGCCCAGCCACGCAGGGTCCGCGAACCCGAGCACGACCCCCTTGTAGGGTCCGAGGTCGGGGAGCGGCGCGCCCTCCTCGAGGTCGAGACGGTCCACGGTGAAGGCACGCGCCACGAGCATGTCCTGCAGGCGCGCGACGACGCCCTCGCAGCGCCGTTCGGGGTCGTGCACGGCCAGGAGCAACCGGACGGGGACGTGGGGCACGCGGGAGACCTCGCCTTCCGGTACCGCGCTGCCCCGGGGTGGGCAATGCTTGACGCGCGGGGCCGCGCTGCGCTACACGTGCCGTCCGAAGTCCAAACGCTGGAGAAAGGTATGTCGCGCTGGATGGTGAACACGGGTGGAGTGCAGGGCAGCGCCGCCAACATGGACGAACTCCGTCGCATGGGGCGCGAGGGCCGCCTCGCCGCGGGCGACCTCGTACAGCCTCCCGGCGCACGCGACTGGCTCTACGCGGGAGAGGTCCCGGAACTCGCCAGCGCGATCCGCCCCCCGGACCCCGGCTACGGCCCGCCGCCGAGCGAGGGGATGTCCGCCACGACACGCAACGCCATCGCCGGCGCCCTCGGGCTCGCGGCCCTCGGCGCCTGGGGCTGGGCCGCCGCGACGAAGGCCAGCATCCCGACCGAGCCCGTGCGCCTCATGGCGGGCGAGAACGCCCTGCAGCTCGAGCAGGCCCTCGTGACCGTCGAGGGTGCGGCCCTCCGCGCGGAGCCGGGGGCGGGCGCGGAGCTCGCCAAGCTGAAGAGCGCCGAGGTCGTGACGCTCGTCGACAAGAAGGACCTCGACGGCGGCAAGCCGTGGTGGCAGGTCAAGTCGGGCGAGACGACGGGGTGGATCAACGGCAACGAGATCGTCCCCGGCTGGTACTTCGCCGACGAGAAGGTCAAGGCGCAGTACAACGCCATCTACAACCCCGGCCAGTTCCTCACCCTCGGGAACATCGGCGCCACCAGCGGGCCCGAGTCCCCGGACGGCACCGCCAACCTGACCGTGCTCTTCCAGAACACGTCGGGCTTCGAGATGACGGGCCTCGTCCTCGGCCTGAGCTTCAAGGGGGACGACGGCACGGTGCTCGAGACGCGGGAATTCCCCGTCGAGGGCAGCGTGGCGCCGAACGCCAACTCCATGATCGGCACCCTCAAGCCGACGAAGGCCTCCACGCCGAAGCCGGGCGAGGGTCAGGTCATGACGAACACCGCCTACGAGAAGGCGCTCCTCACCGACGAGTCCGCGGCCGACCGCTGGATGGACGGCGCCCAGATCGCGCTCCCGCCCGGGACCGACCTGCGGAAGGGCCTGAAGGTCGAGGCGAAGGTCATCGGCGTGAAGGCCGTCCGCACCGACATCAAGGCGGAGTAGTCGCAGGCCACGGCCCGACCCGACGCCCGACCGAGCAACACGACGACAGGGGGGCGTTGCGGGGGGGCAGAGCCCCCCCGCCCCAAGCTCCACGCGCTCAGGCGTTCGAGACGAGCCGCTCGAACACCGTCGTGACGGCCGCGAAGAGCTCCGGGTCGCCGGTGCGCCCGCCCCAGTTGTCGTCGCCCTCGGCGAAGAGCGCGAAGGCGACCCACTCCTCCCGCGTGACGGGCGCGTAGAGGCCGGGCTTGTAGGCCTCCGCAGAGGCGCGGATCTCGCGCTCGGGACCGGTGAGGGTCGTGAGCTTGAGGTAGGAGCCGCGCTTGCCCGTGTGGCGCACGCGCACCTTCCAGCGACGCCCCCGCGAGTCGGTCATGCGCACCGACCCCACGCGGTCCTTCGTGTCGTGACGGAACAGGTCCCACGTCGACGTGGTGATTCCGCGCGCGGCCTTGGCGGCCTCGTAGCCAGCGATGATCTGGACAAGATTCATTGGAAGGGCCTCCCCGCGAAAGGTATCGCGGGGAGGCCCGTGCTGGCGATGTCCGCGCGGATCAGGTCCCGCGGGTGAAGCTGCGTCGGTAGAGCTCGTTGCCGTTCTCGTCGTGGAAGACGCCCGTGAACTGGTCGTCGACGAGCTCGACCCACATGAACCCGAGCTGGCCGCTCTCGAACCAGCTCGCGTTGGAGCCGTCGGTTCCGCTCGTCTTCCCGGCCGCGCCGCTCACGATGAACTCCGTGCCCGCGCAGGGGCTCTCCAGCCACTGGAGGCTGTGGTCGTGGCCCCCGAAGTACACGTCGACCTTCCCGCAGACCTCCGACTGGAAGAAGTCCCGGAAGCCGCTGCCGCCGTTGCCGCCGTCCCAGCTCCCGGCGTTGCCGTGGGGACCGTTGCTCACGAAGGTCTGGTGGCCGAGGGCGATCTTCCAGCGGGTCCGCGCGGCGTCGCGGGCACCGGGGAACCAGGCTTGCTGGTCCGCGCCGCGTTCCCACGCGAGGGCGTTGGTGTCGAGCCCGAAGAGGGTCACCTGGCCCTCGGTCACGCTGTAGTACTGGTCCGGCATGCTCCACTTCTGCGAGTGGTCGGTGTAGGCGACCTGCGCGTCGGTGCGGGCGGGGTCCCAGCCGCCCCCATTGCCGCCGTAGTCGTGGTTGCCCAGGACGACGTGGAAGGTGAACCCGAGGGCGGCGTAGGGCGTCTCGAAGACGTCCTCGAACTTCTGGTCGTCCACCGAGGTGACGCCGTCGCTGTAGAAATTGTCGCCGAGGTAGACCGCGAAGTCGCAGCCCTTCGCCGCGCAGACCTGCTCGATGGCGCGCGCGACCCGGAGCTGCTTCTCGTCGCCCGTGCCCGCGTCGCCGAGCGCGACGAACCGGGTGATCGTCGGGACCGGCGCGGGTTGGTCTCCGCCACCGCCCGAGCCGTCCTCCGTGCTCGTCCCGCCGCTGTCTCCGTTGTCGCCGGTCGTCCCGTCGGTGATTCCGTCGTCGCCGCTGCCGCTCGTCGTGCCGCCGCCCGTGGTGGCGTCGTCGCCGCCCCGGGGCGCACCCGCTACCGGTGCCAGGCCCTGCTCGCCGCATGCGGCGAGGAGCGCGAGGGTGAGGATCGCGTGCATGCTGTCCGTCCTTGGTTCGTCGTGGGAGGAAGCCGTTCGGCTGCCTGCGCGGACCTCGACGGGGTCGATGTCTGCGTGGGGGGCGCGCCGTCCGACGTCAGGGCAACCCACGCGCCCTTCGGGGTATTCCCACACGGCCTTGCGGCAAGCGCGCCCGCAACCGACTACACTTGAGCGTCCTCTTGGAGACTCCGATCATGGCCGACGAACGCAAGGGTGGTACGCAGGGGAACGCGCGGCTCGGCGAGCTCCTCGTCCGTGAGAAGCTGATCAACCAGGTGCAGCTCGCGCGCGCGATGGAGAGCCAGCGCGCCACGGGCGGACGGCTCGGTCACCAGCTCGCGAAGCTCGGCTACCTCGAGGAGAACGAGCTCACGGCCTTCCTCGCCCGCCAGTACGGCGTCCCGAGCATCAACCTCTCCGACTTCGAGATCGAGCCCGAGGTTCTTAAGCTCCTCTCGAAGGACCTCGTCATCCGCCACCAGGTCATCCCGGTGTCGAAGGCTGGCAACACGCTCATCGTGGCGATGGCCGACCCCTCGAACATCTACGCGGTCGACGACATCAAGTTCGTGACGAACCTCGCCATCGAGATCGTCGTGGCGAGCGAGCAGCAGATCGCGGAGTGCATCGAGAAGTACTACACCGCGAGCGTCTCCTTCGAAGACGTCATGGTCGACTTCCAGGGCGGCGAGGAAGACGAATTCGAGCTCTCCACGGGCGCGGACGAGGACATCAACATCCTCGACCTCGAGAAGAGCGCGGGCGACGCGCCGGTCGTCAAGCTGGTGAACCTCATCCTGCTCGACGCCATCCGCAAGGGCGCCTCCGACATCCACATCGAGCCCTACGAGAAGCAGCTCCGCATCCGCTACCGCATCGACGGCATGCTCTACGAGGTCATGAAGCCGCCGCTGAAGCTGAAGCACGCCATCAGCAGCCGCTTGAAGATCATGTCGAACCTCGACATCGCGGAGCGGCGCCTCCCGCAGGACGGGCGCATCAAGCTGAAGCTCGGGAAGGGCAAGGAGATGGACTACCGCGTGTCCGTCCTCCCCGTGCTCTGGGGCGAGAAGATCGTCATGCGCTTGCTCGACAAGAGCAACCTGCAGCTCGACATGACGAAGCTGGGCTTCGAAGAGGCGATTCTCCGCGACTTCAAGAACGCGATCAACAAGCCCTACGGCATGATCCTCATCTGCGGCCCGACGGGGTCCGGAAAGACGACGACGCTGTACTCGACGCTGTCCGAGCTCAACAAGACCTCGCACAACATCAGCACGGCCGAGGACCCGGTCGAGTACAACCTCTACGGCATCAACCAGGTCCAGATGCACGACGACATCGGCCTGAACTTCGCCGCGTCGCTCCGGTCGTTCCTGCGTCAGGACCCGGACGTCATCATGGTCGGTGAGATCCGCGACTTCGAGACCGCGGAAATCGCGGTCAAGGCGGCGCTCACAGGCCACCTCGTGCTCTCGACCCTCCACACGAACGACGCGCCGAGCACGGTCTCGCGTCTCCTGAACATGGGCATCGAGCCCTTCCTCGTCGCCAGCTCGGTCAACATGATCGGCGCCCAGCGTCTCCTTCGCAAGCTCTGCGCGGACTGCAAGGCCCCGGTGGAGATCCCGCGACAGAACCTCATCGACCTGGGCATCTCCCCCGAGGAGGTCGACAGCGTGCGCCCGATGCGCGGCGCGGGTTGCCGCACGTGCAACAACACCGGGTACAAGGGCCGAATCGCCGTCTACGAGATCATGATCTTCAACGAAGAGCTCAAGGAGTTCGTGCTCAACGGCGCCAGCACCCTCGAGCTCAAGCGCGAGGCGATCCGTCAGGGCATGAAGACCCTCCGCATGAGCGCCATCACGAAGTTCCGCGAAGGGATGACCTCGATCGAGGAGGTCATCCGCGTGACGGCGGCCGACTAGCCGAGGGACGATGCGTCGCAAGGGGCTCTGGTTCGTCGCGCTCGTCGCGTGCGCGGGGTTCGCGCTCGCGTGGGCGGCGCGGCAGCGCAGCGAGCGGTCGCCCCTCGTCGCGTGGAAGCCCGACGCGCGGGCCCACGCCGACGACGCGCGGCAGGTAGCTCGCGCGCTCGGGAAGATCCCCCCTCCCCTGCCGGGGACGACGAGCAGCGCCGGCGCCCCCGCAGGGAAGCCCGACGTCGTCGTGATCGTCCTCGACACGACGCGGGCCGACCGGATGAGCGTCTACGACCCGCAGCTCGATACCACCCCCCACCTCGCGCGATGGGCTAGGGACGCGCGGGTCTACACGCGGATGCAGTCCGTGGGCGCGTGGACGCTCCCCAGTCACGCCTCCCTCTTCACGGGACAGTTCGCGGTGACGCATGGCGCGGAGGGGACGCCGCGCGGGGTGAAGGCCTCGGCGCGCGCCCTGCACGCGGGGGCGGACACCCTGGCGCGGAGGCTGCGCACGGCGGGGTGGCGGACGGTGGGAATCGCCGGGAACCGGGCCTACCTCGACCGACGCTGGGGCCTGAGCCAGGGCTTCGACGCGTGGCTGTGCGAGGGTCTCACCCGGAGCCGCGACGGGATCCCCTACGTGACCGCCGACCGCGTCGTCGACATGGCGACGCAGGTGCTCGCCGCGCCGCGCACGGAGCCCCTCTTCCTGTTCCTGAACTTCATGGACGCGCACGCTCCGTACATCCCGCGCGAAGGGTACGTGAACGACCCGTCGGTGCTCGAGCCGACGACCCTCCCGTACGCGAAGCGATGGCCAGAGGTCCGGGAGCGACTCCTCGCCACCGGCAAGCTCGACCCGGACATCCAACGCAGCTGGACGGAGGCCTACGACTCCGAGCTCCGCTTCCTCGATGCCGAGCTCGCGCGCCTCTTCGCGGCCATGGAGAAGCACGGGATCGGTCCCGAAGACCACGTGGTGTTCCTCGCCGACCACGGGGAGTACCTCGGCGACCACGGCTACCAGGGGCACAGCCAGGACCTCTACGAGCGGGTCCTCCACGTGCCGCTGCTCGTGCGCGGGGCCGGTGTGGAGGCGGGCGTCGACGACACGCCCGTCCAGACGACGGACGTCCCGAGCATGGTCCTCCGCGCCGCGGGGCTGCCCGCCTTCGGGGAACCCCTCCCCGTCCAGGTCAGCGAGCTCTACTGGTCGCGGAAGCGGGACCTCGACCATCCCCTCTACTGGCAGCGCTTCGACCGCATCCGACGCGCCTACCGACTGGGCTTCCACAAGGTGATCGTCGGGACCGACGGCTCGTTCGAGGCCTACGACCTCTCGGTCGACCCGCAGGAGCTCACCTCCACCCCGACCGAAGCCTGGGCCACGGCGCTGCGCGCGCAGGGGGAGGCGCTGTTCGCGACCCTTCCCGTCGCCGGCGAGGCGACGGCGGAGGACATGGTCGAGGAGAACGCCGAGGCGCTCAAGGCACTGGGGTACACGGAATAGCCGCAGGGCGCGCTAGCCCTCCCGCGGCGTCTCCAACCTGCCGTCGGC
>JACCEE012101919.1_pt1 | contig 12102 bp, 8 predicted proteins | sample 7449931 | NCBI WGS metagenome assembly JACCEE01 (sample SAMN15323457, study PRJNA562643) | freshwater metagenome | isolation source: river surface water | place: USA:Blue River Watershed | collected 2017-08-19 | reverse complement strand
TCGGGTAAGTTTGTAATCGACATGAAATCAATTACAGTTGGAGATCTTGCTGCTGGCGAATGGAACGATAAGTTGGTAGGTCACTTGAAATCTGAAGATTTCTTTGGAGTTGAAAACTTCCCCGAAGCGGTGTTGGAACTTACAGGTAGCACTACCCTTAAAGATGGTAAAGCAAAGGTGAAGGGAAAACTTACAATTAAAGGAATTACAAATCCTGTTGAGTTCGACGCTGTTCAAGATAACCTTACAGTAACGGCTCAAGTAACTGTCGACAGAAGTAAGTACAATGTTCGATATGGTTCGGGTAAATTCTTCGACAACTTAGGCGACAAAACCATTTACGACAACTTTACAATTGATGTTAAGTTGGTTGCGAATGAAAAGTAATTTTCCAGATATAATTTAATTTGGGGCTATCTTTTTGGGTAGCCTTTTTTTGTTTTATAATATTGGTTACTTGTTATTTATTGATAGTGTTGAATTAAGATCAGAAGTTAATTAAACCTTCTACACAAATTTCTATCTATGAATTTCGATGTATTATTTTCTTTCGATGATTGAAAAGTTAAAAACAATTTAATGATCGTTGTTCTAATTATATTTTTGTAGGTTTAAGATCTCTGTTTGAAGTAATTCGAAAATCTTTAATGCATTGAATATAAGAGCTTACCTTAACAAAACGACGCAAACCTTTTTATTTCAAGATAAACCAAAACCTTAAGTTGTGAATAAATATTTTTTGTGGGTAATGTTGCTGTTCCTTTTTACTCGCGTATCAGGGCAAGACATATCCATTGTTGAAGTTGGGAAACCTTACGGAAATTTGCCGTTTGCTGTGTTTGCCGAGAAACTTCAACAAGAAAAGCAGATCAGGTTGCTGTTTAAAGAGCAATGGGTCGAAAAAATTGTAACGCCTCAGCTTACTGAGCCCGTTACCCTTGATAAATATCTTGCAAGTTTTCTTCCGCAGAATGATCTTCATTACACCGAATTCCAAGGCAATATTGTATTGATGCCTGGAAAACCCGAGGTTCAGGAAACTTCGCGTCAAGGGAGTAACGTGGTTGTAATTGGCGATCCGTTGAATAAAGGAAAATTCAGGAAGGCTGTAGTTTCGGGCACTGTTCTCGACGGGAAAACTAAAACTCCAGTTCCCGGCGCGCAGGTTTTTTGCGAAGCTCAGTCGAAAGCAACTTCGTCTGATATGAACGGTCACTTTCGAATTGAGTTGCCTGCCGGTCAGAATAAATTGAAATTCACATTTATTGGTTTGGACGATGAACTTCGCGACGTAATTCTTTACAACGATGGCGAGATGGAAGTTGAATTGTACGAGAAAACGATCTCGCTAGGGCAGATTAATGTGCTGGCAGAAAGGCCCGAAGATAATTATAAATCGACATCGATTGGGATGGTAAAACTGAACATGAAATCGATAAAGAAACTATCGGTTATGATGGGCGAAGCCGACGTAATTAAAGGGATGTTGATGCTTCCCGGTGTTCAATCTACGGGTGAAAATGCTGCCGGATTTAACGTGCGTGGTGGCAATTCCGATCAAAACCTGATTCTTGTTCAAGATGCGCCGGTGTTCAATACTTCGCACATGTTTGGGCTATTTTCGATGCTCGACCCAATTGTTGTTAACGATGTAACTCTTTTTAAGTCAGGTATTCCGTCGAAATATGGCGGAAGGGTTTCGTCGGTTATGGATATCGATTTAAAGAAAGGCGAGGCTAAAAAATTTAAGGTAAATGGCGGAATTGGGATAATCAACAGTCGGCTTTCAGTCGAAGGGCCAATTATAAAAGATAAGCTCACCTTTATTGCTGCTGCCCGCTCAACTTATTCCGATTGGGTGCTTGGCTTGTTGAAAAGCTACGAATTGCAGCAAAGCTCTGTAAGTTTTTACGATTTCAATGCCAAACTCGATTATAACATCAATTCAAAGAATAAGCTTAGTGTTTTTGGTTATGGGAGTAACGATTATTTCAATTATTACCAAAATGCAGAGTATGGCTACGGTAACCTGATTGGGGCTGCAAAGTGGAACCATATTTTGTCGAAATACAGTTCGGGTGCTCTTTCAGTAAACTACAGTAAATATAATTCCGACTTAGTAGATTTTAGTACCCAGAACTTTGAATATAAATTAAATACCTCGATTGAACAAGAACAACTGGCGTATCATTTTTCAACAGCAATACTTCCAAGGCATAAAATAAATGCAGGTTTTAGCGTTGTTAGGTATTACGTTGAACCTGGAAAATCGTCGCCTTTTTCCGAAACTTCGGCTGCTGCTTATGTCGATGTTGAAAATGAACATGCAATTGAAACCGGGGTTTATCTCGAAGATGAATTCGATCTTACTTCGGAACTTGCATTAATTGCAGGGGTGCGATATTCGGGTTTTGCGCTTTTAGGGGCCTCAACGGTAAATACTTATGCCGACAATTCGCCAATAAATTTAACCACCGTTACTGGCACAAAAACATATACCAATGGCGATATCGTAAAATATCATCAGGGAGTTGAACCCCGCGTGGCTTTTCGCTATCAGCTTCAAAAGTCGAGTTCGCTTAAGGTGGGATATAACCGCATTTCGCAATACGTAAGGCAGGTATCGAACAGTACGTCAATCACTCCAGCCGATTATTGGAAAGCGAGCGACCAATTTATTTCCCCTCTGATTTCAGATCAGGTGTCGTTTGGTTTTTTCAAAAACCTAAAAAGCAACATGAATGAAACTTCAGTTGAACTGTACTACAAAAACATTCAAAATGAGGTCGATTATAAAAATGGTGCCCGCCTCATATTGAACGAAAACATTGAACAATACCTAATAATGGGCAAGGGCAGAGCTTATGGTGCCGAATTGATGGTTAAGAAAAATTCAGGAACTCTTACAGGTTGGCTTTCTTACACTTATTCTCGTTCGTTCAAGAAAATGGATGGCAAATTTGCCGAAGAGAAAGTGAACGATGGTAACTGGTACCAGTCGAATTACGATAAACCTCACGATTTGACTTTGGCTCTCAGTTATAAGATTTCGCGAAGGTTTACGGCTTCAGGTAATTTTGTATACAGCACAGGTCGCCCAGTCACCCTTCCCGAAACGAAGTATAAGATAAACGATTATGAAGTGATCTTTTTTTCTGACCGCAACAAGTATCGTTTGCCCGATTATCACCGCCTCGATTTGGCTCTGACTTATGAAGGTAGTTTGTTGAAGCATCAGAAGTGGAGAAGTAGCTGGACTATTTCGGTTTACAATGTTTATGGCCGTCACAATCCGTTCTCGGTGTATTACTCGAAACAAGATCCTGCAAAGGAAAACAACTACAACTCGTACGGGCTTTACCAATTTTCGGTAATTGGTGTGCCAATACCTTCGTTTACTTATAATTTCTGGTTTTAATTCTGAAAGTGATGAAAAGATACATACACTACATATTCCTCTTCCTCCTAATTATAACCTGGGGGTGCGAAGATTATTATATTCCGGAGCTGGAGCAATATCCTGATGCGTTAGTTGTTGAGGGAATCCTTACCGACAAGTCGGAATATACAACCATAAAACTGAGCCGTTCTGCTAATTTCGATGAGAGATCTTCTTTTTTTGCTGAAAGAAGGGCTGTCGTTACTATTGAATCTGAAACCGGAGAGTCGTATCCTACTACCGAACTTTCTTCTGGAGAATATCAGACTGTAGAACAAATTAAGACAACCGTTGGGGTAGGCTACTTTCTGAAAATTATTACTTCAGATAAGACTGAATATCGTTCGAAAATTGAAAAGATGCCTTCGCCAACTCCAATTGATTCAATTTATCTGACCGACACCGTTTTCAGGGATGTCGATTATGACTATTGGGGAGATCCGATTGTTATGAATTATGATGGAATGACTTTTTCTATTTTGCCACATTCTTCGGGAAACGAGGAGATTGGGTTTTTGTATAAATGGAATGTCCTTTCTAACTATTATGTTGTTGCTAGTGAAGGGCCAATGACAATGACTTATTACTGTTGGAAGATAAAAAATTCGTCTCAAATATATGTTTACGATTATAGTTTGGAAGATAACCTTATTCAACTCCCATTAAGCGATTTGCATTTCCTTTCGTACTATTCGCTTGGGGCTTTGCCTATAGATTCTTCGCGCTTCGATCTCCCATTAGAGCAGGTTGCTACATCAAGTATTTACTATAAACTTAAACAGTTTGCGATTACAAAAGAAGGATCGAAATTTTGGCGAAGTGTTAAAAGCCAGAGTGAAGCTTCAGGCAAGTTGTTCGATCCAATTGAAGATCAGATTTACGGAAATATATACTGCGTTTCCGATTCTTCAAAAGTCGCTTTTGGCTATTTCAATACCGCTTCGTATACCGAAAAAGTTATTGCAGTAGATCTTGGCGTTAATAAAATTGACAACTTTAGAGTTGTTGATTTTTTGCCAATTCCTGTCTCCGACGAGGATTGTATTCTTGGTAGGAGGCCTGATTTCTGGTTTTAAAAGTTGATGTTATGAAGGAAAAATTGAAATATATATTGCCGCTTCTTTTTGTTTTTGCAACTGCAATAGTCGCCGAAGCCAAAATAGCACCCAATACAAGTATACAACAGCTTCAGCTTCAGAAAACGGTATTCGTTTCGGGCGAAAAAGTGTGGTTGAAGAACTCCTTGGTCTCGGGGCATTACAACGGTCATCAAAATATCTTGTTTGTCGATTTGTGCGGCGAGGGGAGTGTTATCACCTCGCGAATATTGTTGCGCGAAAACAACCACTGGCAAGGCGAACTTACGATTCCCGATTCGCTCGAAACTGGCGTTTATCTGCTTCGGGCATATACCGGTAACTACAATGGAAAGCCCGAGATTACCTCTAAACTCATATCTGTAATAAATCGGTTTGGTAATAACAACACAAACGAAACCCGAAAGTTAAACCGAAATTATTTGGCAATAGACCAGTCGGTTATGGTTCCCGAAAATGAAGGGAAATTGTTAAAAACGTATGCCGACCAGTCTAAATTTTCCCCAAAATCAAAGGTGAAGTTCTGGGTTGAAAAGGAGGGAAATGATTACCCTTCGGGCATTTCGTATTCGGTGTACAAAATTCCGGATAGTTTGGGCAATTCTACAACACAGAATTTAGATGATGCTGAAAATAGAGTGGTATATGCTCGTTCCGACGACGAGAAAATTTATAATAGTTTGATAATAAGTGGAAAGGTGATTTCAAAAAGTGATTCGTTGCCTGTTGAAGGCGAAATGGTTCTTTTTTCGGTCCCCGACAGTATTCCTCAAATTATCTATTCAAAAACCGATTCGAAGGGAGAGTTCCACATTCATATTGATGAGTGTTATGGTTCGAAAGATGCTATTATTCAGACAGTTTCAAAAGATAGAGAACTTCAGATTACCATTTATCCAAATTTATTGAATCCTCCGGTTCAAATTCCGTTCTACATTTCTGAAGCAACCGAACAGAGTGAATTTGTTAAACTTGCTGTTCAGCGTGCTGTTTTGCAGAAAGTTTATTCGTTCGAAGACAAGATCGACTCTGCAAAAAAAACCTTCAAATATCCATTTTACGGCAAGGCTTCAAATGTTGTAATTCCTGATCAATACTTTGATCTCGATAATTTTGAAGAGATTTCGAAAGAAATTCTTCCTTTTTCGCGCATCCGAAAAGATAAAGAGGGTTACTCAATGAGGATTTTCAATCCCGATAAAACTGGTTTTTTCGACAATCCCTGGATCTTGGTCGATGGAATTCCGGTTTATAATATTCAAGACCTTAATGTGTTGAATTCAAGAAAGATAAAACGCATTGAAACCCAGCCAGAACTAAGGTGTTATGGCGATCTTTACATTGAAAGTGCGCTTTCGATATTTACCTATAAATGTCAGTTCGACGAGGTGAAAATGCCTCAGAATTCCATTCGTACATTTGTTGAAACTTTCAGTAATACTTCCGAATACGTTGGAAATAAATTTATTGAGAGCTCAGTTATGGCCGATTTTCGAGATGTACTTTTTTGGGAACCTGTGCTCGGGCCTTTTACAAACGCTGCCCAGGTTGAGGTTCAGTGTTCGTATGAGCGAGGATCGTATGTTGCTGTTGTTCAGGCAATAGATTCTGAAGGAAAAACACTGCGTTCTGTTTTTGAATTTACTGTTGAATAACAACCTTAAACCTGCATAAAATGCGTAAATCAATATTTTCACTGCTAATTCTTCTGTTTTCAGTAACAACAGTTGCTTTTGCTGTTGGCGACAGCGAAATACCAAAAGAAGATGTTCAGTTGATGGGCAAAATTTATCATTTCTATACCGGATTAGAGGGTTGCCCTTATTTGGCCGAAGATTGGCAACAAGTTGATATTGCTCTTCAAAACGGTAAAGTTGCGACCAACGTAAAGTGCCGTTTCAACATTGTGAGCAACGATCTCTTATTCTACAACGAATCGTTGAAACGCGTATTTATTGCCGAGAAGGATTTTGTAACTTCTTTTACTATTGATGCCGGAAATGCTGATAGCCTTTTCTTTTTCAAGTACAATGGCCCCGATGTTGGTTATAGGTTAAAGAACGATGATTTCGTTCATAGCCTTTACAAAGGGAAGATCAATTTCTTTGTAAAGCACCTTGCCGACATTATCCGTGCTAATGATGTTGGTTCAAAAGATACTGTGTTTCCTAAGATATTCTATTTTGTTCAAATAGGTGGCAAAACATATCAGGTTAAACTTCGATATAAGTCAGTATACCAAATGTTTCCAAAGAAAAGAAAGGAAATTCGAAAGCTTATTTCAGAGAACAAAATAAGAAAGGCCTCCGAAAATAACATGAAACTCCTTTTCAGCCTTATCGAAAAGGATGAAAGCATAATGAAGGCTGCTTACAGCGTGAAATAAATAGCTCATTATCTGAATTAATTTTCCCAAATAGATTTCAAAATCGAAATTAAGGGAAAATTTGAATCATAAGGTTAATTGTTTTGAACGTAGTTTCAGCAAAATATAAGAGCTTAAAGATAACCCTTTTGTTTCCATAGTATAAGCTTCAAAGCTGCATGCAATGTGCTACATAGAATTTTTATGTTTTGGTTTCTCGTGCGCCATTTTTTATATTTGTTCGCTTCGAAAAAAAAGCACAAATAAAATTACAATCCGAACTTTTAATTAATTCGCAGAATGTTTTTTGAAAACGTACAATAACGAAGGTTAAACAGTTCTTAAACTAACTTAATATTTTATGATGAAATCGTTCAAGATCATTGTGTTGGCAAAACAGGTGCCCGACACCCGCAACGTGGGCAAGGATGCAATGAAGGCCGATGGAACAGTAAACCGTGCTGCTCTGCCTGCAATTTTCAATCCTGAAGACCTGAACGCACTGGAACAAGCTTTGAGAATCAAAGATCAGTTTCCCGGATCAACAATTACAATTCTGACAATGGGTCCAGGCCGTGCATCCGATATTATCAGAGAGGGTATGTTTCGTGGTGCCGACAATGGCATCTTGTTAACCGACAGGGCTTTTGCAGGTTCCGATACGCTGGCTACTTCGTATGCTATTTCGAGGGCTATTGCGAAACTCGGAAAGTTCGACCTTATTGTTTGTGGCCGTCAGGCTATCGATGGCGATACTGCTCAGGTTGGACCTCAGGTGGCCGAGAAGTTGAATCTTCCTCAGGTGACTTATGTAGAAGAGGTTACTGCTATCGATCAAAAAGGGATAACCTTGAAACGCAGGCTCGAAAATGGGGTTGAGTTGGTAAAAGCTCCTTTCCCTTCGGTAATTACTGTTACAGGTTCTGCTGCTCCTTGCCGTGCCCGTAATGCCCGCTTAATTATGAAATACAAACATGCCAAAACCGTTTCTGAACGGCAGGCTGCCAACGAAGATTACTTAAGCCTTTATAGCGACCGCCCTTACTTGAATATTCAGGAATGGACTGTTAATGAGGTTGAAGTAGATAATGCCCAACTTGGCCTTTCGGGCTCACCAACTAAAGTTAAGAAAATCGACAACGTAGTTCTTCAGGCTAAAGATGCCCGTAAGTTAGACTCTTCAGATGCCGAAATTAACCTGTTGATGAAAGAATTAATCGATAGCCATGCAATTGGTTAATCTCTAATTAAAAAATGACAAAAAAAATGAATAACATATTTGTTTATTGCGAAATAGAAGAAGGGAAAGTTGCCGATGTGAGCCTCGAGTTGCTTACTAAAGGACGTGCCCTTGCCGATCAGATTAATTGCAAACTCGAAGCGGTTGCTATCGGTTACAAACTCGACGAAATTGGAAAACAACTTTTCCCTTATGGTGTTGATGTAATTCATGTTGCCGACGACAAACGGTTGGCTCCGTATACAACTTTGCCGCATACTTCAATTGTGGTTAACCTTTTCAAAGTTGAAAAACCTCAGATTGCTTTGATGGGCGCTACAACTATTGGCCGTGACCTTGGCCCTCGTGTTTCATCGGCTTTACACAGTGGTTTAACTGCCGACTGTACCAGCCTCGAAATTGGCGACCACGAAGAGAAAAAAGAGAATAAGGTTTACAAAGACCTGCTTTATCAAATCCGCCCTGCTTTTGGTGGTAACATTATTGCCACAATTGTGAACCCCGATTGCCGCCCACAAATGGCAACAGTTCGCGAAGGTGTGATGAAGAAAGAGATCCGTTCGGCTTCTTACAAAGGCGAATTGAAAAAGATTGATGTTGCTTCGATGGTTTCGCCCGAAGATTTTGTTGTCGAAATTATTGAACGTCATATCGAAAAACGCAAAGTAAACCTTGGCGCTTCTCAAATTATTGTTGCCGGTGGTTACGGAATGGGTAGCAAAGAAAACTTTAACGCACTATACGATTTGGCCGAAGTGCTTGGTGGTGAGGTTGCTGCTTCGCGTGCTGCTGTCGATGCTGGTTTTGCCGAGCACGAACGTCAGGTAGGACAAACCGGTGTTACTGTGCGCCCTAAGCTTTATATTGCCTGTGGAATTTCAGGTCAGATTCAGCACCGTGCAGGTATGGAAGACTCTGCCCAGATCATTTCAATCAATAACGATCCGGCTGCTCCTATAAACTCTATTGCCGATTATGTAATCAATGGCAACGTGATGGATGTAATCCCTAAAATGATTAAATATTACAAAGCAAATAGTAAATAGTCTTTCATCATCTCCGATAAATTATGTCGGGGTGCAATTGGGTAACCAATAAATGATTACTGACTTAAAAAAGAAAAAAATGGCAAATTATTATAACGACAATAAAGCCCTGAAATTCCACCTTACCCATCCGTTGATGGAGAAGATTGTGGCATTGAAGGAACGTAACTATACCGATAGTTCTAAATTCGATTATGCACCTTTCGATTTCGAAGATGCAATGGATAGCTTTGATAAAGTGCTTGAAGCTGTTGGCGAAATTAGTGGCGACATTATTGGCCCAAATGCCGAAAGCATTGATGCCGAAGGCCCTCAGGTTATTGATGGCCATGTAAAATATGCCCGCGGTACTCAGGATAACCTCGACGCTTTGAACAAAGCCGGGTTGTTGGGAATGACTCTTCCTCGCGAATATGGCGGGTTGAACTTCCCAATCCTTCCTTACGTAATGGCTGCCGACATTGTGTCGCGTGCCGATGCTGGTTTTGTGAACATCTGGGGCTTGCAGGATTGTGCCGAAACGATTCATGAATTTGCCGACGACGATCAAAAGAACCGTTTCCTTACCCGCGTTTGCAAAGGCGAAACTATGGCTATGGACCTTACTGAACCTGACGCTGGTTCCGACCTTCAGGCTGTTGAACTGAAAGCTACTTACGACGAAGCTAAAGGTAAATGGTTCTTGAATGGCGTGAAACGTTTCATTACTAATGGCGATGGTCATATTGCCCTTGTATTGGCTCGCTCGGAAGAAGGCACTCACGATGGCCGTGGCCTTTCAATGTTCATTCACGATAAAAACAATGGTGGGGTTATTGTTCGCCGCATCGAGCATAAAATGGGTATTATTGGTTCGCCTACTTGCGAGTTGGTATTCACTAATGCTCCTGCCGAATTGGTTGGACAACGCCGTATGGGGCTGATTAAATATGTAATGGCTTTGATGAATGGTGCCCGTTTGGGTATTGCTGCTCAGTCTGTTGGATTGTCGGAAGCGGCTTATCAGGAAGCAATTGCTTATGCAAAACAACGCGAACAGTTTGGTAAACCAATCATTCAGTTCCCTGCTGTTTACGAAATGCTTTCGGTTATGAAAGCTAAACTTGATGCTTCGCGCTCATTGCTTTACGAAACTGCCCGTTTTGTCGATATTTACAAATCGTTATATCATATCTCGAACGAACGTGCACTTACCAAAGACGAAAAAGAAGAGATGAAAGAGTTCCAGAAACTGGCCGACTTCTTCACTCCGCTTGCTAAGGGTATGGGTTCCGAGTATTGTAACCAGAATGCTTACGATGCAATTCAAATTCATGGTGGTTCTGGTTTCATGAAAGATTATCCGGTTGAACGTATTTACCGCGATGCCCGTATTACTTCTATTTATGAAGGAACAACTCAGTTGCAGGTTGTGGCTGCAATTCGTGGCGTTACAACTGGTGCTGCTCTTGCTTGCATTCGCGATTACGAAAAAACACCAATTAAACCCGAATTGGAACAATACCGCAGGGTGTTAATTGGCCTTACCGAAGAGTATGCCGAAGCTGTTGAGAAAGTTACAGCTCCCAAAGATCCTGAGTTTATCGATTTCCATGCTCGTCGTTTGGTTGAGATGGCTGCAAGTATCATTATGAGCTATTTGCTTATTATTGATGCTAACCGCGATATGGAGTTTGCTAAATCGGCTAAAGTTTATAACAAAATTGCGCGTCAGGTAGTACATGGGCACGGTGAGTTTATCCGCGTTTCTCAGATATCTGATCCCGATTCTTATAAATTTGAATTATAATTTTTAGCTACTAATATAGGCGTTGCTTGCATCGTTTATAACATATATAATCCTGACAGATTTTAAGATTTGTCAGGATTTTTTTTTCTTTCGTTTTTACTCTTTTTTGTTGTAATTTGTTACATTTGAATTGAATAACAAAATAAACTGTGTGAGTGCATTGCTTGGCCGATAGTTTACTTTTTTTCGGTATTATTTCTTCCATTTCAATTTATATAGGTTTGTTACCTATTAGAATCATTTTTAATACCTATCAAAATCTTTTTTAATACGCATTAAAAATATTTTTAATGCGTATTAAAGTTCATCGTTATAGTTGTAATAATTTGAAAAGCATTAGAACTAATTTCAACAATTGCCTTATGTAATTTCAATAAACAAAGGCAATTAATTCAATAACCTACATACAAAACTTGTGAAAGTTGCTTACAGAGCATTTGGAAGTTGGTTTTCTTTCAATTATGGGATGAAAGCCCAACATATTTGACGCACTTTTAAATTGATTATATTTCGAAGCTAAAGGAACGATAGAATGGCCAAATGCATCATTTATTTGAAAGAAGTAATGTATTAGAGCGAATTAGATAGAGAAAGCAATATGCAAAAAATGCATATTACAAATTCAGACAAACCAGTAACCTTTTACAACCTCGATGTAATCATTTCGGTTGGAGATAGAAAAGGCACACGCCGAATATGAAAAATATCAAGAGCGCACAAAAAATGAGCTGTCGAAAGTTGAGATTGACCTTCTAAAGCAAATTGATTCAGCGTCAAAAAAGCAGAAGAAATAATCAAAGGGATTGATCTAAAAGAGAAGCACTATGAAAATCGAAACACATCATTTAAACAACATCAAAATTGCTGAAATCATTTCGGATTCCATTGAAATCAACAATGCCGAAGACGGTATCGACTTGATGGGAAACCTGTATTACCAGGGCTTTGAGAGTATCGTTCTGCATGAGCAGAATATCACCCCTGATTTTTTCGATCTGAAAACTCGAATCGCAGGCGAGATCCTTCAAAAATTTTCGACCTACCGAGTACGTCTCGCTATTGTGGGCGATTTCTCGAAATTCAAGAGCAAAAGCTTCAACGACTTCATGTACGAAAGCAACAAAGC
>JACCEE010962632.1_pt1 | contig 12102 bp, 9 predicted proteins | sample 7449931 | NCBI WGS metagenome assembly JACCEE01 (sample SAMN15323457, study PRJNA562643) | freshwater metagenome | isolation source: river surface water | place: USA:Blue River Watershed | collected 2017-08-19 | reverse complement strand
CTGTCCCGCGAGAAGGCCAAGCGTGCCGAGTCCTGGATGGATCTGGAATCAGCGTTCGAGAAGAACGAAGTCGTCAAGGGCGTCATCAATGGCAAGGTCAAGGGTGGCTTCACCGTCGACCTCAACAACATCCGCGCGTTCCTGCCTGGTTCGCTGGTTGACGTGCGTCCGATTCGTGACACAACCCATCTGGAAGGTCAGGAGCTGGAGTTCAAGCTCATCAAGCTGGATCAGAAGCGCAACAACGTCGTAGTTTCACGTCGTGCAGTCCTTGAAGCCGTCAGCACTGAAGAGCGCGACGAACTGCTGGCAGCGCTGCAGGAAGGCATGTCTGTCAAGGGCGTGGTCAAGAATCTCACCGACTACGGTGCCTTCGTGGACCTGGGCGGCGTGGATGGCCTGCTGCACATCACCGACATGTCCTGGAAGCGCATCAAGCACCCGAGCGAAATCGTCAATGTTGGCGACGAGATCCAGGTCAAGATTCTGAAGTACGACAGAGAGCGCAATCGGGTATCTCTCGGTCTCAAGCAACTGGGCGAAGATCCGTGGGTAGCCATCAAGGCGCGTTACCCTGAGAAGTCCATCGTCAAGGCGACTGTCACCAACCTCACCGACTACGGTTGTTTTGCCGAGCTGGAACAAGGCGTGGAAGGTCTGGTGCACGTCTCCGAAATGGACTGGACGAACAAGAATGTTCACCCCTCCAAGGTCGTGCAGCTTGGCGATGTGATCGATGTGATGATTCTCGACATCGACGAGGAGCGTCGTCGTATTTCCCTGGGTATCAAGCAGTGCTTCCAGAACCCGTGGGATCGCTTTGCCGAGACTTACAAGAAAGGCGACAAGATCAGTGGCAGCATCAAGTCCATCACCGACTTCGGGATCTTCATCGGTCTGGAAGGCAACATCGATGGTCTGGTACACCTGTCCGACATCTCCTGGGATGAGCCGGGTGAAGAGGCTGTGCGTGCCTACAAGAAGGGCGACGAGATCGAGACCGTCATCCTGTCGATTGACTCTGAGCGCGAGCGTATCTCTCTTGGCATCAAGCAGCTTTCCGACGATCCGTTCGTCAGCTACGTCGGTGAATTCGAGAAGGGCAGCATCGTCAAGGGTGTCGTCTCTTCCGTGGATGCAAAGTCCGCCACAGTCGCGCTGAAGGATGGCGTCGAGGGTGTGTTGCGTGCTTCCGAGATCAGCCGTGACAAGGTGGAAGATGCTCGCAATGTCCTGAAGGAAGGCGACGAAGTGGAAGTGAAGGTGATCAGTGTTGATCGCAAGAGCCGAGTACTGGGTCTGTCCATCAAGGCCATTGAAATTGACGACGAGAAGTCAGCGATCCAGGAGCACAGGAATCAGGAGCCTGCATCTGCAGCGCCCACCACTATCGGTGACCTGATCAAGGCGGAGATGGAGAAGAAGTAATCTCTGTACGTGCTTGTTTTCGAGTGCAGCGTTGACGCAGATCAGCAACGATTAATACAAGGAATAGGCCATGACCAAATCTGAACTTATCGATCGGATTGCAAGCAAGCAGACTCAGCTCTCCTCCAAGGATGTCGAGCTGTCGGTGAAGGCAATGATTGAATATATGTCTCAGGTGTTGTCAGAAGGTGGTCGCATCGAAATACGTGGGTTCGGCAGCTTTTCACTGCACTACCGGATTCCACGTGTCGGTCGCAACCCGAAGACAGGTACGCCGGTGGATCTGAGTGGCAAGTATGTCCCTCACTTCAAGCCTGGTAAGGAGTTGCGTGATCGTGTGAACCTGAGTCTGGAAATGCATCCCTAGTCGGTGGACGCAGCACTCAAGGAACATGAAAAACGGCAAGCTCACCAGAGTTTGCCGTTTTTTTTTGGAGGGGTAGCGTGAGTGCCCCGCAATATTGCACAGGAGCCTGCTCTGATGTCGACTTTCGCGCGCGCCATGGCGTTGATTGTCCTGGTGTTGATATGCCTGCTGAGCGTGGGGTTTTCCTTCTTCAATACACAGCAGGTGCCTCTGTCATTCGGTTTCTTCGTGCTGTCCGCACAGCCGCTGGCACTTTGGGTGCTTGGTGCGTTTGCCACCGGCGGCGTGCTGGGACTGCTGCTGGGAAGTGGCTTGTTTCGTCGCTGGCGCCAGGCGCGCGAGATCTCCTTGCTGCGCGCGCAGATCGCGCGTCTCGAGAAGGCAGTCGCGATGGCCGATGGCGCCAATCATGAACAAGGTCGCTAGATTCCTCCGTCCATACTTTGGGAAATGCATCAATGAACACCTGCACGTTTGACCCTCGTCGCATCATCGTCGCTCTGGATTACGCCTCTGCAGAGCAGGCCATGCACCTGCTCAGGCAACTCGATCCCACACTATGTCGAGTGAAGATCGGCAAGGAACTGTTCACTGCCGCTGGACCTGACTTTGTCAGAGACGTCATACGTCTTGGTTTCGATGTTTTTCTTGACTTGAAATTCCACGACATCCCGAACACAGTCGCCAAGGCCGTAGCCGCTGCCTGTGCGCTGAACGTCTGGATGGTCAACGTGCATGCGTCGGGCGGCAGTGCCATGATGCGCGCGGCACGTGAGGCGGTGACGGGCTCTGCGCACAAGCCGCTCCTGATCGCCGTGACGGTACTGACCAGTCTCTCCCAGGGTGATCTGCTGGAGCTGGGTATCACCATCTCGCCTGCACAGCAGGTCTTGCGCCTGGCCACGCTCGCGCGCGACAGCGGCATGGATGGGGTGGTCTGTTCCGCTGCGGAGACGGCCATGCTGAAGGCGCATCTCGGGGAAGCCTTCTGTCTGGTGACTCCAGGCATTCGGACAGAGGCTGATGATGCGAATGATCAGAAGCGGATCGTGACTCCTGTGGATGCCGTGCTTGCTGGCAGTCATTATCTGGTGATCGGCAGACCGATCACTCAATCTGCGGAGCCTGGACGTCGACTGGAGCAGATTGCCGATCTGCTGCATGGCAGTTTTTCCAATCTTTGCTAGATTGAGAGTGCAGTCTCATCGAGACTGCAGCCGTTCAATCCAATTGGAAACCAAGGAAACCCATCATGAAACGGATTTCATGCTTGATCGCATTGTGCATAGCTTCGCTCTTGTCAGTTCATTCTCCTGCCTGGGCGCAAAGCGATCCTCGTCCGACGGAGGTCACTGAAGCGCGGACGCAGGTCGACATCAACACGGCAGACGCGGAAACGCTTGCCATGGCCCTGGAAGGTATCGGCCTGGCGAAGGCGCGCGAAATCGTGGCGTATCGTGAGCAGAATGGCGAGTTCAAGTCTGTCGAGGATCTTGAGCAGGTCAGGGGAATCGGACCTGCGACCATCGCCCGCAATCGTGATCGCATTGTGGTGAGCACCAGAGACTGACGCGACTTGATGCGTTGGCGTGGATGCAGGGCGTCTTTGGGCGCCCTGCATGTAAAGACAATCAGCTGAGCCAGCTATGCTTGAGTTCTACTTTTTTCCGTTCGTGTTCCTGTTTGCGGTAGCCGTGACGGGCGTGGTGAGAACGCACGCGATTCGCTCGCGAATGCTGGCACTTCCCTCGCATCGCAGTTCGCATGAGGTGCCCACCCCTGTGGGGGGAGGTGTCGCCATTGTGCTCGCCTATCTCATCTGCCTTGCGGCAGCCATCCTGACATTCGGGCTGCAATGGCAGCATGCCCTGCTGCTGACCATGAGCCTGCCTGTGGCCATTGCCGGATACCTTGATGATCGTAGGCAGCTTGGCGCCGGTCTTCGGCTCTCGGTTCAATTGCTGTGTGCCTTCTCCGCGGTCTACCTTGCGGAAGGGATTCCCGCTTTGCATCTGGGTGACCTGCAGATCCAGGGTGTCTGGCTCCAGTGGTTTGTGCTGCCCCTGGCGCTTGTCTGGCTATGCAACCTTTACAACTTCATGGACGGCATTGACGGGCTTGCCGGCAGTGAGGCGGCGTTCGTGTGTCTTGCTGCCGCGATCTTGCTGGTTCTGGGCAATGATCTGACGCTCGCATGGCTGTGTCTGGGGCTGTTCGCGGGAGCTTCCGGCTTTCTGGTTTGGAACTGGTCGCCCGCCCGGCTCTTCATGGGGGATGTTGGCAGCGGGTTTCTGGGGCTCACCCTGGGGCTGGTGGCATTGGTCGCCCACCATCACGGCAGCATGTCCCTCTGGTCCTGGGTGATCCTGTTGGCATCCTTCATGGTGGATGCCACGTTCACGCTGGTACGGCGACTGTTGCGACGGGAGAATGTGACTCAAGCGCACAGACAGCATGCCTATCAACACGCTGCGATGCGCCTCGCCAGTCACCGCAAGGTATGTCTGACGGTTCTGAGCATCAATGTGATCTGGCTGTTTCCCCTTGCTGCACTCGCAAATCTTCACCCTGAACATGGGGTATATTTCGCTGCGATGGCCATAGTACCCTTGCTCGTGCTTGCGTACCGACTTGATGCTGGCCGGGAGTCTCTATGAATTTGTACACAGTCCCATTGTCGAGGACTGTCAAGCAGATGTTGCTGATGCTGGCGGACAGCTTGATGCTGGTGCTCGCGCTGTGGCTTGCGTTTGCGTTGCTGGGATCGAATTTCTTTCTTTCCTTTCAAGAGGCCTACGTTCCTCTGGCGCTCGCCAATCTGGCCAGCGTGCTCACTTTCTACAGGATAGGACTGTACCGCGCGATCCTGCTCTACATGGGGCTGCAGTCAGTTTTCATCGTTCTGCAGGGCGTCACGATTTCCGCAGTACTCCTTGCATCCGCTTCTTTCGTCGCCGGAGTTCCCGCAGGTTATGAGATTGCCATTGTGGCCATATACTGGATGATCGCACTGCTCTTCGTCGGTGGCAGTCGATTTGTGGCGAAGGTGGCCCTGCAGAATCTGATCCAGAATTTCAGGCCCAAGGAGCCCGTCATCATTTACGGGGCCGGCAGCTCGGGAATGCAGCTGGTTGCGGCTCTGCAGAACGGCCATCAGTATCTTCCCGTCGCTTTCGTGGATGACAGCAAGGGGCTGATTGGCAGCACGGTACACGGGATTCGCGTCTACAGCCCGGGTGTGCTCAACGACCTCATCGAGAATTTCTCCGTGCGCCAGATACTTCTGGCAGTGCCGTCCGCCACGCATGCCGAGCGCAAGGAGATTCTCAATCGTCTGGAACATCTTCCGGTGCACGTGAAAACCGTTCCGGATCTCTTTGACATGGTTTCCGGCCGAGTGGGCGTGGATGAGGTCCGAGACATCGACATCGAGGATCTGCTTGGCAGAGACATCGTGCCGCCGAATCCCAAGTTGATGGGTGCATGCATCACAGGCTGCTCGGTACTGGTGACAGGCGCTGCAGGCTCCATTGGCTCGGAGCTGTGTCGTCAGATCCTCTTTCTGCGACCATCGCGATTGGTTCTTCTAGACAGTTCCGAGTATGGCCTTTACACGGTGGAAAACGAATTGCTGGAGATTCGTGCCTCGCTGGATCGTGGTGAGGACACCGAAGTTGTTGCGCTGCTGGGGAATGTCTGCAACGCGATTCTGATGGAGCACACTATGCGGCGCTTTGCAGTGCAGACCGTATACCACGTTGCAGCGTACAAGCAGGTGCCGATGGTCGAGAGCAACATCGTGGAAGGTGTTCAGAACAATATCTTCGGTACGCTCGTGTCTGCGCAGTGCGCGGAAAGGACTGGCGTGCGCAACTTCGTTCTGATCTCCACCGACAAGGCCGTTCGTCCGACGAATTTCATGGGTGCCACGAAGCGTTTTGCTGAGCAGATTCTGCAGGCACTCGCATTCAAGAACAGCGCCACCTGTTTCAGCATGGTGCGCTTCGGCAACGTGCTGGGTTCATCCGGTTCCGTTGTGCCCTTGTTTCGAAAGCAGATCAGTGCAGGAGGGCCGGTGACGGTTACCCATCCTGAAGTGACTCGCTACTTCATGACAGTTCAGGAAGCCGCTCAACTTGTGATTCAGGCCGGTGCGATGGCCACGGGTGGTGATGTGTTCGTGCTCGACATGAACGAGCCCATAAAGATCATAGACCTGGCGCGCAAGATGGTTCACCTGATGGGATACAACGTGAAGGATGAGAACTCCTATCGCGGTGACATTGCCATCGAGTACACGGGCTTGCGGCCTGGAGAGAAACTGTTCGAGGAATTGTTGATCGGTGAATCGGTCACGGGAACCGAGCACCCAAAAATTATGCGTGCGGAAGAAGACGCGCTGCCGTGGCACGAACTTGAGCAGCATCTGCAGGAGTTGCAGCTCGCCTGCAGACGTATGGATTTGTCTGCCATTAGAGCGATTCTCATGGAGGTTGTAGACGGGTTTTGCCCAAAGGAGGGCGTGAATCATTCTCTGTGGCAGGCAGAAGCGCAAGTCAGGTCAGGCAAGTTGGAGACGGCCAAGGTGACGCCACTGCACAAGAAATAGGGGCCCTGGCCTGCTCCCGTTGCACAAGGCGGCGGCATGGGCAACGGGAGTGGTGAGGAACTATTCGCGTCGAACGCTGTTGATGATCACAGGCTCCAACGGCACATTCTGATGGCCTTGTGCATTGCCTGTTGGAACGGTGGCGATGATGTCAACAACGTCCATGCCTTCGATGACTTCACCGAAAACTGCATAGCCGAATCCACGGGCTGTCTCGTCAGTGTGATCAAGGTACGCATTGTCGACCAGATTGATGAAGAACTGACTGCTCGCGCTATCCACGACCTGTGTGCGTGCCATTGCCAGCGTTCCGCGCACATTTTTCAGTTCACTGGTGGCCTCATTCTTGATGGGTTCAAAAGTTGAGGATTGCACCATGGCTGGATTGAAGCCGCCACCCTGAATCATGAAGCCCGGAATCACGCGATGGAAAATCAATCCGTTGTAGAAGTCTGCCTCAGCGTAACGAAGGAAATTGGCAACCGTGATGGGAGCCTTGTCGGCCCACAATTCAATTCGTATGTTGCCTTTGTTGGTTTCCATCACCACGATCGGGTTCGCACTTTCCGCGGCGTGCAAGAAGTTGCCGAGGCTTAGTAAAAGTGCTGCCAATAGGAATCTCATCTGCTCAAAGCTCCTGTGCTGGTTGAAAAAGACGTTCGAAAATCACTATACCGCAATGTTCAAATGGGGATAAGTGGCGCGAGATCTGCGCGTTGGACTTGCGAATCGTGGGGATATGGCTGGGATGGGGAATTTGGCTGCCCAACCTGGGCTCGAACCAGGAACCAAGTGATTAACAGTCACCTACTCTACCATTGAGCTATTGGGCAGTGATAAAGAGCGACGTCGATCGCTCTCAAAGCGTGCGTATACTAATCAGTAACCAGGGGAGGGTCAACTCCTAAGTGCTGCGCATTCGCTGTCGGCGATGTTGCTATACTGCAGCGACATATCATTTCTTGCAGAAGTGCCTCCTTCCCACTTGGATTTTCCAGACATGAGTTCCGGGTTCAAATTGGTATCCAGTTTCAAGCCTGCCGGTGATCAGAGTGCGGCGATAGAGAAACTTGTTGATGGTTTGGAAAGCGGGCTTGCTGCTCAAACGCTTCTTGGTGTGACGGGTTCAGGCAAGACATTCACCATAGCGAATGTGATTGCAAGAACGCAGCGACCTGCCCTGGTCATGGCTCCCAACAAGACACTTGCCGCCCAGCTCTACGGTGAATTCGCTGAGTTCTTTCCCGAGAATGCCGTGGAGTATTTCGTTTCCTATTACGACTACTACCAGCCAGAAGCTTACGTTCCTTCGTCGGATCTCTATATCGAAAAGGATTCATCCATCAACGAGCACATCGAACAGATGCGACTTTCGGCCACCAAGGCATTGCTGGAGCGCCCGGATGTGATTGTGGTTGCAACCGTTTCAGCAATATATGGACTGGGTGATCCGAAGTCCTATCTGCAGATGGTCCTGCATCTTGATCGTGGCGACAAGGTGGATCAGCGCGCTCTTCTGCGTAGGCTCGCCGAACTGCAGTACACCCGAAATGATGTCGAACTGCAGCGTGCCACCTACAGGGTGCGCGGCGATGTCATCGACATTTACCCGGCCGAGTCGGACAGATATGCGATACGAGTGGAGCTATTTGACGACGAGATCGAATCGCTCGCGTACTTTGACCCACTCACGGGTGCGATCGTCAAAAAGGTGCCACGTCTTACAGTGTTTCCGAAGTCTCACTATGTGACGCCTCGGCAGACCATGCTGGATGCGGTCGATCTGATCAAGCAGGAAATGCGTGAGAGGGTGCTGCAGCTGGAGAGCAACCATCAACTGGTGGAAGCTCAGCGGCTGGCGCAGCGGACACAATATGATCTCGAGATGATCGCTGAGTTGGGCTACTGCAATGGCATCGAGAACTACTCGAGATATCTTTCGGGGCGCAAGGCCGGTCAGCCGCCACCTACCCTCTACGATTATTTGCCTGCCAATGCACTGCTGATTGCAGATGAATCCCATGTCTCCATCCCGCAATTGGGCGCGATGTACAAAGGCGATCGTTCGCGAAAGGAGACACTTGTGCAATATGGCTTTCGATTGCCATCTGCGCTGGACAATAGGCCGCTGCGCTTCGAGGAGTGGGAAACGATTGTCCCGCAGATGATTTTTGTTTCTGCCACTCCCGGGCCATACGAAGAGGCACATGCCGGCCAGGTGGTGCGGCAGGTGGTTCGTCCCACGGGGCTGGTGGATCCCGAGCTCGAAGTGCGACCCGCCTCGACACAGGTAGATGACTTGCTGTCTGTGATTCGGGAAGTCATCGCCAGGCAGGAGCGAATACTTGTGACTGTCCTCACCAAGCGCATGGCCGAGGACTTGACGGATTATCTGACCGATCACGACATTCGGGTGCGATACCTGCATTCTGACATCGATACCGTCGAGCGCTCGGAGATCATCAGGGATCTCAGGTTGGGAACCTTCGATGTGTTGGTGGGGATCAACCTGCTTCGTGAAGGGCTTGATATTCCCGAGGTTTCGTGTGTTGCGATTCTGGATGCCGACAAAGAGGGCTTCCTGCGTTCGGAGCGCTCGCTCATACAGACCATCGGGCGAGCGGCGCGAAATCTGAATGGCAAGGCCATTCTGTATGCTGATCGAATCACTGGATCCATGCAGCGCGCCATTGAAGAGTCAGAAAGACGTCGAGCCGTGCAATTGGAATTCAACAAGACTCACAACATCGTGCCTGCAGGAGTCAGCAAGAAAATCACCGATGTCATGGAGGGTGCCTACTCTGAGGCGGGTGTGTCGCGCAATCGCCGACGGGCGCCGGGCGCCAGCGGATCAAGCGTGACGTCGGACGTACATGGATATGAGCAGGATGATGTCAAGGCGATAGGTCGGGAGATTGGCAGGATCGAGGCGCAGATGTACGAGCTCGCTCGCAATCTTGATTTCGAAGCGGCTGCGGCGGCAAGAGATCAGGTGGCTCGCTTGAAAAAGCGACTATTGCAGCTGGGGGGATGACAATCGACTTTCCGAAGGAGCGCCAGTGTTGGCGATGGCATCGCAACAATATGTCTGTGTTGTAGTTTTGAATTTGCCCCCCTATAATCGCGCTTCTTTTGAAGGAGCCCATTCTAGGCGCGTAGCTCAGTTGGTTAGAGCGCTACCTTGACATGGTAGAGGTCACCAGTTCGAATCTGGTCGTGCCTACCAGAATGGTCTTTTAGGTCATCAGGATTTATTGAGTCGTGCCGGAAGCAATCGCTCCGGCACGACTCTTTTCGTCATCAGGAATGCCATGCCGATAATCACTCTGCCAGATGGAAGCACTCGCGAATTCGCGGAGTCCGTGTCCGTTGCCGCAATCGCCAGCTCGATTGGAGCCGGACTTGCGCGTGCAGCGCTTGCCGGTCGTGTGGATGGCAAGCTGGTGGACACATCCTTTGTTGTCGAGAACGACTGCGAGTTGGCGATCATCACCGAGCGCGACGCTGATGGTCTTGAAGTATTGCGCCATTCCTGCGCGCACTTGATGGCCCAAGCTGTGCAGCGTCTCTTTCCGCAGGCTCAGGTCACGATTGGGCCGGTCATTGAGGATGGCTTCTTCTACGACTTCTCCTACGAACGTGCATTCACTCCCGAGGATCTGGAAAAGATCGAGGAGATGATGCGTCAAATCGTCTCGGAAAACCTGTCAGTGAAGCGCTCCGTGCTGAGCAGGGCGGAAGCCATTGCCTTGTTTGAAGAGAAGGGCGAGAAGTACAAGGTCGAAATCATCAAGGGCATCCCGGGTGATGAGCCTTTGTCCTTCTATAGCCAGGGTGAGTTCATTGATCTGTGTCGAGGGCCCCATGTTCCGGAGACGGGTCGCTTCAAGGCATTCAAGCTGACCTCTGTCGCTGGTGCCTACTGGCGTGGCGATTCCAGCAATGAAATGCTCCAGCGGATATACGGGACTGCCTGGGGTGACAAGAAGGCGCTTGAGCAATACTTGCAGCGTCTGGAAGAGGCGGAGCGTCGTGATCACCGCAAGATTGGCAAGAAGCAGTCTCTGTTTCATTTCCAGGAAGAAGCGCCAGGCATGGTCTTCTGGCACCCCAAGGGTTGGACTATCTATCAACTTATCCAGAATTACATGCAGAAACTGCAGCGTGAGAATGGCTACCTGGAAATCCGCACTCCGCAACTGGTCGACTATTCCCTGTGGGAGCGTTCTGGTCACGCTGACAAGTTTGCGGACCAGATGTTCAGCGTTGAGTCCGAAAGTCGCCTTTATGCCATCAAACCCATGAACTGCCCCTGCCATGTGCAGGTGTTCAATCAAGGTTTGAAGAGTTATCGCGACCTCCCCATGCGACTTGCTGAATTCGGCTCCTGTCATCGTTATGAACCCTCCGGAAGCATGCATGGCCTGATGCGCGTGCGCAGCTTCACTCAGGACGATGGCCACATTTTCTGCGCGGAATCCAGTATCCAGAGCGAAGTCGCCGCGTTCATGAAACTGCTCTTTGCGGTTTACAAGGACTTTGGCTTCGATGACATCATTCTTCGACTTTCAACCAGGCCGGTGAAGCGGGTAGGCAGCGAGGAACTCTGGGACAAGGCGGAGGCTGCTCTCAAGCAAGCGCTGCAGAATAACGGGATGCCATGGGAACTGCTGCCAGGTGAAGGCGCGTTCTATGGGCCAAAGATCGAGTTTTCGCTTAAGGATTGCATGGGTCGAGTTCAGCAATGTGGCACGATTCAGGTGGATTTCTCCATGCCGGAACGACTCGGTGCCCAGTTTGTTGCTGAAGATGGCAGTCGCCAGACGCCGGTCATGCTGCATCGCGCCATCCTGGGATCGTTCGAGCGTTTCATCGGTGTGTTGATCGAGCATTATGCCGGGTCCTTGCCTGTGTGGCTTGCGCCGGAGCAAGTGGTTGTCCTGAATATCACCGACAATCAGGCTGATTATTGTGAGTCCGTCAGAAAGTCTTTGAGTGACAAGGGGTTCCGCGCGGTTGCCGACTTGAGAAATGAGAAGATCGGCTTTAAAATCCGTGAGCATACCTTGAGCAGAACACCCTTCCTGCTTGTCGCTGGGGATCGTGAGGTGGAGGCAGGCAAGGTGTCGGTTCGAACCCGAAGTGGAGAAGATCTTGGCGCCATGAAGGTCGAGGAGTTCGCCACTTATCTCAGCGCCGCGATTGCGCGCTTCGGGCGCACCTACGGCAATTGAGCTAATATCGCAAGCGAGAGTCGAGGCAGTTTGATTCTGCTTTCGACATTACTGATTGTTAATTCTGGAGAGTATAAACAAGCGCCTATGAGGAGTAGTTCCAAGAAGCCCGTTATCAACGAGCACATAGATGCCAGCGAAGTCCGCCTGGTCCTGGAAAATGGAGAGCAGGCGGGAATCGTATCCATTGACGAGGCAAGGGCTGCTGCCAGCGAGGCGAAACTCGATCTGGTTCTGATCGCGCCGGAGGCGGAGCCTCCTGTTTGCAAGATCATGGACTACGGCAAGCATATTTTTGATTTGAAGAAGCAGAAGGTTGCGAACAAGAAGAAGCAACACAAGCAGACAGTCAAGGAGATCAAGTTCAGACCAGGGACGGAGGAAGGGGATTATCAGGTCAAACTACGCAACCTGATACGTTTCCTTAACGATGGAGACAAGGCCAAGGTGTCATTGCGATTCCG
>JACCEE010731109.1_pt1 | contig 12105 bp, 10 predicted proteins | sample 7449931 | NCBI WGS metagenome assembly JACCEE01 (sample SAMN15323457, study PRJNA562643) | freshwater metagenome | isolation source: river surface water | place: USA:Blue River Watershed | collected 2017-08-19 | reverse complement strand
GTGGAAGTTTTGTCCAACACACACATATAATTGAAAATTAACAGTTCGTATATATATTTGTATACATATAAACTTTTACAATCTTACATTTCGTATTATGATTTTATAGTACATATATATTTATGTATACATATATACTTTTACAATCTTGATTGTCGTATTATAATTTATAATTTATAATTTATAATTTATAATTTATTATTTATAGTTTTTATAGTTTCTATATTGTATTTATTGGTTATATATTATACGTCATATATGTAATACATATTAACTTTTATATTCTAATATTATATGACATTATAATTGTCGTATACTTATTAATTATCATATATACTTTTTATATTCGTGAATTAATTTAACAATAATTATATATTTATATTATATATGTTTAATTGTACTTTATGTAACTATTCTAATCAACATAAAAAAAATTTTATACAACATTGTGAAACTAAAATTCATTTATCAAAAGAAGAATTAAAATTATATTGTTCTATATGTAATAAATCTTATATTTCTATTCAGACATATAAAAAACATAAAATAATAGTTCATTGTAATAAAACCAAATTACCTAAAAATAAAAAACATATTAATAAAGATAATAAAGATGATAGTGATCATAATAAAAGTGTTAATACTAAATTAGATGAAGTTAAAGAAGAAATTAAAGAAGAGATACATAAATCAAATGATAAAGTTGTTACTGTAGTAAATAAAGCTATTACAAAAGCAACCTCTTTAATAAAGTATCTTATGCAACATCATCAAAATGTACCTCCTATTAAAAAAATTACAGATCAAGAATCAATTAAATTATTAAGAATAGATTACGAATGTCCTTCTAAGAAACCTAATGATTTTATTTTAGAACAAAGATTAATTTATGATCATTTTAATGGTAAATTTGTTAAAAATATATCTAAATCAATTCTTAATATTATAGATCATAAAAAACCAAAAACTCAACCTATATACAATACAGATTCTAGTAGATATAATTATGTTATTAAAACTACAGATGAAGCATGGGATGAAGATAAAGCAGGAATTAAATTTTCTGAATATATTATTAAACCATTTCTATTATCTATAGGTGATTTAATTAAAGAATATAGAGAGAAAAAGTTAGAATCAGTTAATATGAGAAAAAATACATTGAAAGAAAATGAGGAACATATTGATTTATTATCAAAAACTTTAAATTTAGAAACAGATATAATTAATGATAGACTTATTACACCTATTCTAAGAGAATTAACACCATTTCTTAGATATTTACAATCTGAAATAGAAGAATTAGAAAAATATAATGAAATGGAAAAAATACAAAAAGAATTAGAAGAAATTATTAAAAATGAATCTGATGATGATTTAGATGAACCTATTCAAATAATTGAATATATTCCACAAAAAAAGAAGAATAATATTGTCATTGAAGATGAATTCAATGATAATTATATTAATAAAATTAATAAAAGATTAATTTAAACTCCTTTTAATTGTATATATTTTTGTTTATATTTTAAATATTTTTTATGAAATAATTGTTTTGCAATGTCATCAACATATATTTTTTCAATAAAATGTGTATCGATATTTATATTTTTAAATATATTATGATATTCTATTGGATATTTATTAAATAAATATATATTAAATAAAATAGGATTAAATGTTATTGTTGGAATTACAGTATTAATATAAGTATAATATTTTAATTCAGCTTCATCTAATGTTTGTGGTTGTATAGTTAAATTAGGTATTAAAATAAAAGATCTATTTATATCTATATTTATTATTCTTTGAGAATCTGAATTATAATAATATTCTATACATATATATCCAATTAATATTCTTTTTTTATTATAATTATCACCTAATTTAACTTCATGAGATAATTGTCCAAATCTAGTTGACCCAATTTTAATAAATTGTTTATCTAAACTAAAATATTCTTGCCCATTAAAAGTTGTTCCTTGTTCAGTAGCTTTAATTTGATAATATTTTGGTCCATTATTAATATTATGATTTGGATTAATACATTTAACATCAACAACAGGCATATTTTTGTTTTTATATTTATATAATATTCCATTGCAACCAGGACATCTCATATTAAAACATATCCATGATTCTAAAAATTGACCAACTTCTTGATTTTCAAAATAAATAAATGTTTCATCTATTTCTTCTTGTTTAGCTTCCTTTTTTAAAATATATAAATCATCTGAATTAAAATCATCAATCATTCTTTGTCTAGAAATAGGTGTAAGTCTATTTAAAATTTTTTGTGCATTTGGGCTAAATAAACTTGAATCTTGTTTAGATTGTATGTTATGTCTATCAGATCTTCTTAATTCTTTTGCTTCTGTTATTTGTACTAAATTAGATGTTTCAAATAAATTATAAATATAGTCTTCATTTATATGTTGCATATATTAATATTTATTAAAATAAAAAAAATTGATTTTAATTAATAATCAATAATAATATTAATAAATAAACTAATTAATATATAACAATGTCTCTCGAGGTTATAAAAACTCTTATTACACAAAAGGACTTCTTAACAACACAAAATAATATATATCATACCAAACAAGAACCAATAGAAAATAAAGAAAAGATATGTGAAAAAAAGGAAAAACCAAAATCACGATGTAATGAATGTAATAGTAAGGTTAATATAACAAATAGTATTGAATGTAAATGTGGAAAACTATTATGTATGGCACATCGACTTTTTAATGCACATAATTGTTCTATAGATTATAAAGAACAAGATAAAAAAATATTAGAAAAAAATAATCCTAAAATAGTTGGAGAAAAGATTATTAAGATTTAAAACTTTTATTTATTATTTTATTTATTAGTTAACTTAATAACTTAATTCACTTACTTTCCATTTTTCTACTTGACCATTTGGTAATTCACGAAGAACAATAAGCGGAATTATTTTTTTTTCTAATTCAAGTTTAGCAATAACTTTAGGATCCATATTTTCTATATTTTTAATCATAGGTTTTGCTCCAAGAGATAATTGACGAGCTCTTTCACCGAGAAGACGTACTCTTTCAAAATCAAAAAGAAAGGGTTTTGTTTTACGTTCTGAATTTTTAACATATTTTGATTTATTTGATTCATCAAGATTTTGCATATCATCATCCTCAAACATATCTTCACCTTCTTCTATTTCAACATCAATAGTATTTTTCTTTTTAGTAAGACGATAAACACATTCATCTCCTTCACCTTCCCCACCTTCTTCATCTTCGTCTTTTTCTTTATCAAATTCTTCTTTTTCTACTTCTTCAACTTCTTCTTCTTCTTCTTCTTCATCTTCTTCTTTAGTTTCATCTTCATTATCATCTTTATCTTCTTCTTCTTCAGATTCAAATTCTTCTTTATCCATTTTATCAGGATCATCTTTTACACTGATACCTCCATGAAGTTTAGTTTTAAGATTTTTAGAAGGTTCTTTTTCAATAAATTTAACTGTTGATTTTTTAGGTTTATTATCACTAGATTTAATCATAGATTTTGGTCCCATTTATATATTAATTAATAATATATAAATAAATTTTAAGTAATTATACTATTTTTCAATTTTTTTATAAAAATCAATATTTATATAAATATTGATTTTAAGAAAAAAATATATGAAGTTTGTCTTTAACAATCTTCATCAATTTTTTTGTAAGAATATAATTATCAATATTATTTACATTATTAAGAATTAGCAGTATTATTTGTACCGTAAAGTGCTTAATTTAAGCTCCCTTAAATTAAACACTTTTCGCTAGCGAAGTAACCAAAACTTAAGACACTTAGGGGTCTTAAGTTTGGTACTGCACGGTATCAGGATAAACTTTTTCTATATTTTGTATTTCTTTATTTGATAATTGTGATGTAGATCTAGTTTGTTCCATATTTTCTATAAAGAAAAATAATACTACAAATATTATTAATCCAAAAATAATATATTTTGATCTCATAATATAATAATTATATTATAAATAAAAATATTTTATTGTTTTTTAAATTTAGCTTTACCTTTAAATTTATTAATCTTACCTTTTTCAACTATTTCTTTAACTTTTTCTAAGGTAAGATCTTTAATCTCTGTATCTGTTGGAAGTTTAATATTTATCGGTTTTGCAGTTTTTTTTGCACCATCTTTAATATTAATATATTTACCAAAGGGTCCTTCTAATATAACGTAGTTAGTTTTGCCTTCTTTTCCTTCCCATAGATTTTTACTTTTAGTTTCTGTTAATTTTTCAGTAATTTTTTCAATAGTAATCTCATCTTCTTCTAATCCTGAAAGATTAATATTTTTATCACCAACTTTAGCATATAATCCATATTTTCCTTTATAAAGCTTTACATCTTTTCTATCTATTTTACCAAGTGTTTTTGGATAAGATAGGATTTTATTAGCTTCTTCAAGAGTAATATTATCAATAGTATTTGGTTCTTTTAATGGTGCAATATTTATTGTTTTTCCATTATTATCTATCATAACTACTGGACCAAAACGTCTAACAGTAGCAATAACATTATATCCTTCCTCTGTTTGGCCTAATATACGCTGATCTTTATCAACATATTTAATCTTTTCTTTATTAAGTTTTTCAATAATTGGATGAAATTCTTTTGAGTAAAAGTCACTCATCAAATTAAGCATTTTTAATTTTCCCTCTGCAATAGAATCTAATTTAGTTTCCATATTTGATGTAAATTTATAATCCATAAGATCTGTAAAATATGATACAAGAAAATCAGTAACTACTTTTCCTATAGCAGTAGGACTTAATTTTCCACTATCTTTTCCTATAAAAACATCATTAACATTTTCTTCTATTTTTTTATCTGTTAAATTCCATTGCATGTGAAGTGAAGTTTTTTTAATACCTTCGTTTTCTCTCTTTTCAACATATCCTCTTTCTTGAATCTTTGTAATAATAGCGGCATATGTTGATGGTCGACCAATATTAAGATTTTTAGGATCAAGTTTATTAACGAGTGATGCTTCATTATAACGTGGTGGTGGTCTTTGATAGTCTTGATTAACATCTAATTTATTAAGCTTAAGTTTTTCATCAAGTTTTGGCATTTTTGTAGAAATTTGTTCTTCAGTTTCTTCTTCTAGATTTTGAATATTATATACTTTTAAAAACCCTTCAAATATTATAGAACTAATATCTGATTGAAAATAATAATCTTTCGCCTTTGATATAGATATTTGGGTAGTTGCTACATTTAATTTTGCAGAACTCATTTGAGAAGCAATTGATCTTTTCCAAATAAGATTATATAATTTTGTTTCATCAGAACCAATTTTTCCACTTTCTGAAAGTCCTACAACTTCAATATGTGTTGGTCTAACAGATTCGTGTGCTTCTTGTGTATTCTTTGATTTACTTGAATAATTTTTACGATTATGATAATTACCCCCATAAGTATCTTTAATATATTTACCAATAGATTTTAATGCTTCTTCTGATAAATTTACTGAATCAGTACGCATATAAGTAATATGACCAGCTTCATATAGATGTTGTGCAGCCATCATAGTTCTTTTAATTGTAAAGCCAAGTTTACGAGCAGCTTCTTGTTGAAGAGTTGATGTTGTAAATGGTGGAGATGGATTTTTAAATTGTGCTTTTTCTCCTTTGCCTGTAATTTTAAATTCAGATTGAATTATAGAATGCATTAAATCTTTTGCAGATTTTTCAGTATTTACAAAAGCTTTATAACCTTTAATTAAAGTACCAGATATTTGTTCTTCTTCTTTTTTAACTTTATCATCTAACTCGTCGTCACTTGATTCAATAAGTTCTTCTACTACAACAACATCTTTATTGCTTGGTTTTTTAGTTTGATAGAGATGTGCAATAATATTTTTATAAAAATCTGCTTTGAATTTAAACTCAGATTTTATGTCTGCTTTTAAAAAGTCTTGGATTTCTTTTTCTCTGTCTAAAATAATTCGGACAACAACTGATTGTACTCTTCCTGCTGAAAGACTTTGTCCAATACTCTTCCAAAGAAGTGGTGAAATCTCATATCCGACAATTCTATCAAGCATGCGACGACTTTTTTGTGCATCAACCATATTAGAATCAATCTGTTTTGGATGTTTAGTAGCTTTAATAATTTCTTGTTCAGTAATAGAATTAAATGTAATACGTTTCGGTTTTTCAATACCAAGAACGTGTGCTAAACTCCAAGCGATCATTTCGCCTTCTCTGTCTTCATCTGTAGCAAGCAATATATCTGATGAACTTTTTGCGAGTTTTTTAAGATCACGAATAACAGTACCTTTTCCTTTTAATGCGACATACTTGGGTTTAAAATCATTTTCTAAATCAATTGACATTGTTTTAGATGCAAGATCGATAATATGACCAACAGAAGCAGTAACAACATATTCATCACCTAAAATAGATTGAATCTTTTTTATTTTACCAGGAGATTCTACTATAACAAGAATTTTACCATTTGGATCAAGTGTTAATTTTGCTGGAATAATTTCTGGTTCATCATCCTCCTCTTTCTCAATTATTACTTCTTCATTTTCTTGATTTTCTTCATCATTTTTAGTAACTTCTTTTTTTGTTTTTCGTGGTGTTTTAGATTTTGTTTCTTTTTCAGTTGTTGTTTTTGTTGTTTTAGATTTTGTAACTTTTTTGGGTTTTTCATCAACAATATCAACAATATCAACAACATCTTCAACATTTTCAGATTTTTTTATAATTTTAGCTTTAGTAGCTTTAGTAGATTTTGGAGGCATTAATAATTATATAATAAATAAATAAATATTTGATTAAGTCTTTAATAAATCATTTTTTTTGTGTTTAATTTTATTTAAAACTCTGAAATAAATAAACTATTTGTATTTTTTGACTTCGACAAAGGTGTATTTACCGTAATATAACACTGTGCGGATTTCTCCAAAGGCAATACAATTTTCTCCGCGGCGTGGGGGTCCGAATATCTTTTCAAGAAACATTTTCAACTCTGTGTGTGCAAGATTAAATGCCTTCTCAAGTTCAGACAAATTGTTTTTCATTTCACTAAATTTGTTTTGTGCTGAACGAAGTTCTTCTCGAATGAATGTGTATGTTTGTTCACTATGTTTTTCACGCAATACTTGTTCAAAACCTTTAATGGAATTTTCTTTTTGTTTTATATATTCTCTCTGATGTAGTATGCGTACAAGGCGCCGTTGGACTGTGGCTTCAAACTCCTTGTATTTTTCATCAATTTGTTTTTTTTCATACTCTTTCTTCTGAGAGGAAGTCATAGCAGAATAGCGAAGAGGGCGATGGGCTGAGGTAGACATTGTCTTTGTAATAATAATATAAAAAATATATAGGCTAAATAGATGTTAGATATTTTCAAATTTTTTTTAAATAAAAATGAATAAATAAAAATTGATAAAATAATATAATAATCATTTAATTATTAAATAATATAATTAATTAATATATAATGTCACTAAATCCAGAATTAATCCCAGTTAAAAAAGATCGTGAAACTATTCGTAAAGATGTCCTAACTAATCTAATTAAAATGTTAAAAGAGCGTAAATTAATTGAAGATAAACATTTTCAAAAAGCATTAGATGAAATTAAAAAACAACAAGATGATGATGTATATAAAATTAGTCTAACAAATGATATTAAAGCAGATGGAGAAGATAAAGAATATATTAAAAAATTTGTAGGATCATTTATAATGGTTAAAATAATTCATCAAAAAATTCAAGGTATTGCAAAGATGCCAAATATTAAAGATTTCATTGCACAATATCCAAACAATCACAAAATATTTATTTTTGATGGGATTTCAGATAAAGCAAAAGCAAATCTTACAGATATGCCAAATATAGAAGTATTTAATGAATCGTTTTTAATGATTAATCTTGTTGATCATATTGATTCACCCAAATATGAAGTTTTATCAAAAGAAGAAGGAAAAGAAGTACTTGATAGTTATATATTAAAAAAGAATGAAATGATGAGAATTCTTACAACTGATCCAGTTGTAAGCTATTTTAATCTTAAACGTGGAGATATTATTCGTATTATTCGTTGCTCAGAACAATCTGGTAAAAATATTGCATATCGTATTGTAGCAAAAGGTTCTACTTAATTTATTAAAAAATTATTTTCTACCAATATATTTTCTTTCACCTAGTTTTATTCTACCTGGATTATCTGTAGCAAATGGTTTTGATATTTTTTGTGTATTAACACCATTATAAGAATTATTAATTATTTGTGCATGAGAAAACATTCTATCAAATAATTTTTGCGATGTTTGAGTAAATCTTTCATTTTCTCCTTTTCTATCTGATCTATCATATAATTTTTTTATCTCATCTTTATAATCATTATTTGATTCTTCTGATTCTATATCATATTCGAATTCAATATTATCATCTTTTTCTTCGCTAATAGATTCTTCACTAGAACTTGATTCACTTTCAACGAGACTATTTTTTATTTTATCTTTAATAATATTTTTAATAATAATTTTACTTTCATTACTTATATTTTTATCATTATATAATATATTTTTTAATTCAGATAAAGACATTATATTAATATCATCATTTTTATCATAAAGTTGTAATTTTTCCATATATTATCACTTATATCAGATATATAAATTATTTTTATAAAAAAATCATGCAAATAAATCATATGTATTAAAATAATTTAGATATGTATAATAAAATATACATCTATATATTGTTTTATCAAAACCATATTTTCCAACAGAATGATAATAATTTTTTAATAAATTAAAATAATCTTGTTTATTTATTGAAGCAATATAATATTTATAATATAAGTTTTTATCATCGAATGCATTACTATCTAGAATAATTTTAATAAAATTTTCAAAAATATGTATACATATTTCAGATCCTAATATTAATTTATTAAAATATAATTCTATTTTTGGATTAAATTTATTTAAATCTTTATATGTATAAATTTTAAATAAATGGCGAATATCAAGTCTAATATCTTCATCTAAAAGTTTGTCAAAATTATTATAGTTTATATCTTCGAAATATTTATATGGTATAAAAATAGGATCGTGTATTTCTAAATAAGTATCAATATAAGAAGGATAAATAAATTTAAAATTAAAATATTTTATCAATTCTAAACTAAACTGTTTATCAATACTTTTATATGAAGGATTATCAATAAATTTCCATATACCAATTGGTGTAATTATAGAAGTTGGCAAAAACAATACATAATTACAAATTTGATTAATATTAGTAATTAATTGATTATCATATTGTTTAATATAATGTAATTTTATTGATAATAATATTGGACCTTTCATATTACATTGTTTAATATTATAAATAGTATCAATACCTTTGCCACAACTCTCGAAAGAAGTAAAATCAATATATTTATTATATTTTAAATATAAAGAATGTATAATTTTTATTATGTTATATGCCATAGATAATTGAGTAAATATTAGTTGGGACATAATAAAATATAGTTATATATTTTATTATTTGAGATATTTATTTAAATTAAAAGACTTTAATATATTATTTTTTTAATAAAGAAAGTTAATGTTGCTTTGTACGAATACGAGGAGCAACTGACATAGCCATAAGTTCTTGCAATAACAGCTTAAAGGCATATGGTATCATAATTTTTGTAATTTTGTTTACATTATTACAGTTTGGACAATAATAAACATCTGATGGTGATGGTTCTGTTTTGTTTTCTTTACGTGGAGCACGTTGTGCAAAAAGACCACACATATCGCATACATATGTTGCATATGCATCGGAGTTATACATCATTTTTTCATTTAAAAATTTGGAAAGACCGTGAGCTATTAATGCATCACGTTCCATCTCACCTAAACGTAGACCACCGTCGCGACTACGTCCTTCCGGAGGTTGACGAGTAAGTAATGTACGAGGTCCACGAGCACGTCCGTGAAGTTTGTCTTCAACTTGATGTTTAAGACGTTGATAAAATGTTGGACCAAAAAATATTTTAATTTTAAGTTTCTCTCCTGTCATACCATTATAAAGTTCTTCATAACCTTTTGGATCGTAACCAAGATCTTCAAGACGTTTTTCTATCTTATCTAAATCATAATCTTCAAATGCAGTACCGTCCCCCTCAAACCCGTCAAGTGCAGCAACCTTACCAACAATGGATTCGAGTAGTTGACCAATAGTTTGACGGGAAGGAATGGCGTTTGGATTTAAAATAATATCTGGACGAATACCATGTTTATTATATGGCATATCAATACCAGCTAATTTAATACCACAGGTTCCTTTTTGTCCATAGCGTGATGCGAACTTATCACCAACTTTTGGTGTACGTGTTGATCGGATTAAAACCTTACGTGTTGGATAACCATCTTGATCTTGAATGTCGATATAAACTCTGTCAATTACACCAGGAGCACCAGCTTTATAAACTTCTGATGCATCTTTAAATTCCTTATTGGAGTTACCAATATTTTGTATTGGAGTTACTTTACCAATAATAATGTCGTCATTATAAATGACTGTTTCTGGTGGTACATAACCTTTATCATTAAGTTTATCATATGAACCATGACGCATTCCAACAACTTTTGATGATTCAGGTTTCATAAAAATATCATCTTGTGCGGTAGATTGATTTTTTTGAGCTTTTGATACTGCTTTTTTAAGAGTAGCAGAGCGAAACATACCACGATCAATAGATGATCCATTAAATACAAGTGAATCTTCCATATTATATCCAGTATAACAAATAATTGCTACCATAATATTTTCGCCAGCTGGAAGTTGATCAGAGCCAACATATTTAGTAGCACGTGTTGTAACAAGTGGTTTTTGTGGATGATATAAGATATATGAAATATCTGTACGATCTCTGTAATTTGAAAGGTAAATACCCATAGCTTGACGACCTTGTGAATATTGAAAAATATTACGAGGTCCTGGATTACGATTACAGAATGGGGTACAAGATGATAATTCACCTAGTAAAAGTTGTGGATGAAATTCACAATAGTTAATATTATCAAAATATAATTCATTATAGCGATTGCTTGAAATTTTATCAGTAATATTTTTAGCTAATTCTTGTGAATTATTCATTTTTTGTCTCATAAGTTCAACATTCTTTACTTTAGTTTCAAACATATAAAAGGGTTGAGCTTCTGTATCAATATATTCAATAATATTAGGATATTTATCAAGTAGTTCTTCCCAGCTTGTAATTTTATTTTGTTTATCAGCTTTATTAAGTGATATCTGGTTTATAATATCTTTTGTAACAAGAATTGAATTATTTTCAACACGCATTACAGGACGAATAAAACGACCTGTGTCACAATATACACGAATTTCTCCATTCATAAAGTCTGGAACAATTGATGTATTTTGACGATCAATAATATTTTTACGTTTCATTTCTATTAAAGTATTAACAAGTTTTACAGGATCAGATACAGATCCAAGCCATTCTCCATTAAGAAATACTTTAAACATTTCGCGAATATCTTTGATACTAAGATCTTGAAGATTTTTAATCTTTTCAACTAAAAGTTTCTTTAAAATAACATAAAGATCAAGTGACATAATTGTAGCACTTGAGATAAGTGAGAAATGTTTTGTAACACCAACTTTGGCGTGTTCTGGAGTCTGTACAACACAAAGAAATGGAATTGATGATGCGTGTAATTGACGCGGTCCTACAAGTTTTGAACTTGATGCATCGCCAGATGGAGAATCTATACGACGTAGAAAGCCAAGAATTTGTAAATAAGAATAACATTGAAGCATTTGAGCAACACCCTTCTTACGAATCCACGCTCCTGTTAAAAGAGAAGCTTTAATACCTTGTTCAATAACATTTGGTTTAATTTGATTAATAATATTGAGTGGTTTTTCATCATTGTCATTACGGTTATCAAAGAATTTCTTACAATCACTCATCATAATCTTAAACCGTTGACGAAATAATTCCATAAGAAGATCACCTGGGAGATCAATACGTTTATTAACATATGAATCACGATCATCGACATCTGCAC
>JACCEE010248364.1_pt1 | contig 12105 bp, 12 predicted proteins | sample 7449931 | NCBI WGS metagenome assembly JACCEE01 (sample SAMN15323457, study PRJNA562643) | freshwater metagenome | isolation source: river surface water | place: USA:Blue River Watershed | collected 2017-08-19 | reverse complement strand
TCTTTAAACTTTTACTCTTCTCTAGAACCGGTGATTTACTTCATAAAGAAGTTTTCCCTTATGAAGTTAAATAGGATTTTTAGATGAATTCAAAACTACGCTTAGAAAATCAAGATTTTTGCTTTTTAGGGAAAAACTCCAACTTCAAGGGTGAGTGGCAACTCAATGGACCTTGCTTTATTTCTGGAACCGTTGAGGGGACGATTCTCATGAACGAAAACTCCCCTTTAACTCTTGAAAGAGAGGGAACATTCAAAGGGAATTTTCTCGGAAATGATTTCCATATTTATGGACGCTTTATTGGCAAAATAAAATCCAGTGCGACTGTCACCATTCATACAAACTCAGAAGTTGATGGAACAATTGAAGCTGTTAATTTAGTTGTTCACCCTGGTGCACGGGCCAACATAGATATTCAAACAGGTCATTAAACTAAAAAAATGGCCACGAAGGTGGCCATTTTTTTATCTCTATCGTTTTAGAATTTAAAGATAGCTCTCATAAGAACTCACCTTCACATCACCCAACACTTTTAACTTATCGGCCAAATCTTTAGGCCCAAGAACCATGATTGTGAAATGATTCCAATTCAAAAGAGTTGAGGCCATTTCTGTAAGATCTTTTTTACTCAACTTCTTAAGACCTATTGGGAAATTATAAATATCACTATAATCTCTTCCTATATGATCAAAATAAATAAGCTGATCTAAATAGGCTGAACTTTTTTCAAAGCGGAAAGGATACGAACCTACTAATCCCTCACGAGCAGTGGCAAGTTCCTTATCTTCAAATTTTCCTTCGATGGTGTCTTGAAGGGCCGACTTAATAACCCCCAAAGTCTCAACAACGCTTTCATTTTTTGTATAAGTGGTAATCACTAAACGCCCATAATTTCTTTGTCCGGAAGCTGTTGCTTCTGCCCCATAACTTAAGCCACGCTTGACACGAATCTCTTGCATGAGTTTAGAAGAAAAGCCCCCTCCCAAAAAACCAGAGAGAAGCTCAAGCCCTTCAAGATTTCCAATCTCATCCTTCCCCAAAAAACGTCCCAAAAAGATATAAGATTGAGTCGCTTGGGGAACAGTGACAAGGTGAATGATAGGCTTTTTAGATATCTTACGATCTGAAGCTTGAGCGTTACGAACAAAACTACTTTTAGACCAACCACATTCTTTTGTAATGATATCTCGTATTTCTAAAACTTGACGTGGCCCAGTAAGATAGATTTTCTTTGAAACCTTATTATTAAAGTACCCCAACTTGTCTTTTAAGGCTTTACTTGTCCAACGGTCAATATCTTTAAGTTCACCTGACATCGGAGGAGCAAAAGGCGTTCCTTCCATGGAGAGCGCACGAAAAGCACGACCGGCTAAAGCACTTTGAGAATTAATCAGATTGGTAAGGCGCTCTTTGCGAATCGTCTTATAACGTTTTAACTCTAATTCAGGAAAAGTCGCATCACTAAAAAGATGGCACATCATTTTCATTGTCGGCTTGATATCTTTTGCTAAGCCTGAAATGTGATAAACAGAATACTCATGAGTGACTTCGGATGATCTCTCTACACCGAAATAATCTAAATTATCATTGATATCTTTCTGCTCAAATCTTCTCGTCCCATAAGTAAGAAGACTGAACATAGCATCGGTTTCTCCGCCAATTTGATCACTTAAAGCCCCATCTGCAAAATAAACAACGAAATTATACGTAGGGAAACTTTGATCTGGAAGATAAACGACCTCGACTCCGTTCCAGTCAAACTTTCTCACTTTTTCCTGGGCCATCGCTGGAAGAACCATCAAGCCTAATACTAATACCCAAACAAGCTTCTTCATTATTCGTTCTCCTTACGATTAAACTTCCAAAGAGAGAGGAAATGCCACTCATCAGAACCTAAAATTTCACGACAGACTTTGCGAACATCTTGTGGGGTCACGGCCTCATACATAGCTAGATCTTTTTTGTAATACTGATAATCGTCAAAAAGTCTTTCCATCGTTCCTAACATCGAGGCCACACCTGAATTTGTTTTAAGTCCATTATAAAAACCAGCAAGATATTGGTTTTTAATTTTTTGAACACTACGATCGGTCACCGCTTCAGCACAAAGCTCTTTAAAATCTTTCAGAAGTCTTTCGCGGGCAACTTTAACGGTCGTTTGCTCCAAGGCTTCTGCATGGATATAAAACATACCAGCATATTTGAAATTATGATTTGAAACCGAGATTGAACTTAAAATCGGTTTTTTTCCTAAAACATACTTCTGCATCAAATAAGAACTTTCTCCATCACCAAGTACAGAAGCTAAAATGTCCATCGCATAAGAACGTTTACTCCCCGCAGGTTCGCCCTTAAAAGCGAAGAAAAACTGTCCTGCGGCATTAGGGCCATGAAGACGAACGATCTCTTGCTTAGGATTTTTTGTCACAAACTTTTTTGCATCATTGGTTTTTTTCTTAAAAGCATCCAAATCAGAGGCGGCGGCTAGCTGCCCATATTTTTCTTTTAAGATTTTTAAGGTTTTCTGAGTATCCACATCACCGACGATGACCAGTGTCGCATTATTGGGAGCATAGTAGCGCTTGAAGTAAGAATACACTTCCTCTTGCTTAAGTCCTTTTAAATCTTCATTGCTACCGATGACCGAGTGCTCATAGGGAGTCCCTTCAAACATCATTTCTAAAAGCCGCTGATAAGCTCTCGCCGGTGGAGTATTCTCATAGCGCATTCTTCTTTCTTCAAGAACAACTGATCTTTCTTTCTCAAAACTTTCTTTGTTAATCACTAAATTCGACATGCGATCAGACTCAAGATCGATGATCGTCGATAAGAAATCAGAGGGAAGATTCGCATAATAAACAGTCGCATCTTGCATGGTATAAGCGTTGTTTTCTCCACCCTTTTCTTCAATCATTTGCTGAAACATTCCTTCGGGATACTTCGTCGTTCCCTTAAAAAGCATATGCTCAAGCAAATGAGTTCCACCATAAAGTCCTTGAGGCTCATTACGAGACCCAACATCAAAAAAAGTATAAAAGGAGAAGATAGGTAAGCGATGATTTTCAGCAATCAAAACTTTAAGACCATTCGCAAAAACCTCTTTGTGTACAACTAAATCCGTCGAGGTCGCATCGAGTTTACTAGGAGAGACAACTTCATCCAAAGACGATTTTAAATCATTCTTTGAAGAGCAAGCTCCAAGTAAGCTTATTCCCAGCAAAGCAAAAGGAAGAATTTTTTTATAAAACATCTCTTCAAACCTCGGCTAAAAACTTTTAAAATATATCAACAATCTATGGTAACTTTGCCTTGTACAGTTGAAAACAATAAAAAACTTGAAAGGGCCAACACCTGCATGAAAACACAAAAAGCCCAGCAAAATAAAATCACCATCCTCGGCTCAGGAACAAGTACTGGTGTCCCCATGCTTGGCTGTTCCTGCCCTATTTGCCTCTCAAAAAATCCAAAAGACAAACGTTATCGGACCAGCTTTGTAATTCACACGGCTCACGGGAAAAATATCCTTATCGATACGACTCCTGATATGAGAAGCCAGCTTTTAGAAAATAGAATTAAAAATATTGATACGGCCATCATTACCCACGAACACGCCGATCACCTTCACGGTATTGATGACCTTCGTCCCTTTTGTTTTACTCCCAACCACCACACGATCCCTATCCACACTTCAAAAATATGTGGTCAAGTGATGAGAGAGCGCTACCCTTATATTTTTCATTGGGAAAAATTCTATAATAAGGACAAACCTATCATTGGTGGAGGCATTCCTCGTCTAGACCTTGAACTCATTGATGTGCCTAAAAAGGGATTTATTAAAAAAACCATTGAGGGTCTAGAGTTTCACTTTTTTCTTCTTCCTCATGGTTACGGAGAAACGATGGGATTTATGCAAGGGAAGTTTGCTTATCTCGTCGACTGTCACTTTGTTCCTGATCACATCATCAAATTTTTAAACAAACAAAAGCTCGATTTACTAATGATCGATTGCACTCAAGAAGAAAAACACGAAAGCCATCTCACTATCGAAACAAGTTTTTCTTATATTAAGGCGATACGCCCTAAAAGGGCCGGTCTCATCCATATGAACCATTTCTTGGCCCACAATGAACTTAGCAAAACTTGTAAAAAGCATTTTTCCTATCCAGTCGGACCATTGTATGATCGGCAGAAGCTTTACTATTAATTGCTTTCTTAAAAGACCAAAGTTGTTTATCCTTTTCTTATGAACATGATACAAAAAATTCTTGTCGCAGTTTGTTTAGTTTTCTCTTTGGCCAGCACGGGTATTTTTGTCTACACCCAAGTCATCTTTAAAAAACCTGTTCCAGACGATGCAAAAGAATTCGAAAAGATGAAAGCAGATGAGAAAAAGCCAATGGCAGAAGCTGTTGAGCCTTATCGTATGAAAAGAATGACAGTTAATATTGAGCAAGAAAACGGCAAAGATAAAATGCGTTTTTTAAATATGGAACTTCTGATGATTCCTTTCAAAAATGATGGAGCAAAGGTTCTTGAAGACAATCAGGCCATCGTTAACGATACCATCATCACCATTTCAAGTAAGATGGACCCCAATGAACTCAATACTATCTCAGGAAAAATTCTTTTAGAGAATCGACTAAGAAAAACGATAAACGAACGCCTCAACGAAGAGGTCGTTCGCGAAATTCTTTTCCAACATTTTGTGATTCAATAAGTTCTAGTCTTCTTGTTCTTCGACTTCAGTCCAAGATGCTTTGTCTTCGTCATCTGGAAGAGCTTTCATATATTCATCGACTTGCTGCTTAGTGATTTTACCTTCAGCAATGAGCTTATCTCTCAAACGGACATCATTTAACTTTTCTTTTAAGGCCTTGCTCAGTCTCATGAATAACCTCTTTAATATAACAATTTAGCTGCGTTACCTTAGCACGCCCTAAGCCTATTGCCAATATTTTGGAGTGTCATCATCACCTTTTACTAACTTTAAATTGCCCTTACGCTTAGGTTTTGATGAAGAAGTCCCTTTAAAAGTCCCAAATTTGGGCCATTTCATAAAAAGAAAGCCCGCAAGCATCCCACCCATATGACCCCAGGCCAAGACTGCTCCAGGGCTAAAAATCCCTAAATAAAGTTGCATCCCTAGGAGAATGAGGCAAAACCACTTGGCCTGCACAGGAAAAATCATAAAAAAAGAAAAATAGCGATCAGGATAAAGGACAGCATAAGCTACAAGCAGCGCGTTACAAAATCCTGCAAGACCAGTTAAAGCTATTCCTCCTATACTGGGGAAAACTAGACTCACCGCAAGGTAAATAGCAGCAGACAAAAGAGTCGCAAAAAGACCTAAGAGTAAGTACTTCCCGCGCCCCCACAAGGCCTCCAACTCACAGCCAATAAACCACACGAGCAAGCAATCAAAGATCACTTCAAATAGCCCCGTTCCCATAAATGGATAAGTGAGGATTGTATGAATTCCTCCATTGAGAAAACCTGTGGCCGTCAAACCCAAAAATGACTTGAGTCCTCCACCCATACTCAGTTCTAAAACCGACGAAAGAAGAAAAACAGCAACAGTCGCAATGATAATAATCTTACTGATGAAAGTTAATCTTGGAGTATAAAACTGATAAGAGTTCATTCTTGAACCTCCATTCTCTGCATTTCTTCAATGAAACGATCCCGTGATTCTTTAATCATTCCTTCATCTTCTACTTTAGAAAAAACACCAAAATTCAATTTTTTCAAGTCGACATAATCTTCTTTGGCATCAAGCCCTAAAATAAAAATAAAAAAACGCTGGGCTTCATCGCGACGCTCTTCCAATGATTTTTCAAAGAGAAATTGCGAGCTTTTAAGATAATCAAGAAGCTTCAGATCATCGTGCGTAAAAAGATCGCGCTCTGCTGTAAAAGCAGAGCACGTCCATAGTAGTAAAACTGAAAAAAGAAATCTTAAACGCATGAGTTTAAACTAAAGTCACAAAGAGAACTTGGCCAGCACTTTCTAAGGTGCATCTATCGCATCAGAACAATCTGGATTAGTAGAATCGAAACTTGGAGGTGTTGGTTGTGCGGGAGGCACACAAACACCATTTCGACAATCCGAGAAAGTTGGTACGTTATAAGGCTGTAATCGGCAAAGTTGCTTATGTGTAATCGGATCAATTATTGTTTTAATCTTCTTATAAATGGTCACGTCCACTTTTGCACACCACTCCTTGGCCACACATTGCTGTCCGGCAGCTTTAGAGCAAAGAACCTGTTGGCTTTCAGTATTGATATGAACCTGACAAGTATTGGTAGATTGGTTACAGCAAAGACTTGTACAATCATAATCGGTCTTACAAGTTGACCCAATATTTCCATTACCAACAGGATTCACATCTTCCGCACACTGAGAAACGTAATTCTTTGACCAGCAGCGATTATTAAAACAACACTGCTCAGAACCACAACTGTATGAATTACTACAAGAGTTCATTGATGAATAGATGACCTCATCACCATAAGAGTCAGTCTCGCTTGCTCGAACAAGTTGAAGTTTTACTTCCTTAGAAGTAGTGATGACTGTCTCTGTTCCTGTCGTAGGATCTTTTTGTATAAGCTCAATGGTGCCAGTGACGTTACAGGCAGAAAGAGATTCTGGAGAATAAGCATTTTGATCCACAAGGCGAGCATTACAGCCATCCATATATTCAGTATCGCCACTTGAAGTCAGACTCAAAATACTTTTGACATCAGCAAAAGGATCAGTTGCCCCCCAATACTGTATCCCAGCTCTTAGACTCATCGTTGCAGTTCTTGGGAAAAGAAATGATTTATACCCACCCTTAGGATCACCTGCAGTTAAAGTCTTTTGGAAAAGACCACTCGGGCTGGCCCCTGCTGAGAGATCAGAGAAAAGCGCCCCGCCAGAAATCCCCCAAAGACTTTGAGAGACAGGGCGATAAGGCCCGCGATAACGATACTCAGTTCCACCTAAGACAATAGATTTATCCCAAGTCAGAGTTCCTGCATTAATTGTTGTCCCTAAAACTCCACCAATGTTACTTGTATCTATACCATCAGGAAGACACTTCGAAAGAGCGTTCGTCGCAGTGGCCACATGATTCGCATAAGTTGTTGCAGAACCATCGACTTGCGTTGTTGTTGGATTTTTGGCAATCCAAGAACCATTGCTGTTGTAGTACAAACCACTATCGACAACTTTTGCGTAAGCATAAAGGCAACGCTCACCTGCGGCATCACACGAGGTGTTGTTTAAGTTTCCTTGAAAAGTGGGATCATGTTCTAACTTTAAACCACGACAATAGAGTCCGACGTTACGAGGATTCATCGTTGGAGTATCACTTGCACTATATGTGTTGTAATCATAAAGATCATAGAGCAAACGAATATTTTCAAAAGGACGATTTCTCATACGCAAAATAACGACTTCCATATCAGTCTGAGGAGTCAAACCACTTGCACGTGCAATTGTGGCAGGAACCGTAATAGCTTCCAATTCACGACCAAATCTAAAACGAGCATAAACAATCTTGTTGGCCAAAGAAGCGACGTTCAAACCAGAAAGATAGAGAGTGCCTGTGAAATTTTTAGGAATGCTTACCTTTGACTCGTAGGTTCCGGAAGTCGGATTGACAATATGGCGTATTTCAACACGGCCATTAGTTAAAATATCATCATTGGGGGTAACATCCCCTGTCCCATTCTCTCCAGGACCAGCATTATTTCCCGTTCCCGATGTACCACTTGCGGTGTTGCTTTGACTTCCCGATTTGGAAGGCCGCATGCTGCGCACGCTTGGATCTTGAATACAAGATACCAACAACCCCAAAAGTACCAAAAGAATCAAAGAATATTTATAAGTTCCCATACTTACTCCCTGACTGCTTTTCGGTAAGTCAGATCAATGACTTGAGAGAAAAGCTAGGACTAAGTTAAGTCTAAGCCTAAAAGGTTAAGGGAAGTCTAAGACTGAAATATTAACGTAGTATTAACTGGTTAGACAGCAAAACGACACTAAACAAAATAACCTGACGCCCACAAAAAGAAGGCTAAATCAGCTTCTTACTGGACAAAATTTCCTCACGTATGCGGCCAAAACCTTGTTTAATAGCGCGAAGGCGACGTGAAGGAGCTGTGAGGTCTTTAAGTTCTTCAGGCTTGAGAGCATCGATTTTAACAAGAAGGTCCAGCATGTCAGCGGCCATGGCATCATAAAAATGACGTTCAAGACCACGAAGCATGGAAATCTTAAGATAGATTTTGGTAAAAGGCTTTTCAATAAAATCACAAGCGCCAATACGAAGGGCCTCTTGAATATTTTCTTTGGTATCAACAGCAGAAAGAACAATGCAAGCTGTTCCAGGATTGATCTCTTTCAATTTGCTAATCAACTCAAGGCCTGTCATCTCAGGCATATTGACGTCAACAATGGCCACGTCAATTTTATTTTGCTTGGCAAGCTCTATGGCCCTAGAAGGAGTATTTGCCACGAAAACATCTTTGATTAGTTTACGTGCTTCAACCTCAACAAGGGTTGTAATATCACTTTCATCGTCGACAAGAAGAATTGAATTTTCGTGCAAATCAAACATAGATTTCTCCATCAGGTTTTATCACTCAAGCCTAACTTGCATTGAAGAATTTTCAAGTGAAAAAAAGTGCTACTCTTTTAAAAAAGACTACCCCACTCTGTTATGCAGAAAAAACTTATTCGCTCTTCTTTCTTAAATGCTTGAAAATCCAGAGTCGAAGTATTCCGACGAAAAGAGAACAAAGGAAAACAGTAGCAAAAAGGAGGAAGAAATTAAATTTTTTCGAAACACGCTGGAGAGAATCACTCAGATTCTTGGTCAACTTCGTTTCAAGAATAAAAACAGGTCTTCCAAAAAGATCTTTAAAAAGAACTTTTCCTTCATAAAAAAGATCGTCCTTATCCTGCAATAAAATATTCTCTTTAAACTTATTATAAGTTTCTGTCAGAAGTGGGGGTTCCCCACCGACACTTGGAGAATACAGTGAACGCACTTCAAGCTTACTTATCATTTGCATACGTTGCAAAAATTGTTGATTCAAAAGACGGCCTGCGACAAAAAGTCCTTTGGCCTCCCCTTTGCCAGAACTAGGCAACACAGGGTGAATCGTAATCATAAAAGGCATATCAAAACCGACATAAAGAAAACCACTTTTCTTTTTTGTAGGATCAGGAAAGCTGTAAAGCTCCTTATTAGTGGTTAGAAGATCAAGTAACGGAGCTGGAACAGGAACAAAAGAAGTCGATTCGTAATCAAGTGCACCGGCCCAAATAACTTGATGCTTGTTATTAATAAAAATCATGAAATCGATATTGATGCTTTTGAGTACATCATAAAGGAGATTTGATTTTTCAAAATCACGATTATGATCTTGCACAAAGCGATAAACATCATCCCATTGAGAATAATCATTAAGTTTTTTTTCGATTTCTTCAGGTTGAAGAGTGATCATCGTTTTAAGCTTTGCCAAGTTTTCTAAGGCAGCTCCCTGTTCGAAATGATCAAACTCTTCACACCAAAAAAAAGTGATCAGAGTCCAAAGAAGAAGTGCGGCCACACAGAGTGAGCCGCATATCAAACTATAAACTTTGAACTCTAAGCGCATAATTAAGCCCTAAGTGGGAAACCAGCTTTCATTAAAGCATCAACCAGATCCTTCTTGGCCTTATCGAGGAACTCCCCGCTTAAGTTCTTTTCTGGATCAATGAAAGTCGCACGCAAAGTGATACTGGTGTGAGTCTCGCTCATCTCGTAGGTGTCAAGAATTTTGCAAGAGCTCATTTCCTTGATATTCGCTTTTTTGACGGCAGATAAAAGATCAGAGACAGTTCCTGCCTTTGGCATGACCACAGTCCAATCGAAAGTCGAATCTTGAAATTTAGCAAGAGGCTTATACTTCACTTTATCTTTTACTGGCTGATCTTCGATGTCAGTAAAATCTAAAACAGCAAGAGAAATGTTCCCTCTGATTTTAAGTTTCTTAAGAAGAAGAGGATGAACGGAAGTAAGCACACCTTTCATCTTACCCATGATGCGCACGTTTAAGAATTCCACTGGATGACAGCCCATCCATTCCTCGTTCATGACAAGAGGATTCTTAAACTTAGGATTCTTTTCAGAGAGATCTCCGGGAATTTGTACAGCATCCATGAGAGACTCAATAGTATTGGCCAAATCCATGAAAGGAGATTTTTCTCTATCAAAGAAGGCGACAATAAGCTGAGAGTGGTCTTTAGAAAATTCGTTGTTGTGACCCTTAAGATAAACACGACCTAATTCAAAAAGACGGAACTCATCATTGTATTTTTGATTGAGGGCCACTTTTTCCAAGAAAGAAGGAATGAGACTTTGGCGCATTCTATTGTGCTCTTCAGAAAGGGCATTCACAATCACCAAAGGATCTTTCTCTCCCCATGAAGATTGCTTATAGAGATCCTCACCCACCAATGGGTAAGTCATGATCTCGAAGCTTCTGACATGATTCACCATGAAGTCACGAATTTTTCTATGAAGCTTTTGAGCTTCAGTTAAACGCACAGGGAAGATGTCCACTTTAGGAGACTGGGGAGTGATGTTATCAAAGCCCACCATTCTTCCAATTTCTTCAAAAAGGTCAGCTTGGTATTCCACGTCTTTAGTTGCGCGATAACTTGGAACAGTCACCACGAGTTCCGCACCTTTCTTTTCTACCTTGAAATCAAGATGAGAAAAGATAGAAAGAATTTTTTCTTCAGAAACATCTTTTCCAAGAACCTTGCAGATGCGATCCACAGTTGTGGAAATCACAAGAGGCTCTTTCATAGACCACTGCTCGCCATCATATTGAGGCTTCCCTACAACCTTGGCTTCAGGACAAAGCTCAAGCACAAGCTCGAGAGTCCTAAGAAGTGTTCTGTAAAGCATAGCGGTATCAAGAGACTTCTCATAACGCTGAGAAGAGTCCGTGCGAAGACCCAAACGAGTTGAAGTTTTTCTCACCTCAGCTGCTTTCCAGTTGGCCACTTCGATAAAAATTTCTTTGGTGCTTTCCTTCACACCTGATTTAAGACCGCCCATGATACCAGCGAGAACCAAGGCTTCGTTCTTATCACAAATGACGGTGTCGTGAGCAAGAAGTTTTCTATCTTGTTCATCAAGAGTTTTAAAAACAGCTTCTGAACCGATACGCTTAATAATCACTTCATCGCCGGCAATTTCATGACGATCAAAAATATGCAGAGGGATGCCAAGCTCAAGCATCACATAGTTGGAAATATCAACGATATTGTTAATCGGGCGAAGACCTACAGCAAGAAGACGTCTCTTCATCCAGTCTGGACTTTCTTTGATGGTCACATTCTTTACGCTAAGACCGTAGTAACCAAGACAAGAACACTCACCTGCGATACGAACTCCCACAGGGGCCTGATCAGCAGTAAAATGAGCTTCAAGATTTTTTACCCATGAAGCGTCAAAGCGATTCTTAAGAGGCTTTTCAAATATAGCAGAGAACTCTCTTGCCATACCAAAGTGGCCCCAAAGATCTGGTCTGTGAGTGAGAGACTTGTTGTCCACATCCAAAAGCACATCGCGGGTCATCTTGAAATACTCGAGCATATTGATGCCCAAAGGAGCATCCTCTGGGAAAACAAGAAGGCCATGAGAGTCTTCAGCAAAACCAAGCTCTTGCTCAGAACAAAGCATACCTTCTGAGAGTATGCCTCTGATCTTTTTAGGTTCAAGCACAAGGCCGTCTGGGAAAGCTGTGCCCAAAGGAGCATAGGGAACCTTGATTCCTACTTTCACGTTACCCGCACCGCAGACCACGCGCTTTTCTTCTTTACCTGTATTAAAAGTGACAAGGTTGAGCTTGTCAGCTTCAGGATGTTTTTCGATAGAAACGATTTGAACGATTCTAATTTTTTCTAAATGCTCACCCACACTGACAACATCTTCAACTTCAGCTGTAGCTAAAGTAAAACGAGAACCGATTTCCTTAGGTGTAAGGTCGGTTGGGAGTTCAACAAAATCTTTAATCCAATCAATTGATATTTTCATAAGTTCACCTGACTTAATTTTTTAGT
>JACCEE012532632.1_pt1 | contig 12106 bp, 8 predicted proteins | sample 7449931 | NCBI WGS metagenome assembly JACCEE01 (sample SAMN15323457, study PRJNA562643) | freshwater metagenome | isolation source: river surface water | place: USA:Blue River Watershed | collected 2017-08-19 | reverse complement strand
GCCAAAGATTCTGGTGAGCTGGACGGTCGATGGTGTCGCGAAGTCCGACAGCCAGTCTCTGGTAACGGGCGCGAACACGGTGACCCGTACCTCGACGGATTCTGCCGGGAACGTTGGCAGCTCAAGCGTGGTAGTGACCTATAGCACGAGCACCCCGGTTGTCGCGATCCAATCGCCTCTGAACAATTCGTGGACCAAGTTGCCGAAGATTCAAGTGAAGTGGACCGCCGACGGGGTCGCGAAGGTGGATAGCCAAGCCTTGGTCGAAGGTGCCAATACGGTGAAGCGCACATGGACCGGCTCGAACGGCCTGGTCGGATCGGCGAGCATCGTCGTGAAGCTGGATACGAAGGCGCCAGTTGTTGTGATCACTTCGCCAGCCACCGGCACGACGACAAGCAAGCCCAAGATTCTGGTGAGCTGGACGGTCGATGGTGTCGCGAAGTCCGACAGCCAGTCTCTGGTAACGGGCGCGAACACGGTGACCCGCACCTCGACGGATTCTGCCGGGAATGTTGGCAGCTCAAGTGTGGTAGTGACCTACAGCACCAGCGCTCCGGTGGTTGTGATCCAATCGCCACTGAATAATTCGTGGTCCAAGTTGCCGAAGATCCAGGTGAAGTGGACCGCCGACGGGGTCGCGAAGGTGGACAGCCAGGCGTTGGTCGAAGGTGCGAACACGGTGAAGCGGACCTGGACCGGCTCGAACGGCCTTGTCGGATCGGCGAGCGTCGTGGTGAAGCTGGACACGAAGGCACCGGTTGTGGCGATCACATCGCCAATCGCCAATACTTGGACAAACAAGCCAAAAATCGAAGTCCGATGGACATTGGATGGCGTCGCGAAAGTGGATAGCCAAGCCTTGGTTGAAGGCGTCAACATCGTATCGCGTTCAAGTACGGATTCGGCAGGAAATGTCGGTGCCGCGAGCGTGCGCGTCGTGTTGGATACAAAGGTTCCACTGGTCGTGTTCACTTCGCCTCGGGAAGGCGATACGGTACGCACCACTTCCGTTGCACTGGCTTGGACCGTCGATGGAGTAGCCAAGACTGAGACTGTCACTTTGCCAGTCGGGCCGAACACCATCACTCGCACGAGCACGGATTCCGCCGGAAACAAAGGAAGCGCGACGGTGCGCTTTGTGGTGAAGCTCGCGAGTGGCGGGTTGGTGGCGGTTCTCAACGGACCAGCGACGGCATACAACTACTCTCACGTCACGTTTGATGCCTCATCCTCGACGATTCCGGCAGGAGTAGGAGTTCGGTACCGTCTGTCTCAGCTCGATGGTTTGCCTGTGCGCATTTCATCGCGGGCAAAGAAGTATTTCCAAGTTGCTGTGCGCGAGCCAGGCATTGTTCATCTTGTGCTGACGGTGGAGGATACCACTGGAGCGATAGCTTCATCGAGCGATACGGTGGCGATCAACGTGAAAGAGCCCGCAAATCTTGCTGAACAGCTTCAGGTCCTGGACCAGGAACAAGAATTCGAAGATGGGGTTCTTAGTCTCTCCGTAACAGGTGTGCCGGGCGACAAGAGTGGCTTCACGAGTCAAAACCTTGTGATGCTTGCCGGTGTGGCTGGGGGATCGACCTACACCTCCGACTCGATTACCTGGACGAACAGCCGTGGTGGCCGTGGAATTTATCGACCAAAGGGCGAATTCTGGAAGGCGCTTGAGATCCCGCTTCAGAAGGGCGACAATTTCCTGACGCTGGTGTATAAAAATGGGTCAGGTGATGTGGCTGCCACGCGCCTCCTGTACACCTATGAGGACAGTGCCGCGACGAAGAGCATTTTCTTCTCGCCGGATTCATTCCCGGCAACTGTGAATTTGGGACATGGCGTGGTCGCAGATGTTCCGGGCCCAGATGGGATGACAGTTGATCTCGTTCGAATCTCTTCTGCGGAACAGCTTCTGACGTCGTTGCGGGACGATGGAGCTGCGGGTGACAAAACAAGTGGTGATGGGAAATACAGTGGAAGTTTTTCTCTGATTCCTGCTTCAGGGGAGATTTTGCATTTCCGAATCAAGGTGAGCTTGGGAAGTCGAGTTTGGTACTCTCAGATCTTTGACCGTTCTGCACAGACCTTCATCACGACCGAGCAGATCAATGCCGTCAAGGCAATTCAGACTCAAGCAGCTTCCTTGTATGCCAAAATCAAGCCTTCACTGGGGCGTGCCTTGGCAATGGATAGCTTGGTGGGATGGATGTCGAAGCAGTCGGGCGTTGCCATTGCAGGTATTGCCCCGGATGGCTATGCAATGTGCTGGATTCACAAAAATGGAATTCATGCGATGATTCCGGATGCGCCAGAAGGAACGAGAGGTGCTCAGGTGAAGCAGATCGGTGTAGACTTGCTCTCGCCGTTTGATTCTGCCTTTGGTCAATACGATGATGCGTACAGGATTGATACTATCCTGCAAAAAGAGAAGGCAAAAAATCCAATTCAGTGGAATGTGCAGCCTAGAATTATAGACTATTCCGTTAGGACAGGTGAATTTAAGGCTTGGGAGGTATTCTCTGTGGTGGCAATTAGCACGCATGGAACTACATTTGGGCTTGATACTTCAAAAAAAGCATTTGTTTCTGATTCTGTGTGGAATATTTTCAATACCCCGTTTGTTGTTATGGAATCGAAGCAGCCATCAAATGGGGTTTTGCCTCCATTGGTTCCGTATCCTGAGTATATTTTGATGGGTAGCGGGAGCCACTGGGGGGTGACATCATCATTCCTAAATCGCCATACTGGAACTGGTGGAAAATTTTTGTTCTGGGGAGGATTCTGCCGTAGTGCCGCAAGCAAAGGTGCGGCTCAAAATGATATTTGGAAAGTTCTTCGCAGAAAAATGGATGCCAGCTCAGCTATGTTTGGGTTCGAAGATTATGTCCAAGGTGCTTTTACATCTTTGTCGGCTGAAATTGTTTTTTCGGCTTTGGTAAAAGGGAAAACAGCAAAAGAAGCGCTTGATTCTGTGCATACTTATTGCAAGATTTCGAATTCAGTTTGTACGGTTAAGGGGAGTCAAGTTACTGATATCACAGGGGTTGCACTTGTATTGCTTGGAAATCCAGATTACCGTTTGGTTGATACTGCGGTAGCGGGGGCGGGGCGCAACAACTTTGGGCAAGTGGGTGTTTCGCCTTCAGTTGCATCGCGATTTGACACGTTGATGAATATTGGTACACCTCTTCCGGTGACTTCTGTCGTGGCTGGTGGGGATGTCAGTTATGGTCTGACCTTTTCAGGGAAAGTTTTTGCCTGGGGTTCTGACTCGGTGGAGCAGCTTGGAAATGGCCCGCGATCCGCTGGCGATTTGTACCGATCGATTCCTCAAACTGTACTGCGGCGTTCGACGCCTACGTCAATTACCGACACCCTGAGCAAGATTGCTAGGCTGACTTCTGGAATAACGGGGACTTTGGCAGGTTCCGAGCAATATGGACATACACTGGCCGTTGATTCCACAGGAATGCTGTATTCGTGGGGACGCAACAGAGAAGGGCAACTAGGGTATGGTTTGTACGGCATCCCGACGTCGCGTGCAAGATTGGTAACCGCCGTTGGCGAAAAGGTGACTCAAGCAGCTGCAGGTCGAGTGCACTCCATGGCCCTTACTGAGGGTGGGAAAGTTCAGGCTTGGGGGCTCAATACGCATTGGCAGCTAGGACGCGGATTTATCAATGTAACCTTGCCTCCGGAACTCCAGCTTTGTTCCTTGTGCGTGAATGCAGAATATGTCAAACGCGAAGGATTGATTGGAAGCTCCGAACTCAGCAACATCGTCTACATCGCGGCAGGTGATTTCTCGAACATGGCGTTGACTTCGGATGGAGATGTCTATGCGTGGGGCTCCAACTACGATATGGAGCTGGGGATTTCACACAGCGTAATACCTACAAAGACAGGCTTTGCCACGATTGTTCCCGGGTTGAGTCGGAAGGGAGTCTCCAAGATTACACTTGGAGAAGATCATGGCTTGGCTGTTGATACATCTGGTCATTACGTCTGGGCATGGGGCCGAAACAACAGTGGCGAATTGGGCATTGGAATCCAATGCGCGTACTCGGAGCCCCAAACGGTCGTTTGGTTATCGGAGCGTATTGTGCAAATCGCCGCTGGTGCTGGATTCAGTGGAGCACTCACCGATAAAGGTCGGGTGTATGTCTGGGGACGCAACAGCGAAGGGCAGCTTGGTTTGGGGCACACCAGAAACCAGACTTCACCGGTTTCTTTACCTGGCCGCTTTTCGTCGATCTCGGCAGGAAACGGGCATTTGTTGCTGCTAAAAGGGTTGTAGATCACAGGACTCAAGACCGTTGGTGGCAGATAACTTGAGGAAACAAGATCTGCCAGCATCCGTTGTAGGTGATGCGAACATATCTTTTGTGAATGCTGAATATCTTGGAGCGGCGCATGAAAATCTGGGCAGTATCTGTTGCATACATTTACTGTGTTGGAGTGCTTCTCGCCTGTAAAACGGAGAACAATGCACCGCAAGTCCAGCATTCGCGCTTTCATGCCGATAGCCTTCGGCTGGTAAAGAAGTTCTCTGAAATCAAGTCAGCAACTTACCAAGATGAGAAAATTCTAAAGGATGTAGATTCCTACTCGATCCGTTTTGCAGATCAAGACGGTAATTCGTGGCGAATTTTTGTGCATTATAGTTTTTCTGGTGTCAAAGCCTGTGTAGGGGCGTGTGAATGGTCTGATGATAGTTTGGATATTCTTATCCTCCCGGATTCTCCTGAGGAAGGGAAAATCAAAGGATTCTTGGGGGAGTGGAAGACGGTTGCATCAAGACAAATGCTTAGAGTCGCATTAAATCGTATGATTGAGATTGGCTGGAGAATTGATTCGTTACAGTTTACGGACTCTAGAATGAGTGTTGTTCGCCGAGGAATTCGGTTGGCTTGGGATGGAAGGCCTATTCCGGTTGCAAGCATGATCTTTGATTCGAAAGCATATCATCGAGAAGCTGATTTTTTGAGGGGGCCTTCGATACTCAGTTACGGATCTATTACCATCCCAGATGTACCGACTCTGGATCTAAAGTTTTTAAGTATTCCTCGATCTTGGCCATCTTTTTCAGGTGCGATACATTTTGGAAGATCTAATCGTAGATCTGGTGTAACGTCACGTGATCTATTTGATGGGAGAGTAAAGATTATGGATTTGGATTTGTCGAAAAAAATCAACACAGAGAGTGATACGATTGAACTCGACTTTTTTGATTTTCAGTCTGTTTACCCGTTTTTGAATCGCAGGGAAACAGGAAATATGAGGATGAGGTTTGATGTTGCTAAGCGAGAGGATGGATTTGTTTGTGGTGAGGTTTTCTGGCAAAGGATTGGGATTGTTTGGGGGGGAGAGCAGCGAGGGCCTAAATATTGGTCAGAATGGCAGGCTTTCGTAGAATCTGTAAAAACAATCAAACCTGGGTATGCACTCCCTGATAGCCTGTCGTTTCAAAGAATTTCAGACTCGGTAAATTTTTGGTGTTTCTCGGAGCGGGCAGCTTATGAAATGGTTCTTTTAAATTGGGGTAAATCCGGATTATGCCTTCCTAGGAATTCGCATTGGTCTTGTCTAGCCGATAGCTTGGCGGGTTGGTACTACGAAGCCTGTGGCGATAATCCAGCCTCGCCAATTCTAGAGAATAAGGGCAAACCAGTTATCCAGCAAGCAACACCCCAAATCACCCCTTGGGGAAAAATGACATGGGAAATCCGAGGTTCAAAAACTGGATGGTTTTTGCCGTCGGGCCAGCGATTCTTGCCGCGCGTGTTTCGCACCGAGAAAGCGCCGCTAGTGGATGATTTCTGGGCGACCCCGCCAAAGGGTGTTCCGTAGGGGGTCAACCGGATACTGTCACTTGGCCGAATTCCTTCGATTACGGCAGGAAACGGGCATTTGTTGCTGGTGCGGGGCTTGTAAATACAAGTGTCTGAGATTAGAAAGGTGGCCGACTCGTTCGGTCACCTTTTTGTATATATAATCTTACTGAAGCCGTATTCTGAGGTGCTAACACTGGAGCATCGAATGCAATCTCCTGTATATTTGTCGACCCTCCTAGCAGATGGTTATCGACTGTGGTTGCGAGAAAAGAGGGGGGTATCAGACTCGTTATTCGTACTGTTTGATGATTATGTGTTTGTTGCCATGATGCGTAAGTTGTTGGCGAGTCCGTTTGTTGCGCTGTTTGTCGCTTGCTTGTGCTCGTGTCAGTTGATATGGAATCAAAAGCCGAATTTATCAGTTGAAAAAAGTGATTTGTTGATTGTGAGTGGAGTGAAAAGTATTGCTGATTCGGTATATATTGTTTCGGGCCGAAAATACAGTTTATGTATTCGGGATCATAAGGATCAAAATTGGTCTGTGTCTGTGATTGGTGGCCGTTCTGGAATATGGTTTGGTCTTGGGTGTTGGGATGATCCCAAAAACGGATCAACGCTTGATTTGGATACTATGCCTGGGTTTCGAGATAGTTTGTTTATGACTCTTGCGGGAATCAATGTATCTGCCGTTGCGAGGTTAAATTATGCTCTGTCTCAGCCTGATATGTTCTTTAGGCGGGAAAGTTTGAATATTTTTGGCCCAAAAGATGAGTGGGCATTTGACACGAATACTATTTTTGCCGATCGACAAGCAGAGAGATATGCTGGGATTGTTCCAAAGTGGAATGGTAAAAGCGTGGGGTTAAGCAGCTTTATTATGGACTCAAGATTCTATTCGAGAGTTGCTGTTCATTCATTTTATGATCCGCATTACCTTGAACGTCCGTATTGTCAAGCTTTATTGGGGAAGCCTTGGAATTACTTGAAGTTTCTCGACAGAAAGTATTTTTGGTGGGAATTTGGGGATATTGAGTTTCAGCGGGTGGGCAATCATCGTGGGGTGTCTTCAGGTTGCCTTTGCGGAGACAGTACAAAAAAGTTTCAAATTAAAAACTTAGATCTATCAAGGAGTCTTGTCGAAGATTGTGATTCATTTTTTGTTTCGCCAAAGGCGCTAGGGTATTCTCTCGGGGTGTCATTTGATGGGGCGGTGGGTAGGGCAAATGCTGTTGAGCTTAAGTATTTAGTTGTTCGGCGCGGATCAGGTATGTTGTTTGGTAAATTATGGTGGAGGAAGAAGGCTAATCATTCGTTGGTTTCTGATTGGTCGATGATCCCTGATTCGGTGCAAAGCGTTGTTCCGTATGATGATTGTGAGTTCGCTTTTATTAGAGGAGAAGATTCGCTGTGGGGTGTTTCTGAGCAGTTTCCTGTTGATAAAATTAAGACGTTTTTAGGCGCTATTTCGGTAAGTTTAAAGTACCCAATGTTCGGCGTGATTTTGCCACGTAACTCTCATTGGTCGTGCTTGGCAGACAGCTTGGGTGGGTGGGAATATGAAGCTTGTGGTGATCATCCTGCTCCACCAATTCTCAAGCACAATGGCAAACCCGTTAGCCAGAAAGTAACGCCCCAAATTACCCCCTGGGGTAAGATGAGTTGGGAAACCCGAGGTTCAAGAATTGGATGGTTTTTACCGCCGGGCCAGCGATTCTTGCCGCGCGTGTTTCGCACAGAGAAAGCGCCGCTAGTGGATGATTTCTGGGCGACCCCGCCAAAGGGCGTTCCGTAGGGATTCACCAGCACAGTCAGCACTCCAACCAAGCTTCCTGGCAAATATCGAGACGTTGCGGCTGGAACCGGACATATACTTGTGGTTCCTAGGTAACAGAATCCAGACATGATGAGATGCCATCCAAGCTTAGCGTGGATGGCTCCAAGAGGAGTTCTGATGTTGGGTCGAGCGAAGTACATTGGGATTATCAGGTTGCTGCTTGTTACAGGACTTTTGCTTGCATGTAAATCTAAAGAGGAAAAGCCTGTAGATGCTCCACTGAATTTGGTTGAGCTGCCCAAAAAAAATTTAAAAAAACAACCTAAACCTCCAGAATGGATCAATGTCGTTAGTTTGGAAGGAGAAACCCTTCAATTTGCACATGCTGCTGACTTTTACGCAGGCTGCCCTCGTGCAGGTGATCTTGATATTGATGGGGTATTAAGGGAAGGGTGTCCACTTAGGGCTGAAAAATGGAATGATTTGATTGAGTATGTTGATACAGTGATAAAGGAGCATGGTGACTCTGTCTGGTGTGGGAGTTTCAAAAATAACATTCAAAAGCGAGTTAGCTGTAAACACTTTGAGTGGCCATCAATTGGTGCGTACCTAGTAAATTCAGTTGTGATTTTTAGGTTTGTTGATTATTTCGACTCGATTGATGTGCAATACAGGGGTGGCGTGGCCTACGTGGACTTCAAAGGTTATGTTGATTACACGAAACGAGGGTACCCAAAAACGGGGGATATCGCTGATGGAGGCACAGGTGATAATTCTGAGACAAATTTAATTCTAAAATACAAAAATCTAAAGAGAATTGTAATGACGTCTCCGAGTAGAGTCGTTCGTGGGGCTTACCTTGTCAAGGATAGGGCGTTGATCCCTGTTCCCGCGAAACTGCTTTGGCCCTGCTCTCTATGATTGCCTCCCTGTCAAAGGATTCACGCTTCCGCCTCGAGCGTTGAAATCGTAGATTCGGCTGTGCAAATAAATAGGAATCTAGATTGTTGTCTGTGATATGAATGCGCTTTGTTAGCTGTCGTGCAGGAGTAATTCGAATCAAGAGACTTTTCCAATGCCGTACTGGATTCCGATGGGAACGCTTACGTCTGGGGAGTCAACAGCCAGGGCCAGCTTGGTCTTGGGCATACCAGCATAATCAGCACTCCAACCAAGCTTCCTGGCAAATATCGAGACGTTGCGGCTGGAACCGGACATATACTTGTGGTTCCTAGATAACAGAATCCAGACATGATGAGATGCCATCCAAACTTGGTTTGGATGGCTCTAATGGGAGACGTTGATGGTAGATCGGGTGATTGGTGTCCGGGGCGCTGTTTTGGTGTGTAGTGTTCTGCTATTTGCTTATGGTTGTAAATCCAAAGAGGGAAAACCTGTAAGTGCCCCCGTCGACTCTATCGGGGTTGTAAGCAAGAAGAGAAGACTGGCGAAGCCTCCAGTTTGGAGAGATGTCGTCAGTGGTGAAGGCGAAACCCTTCAGGTAGATCAAATTGCAATTTTTGGAGCTGGGTGTCCTCGGTTTGGTGATCCTGATCTGGATGGTATTCTCAGAGAAGGGTGCCCACTTAGAGCGGAAAAGCGGCATGATTTACGGGTAGCGTTAGATTCCTTGTATGCAGGTAAAGGTTGGGCTGGGGATTTCAGAAATAGTTTAAGTGAGGGATCTGATTGTAAAAATGACAATTATCAGCCGTATTCTGTGTTTATAACGGATTCGGTGTTTGCGTTTTTGTTTATGGGGTACTTCGATTCGATCGTGGTGCGACATGAAAAAAGAGTGGCGTTTTTGGATTTCAGAGGCTTTGTAAGTCCTGAAAACAGAGGGTATCCAAAAGATAGTAGCGGAGATCCAATCCTGTTTGATGGATTGGAAGATGCCTCAGAGACAATTCTGCTTTTGAAAGCGGAACGGCTTGATGAAATCATCATGACATCGCCGAGCGGAATGATTCGAGGTGATTATATTGTCAAGAATCGCGAGTTGATTCCAGTGTCAAAAAAGTCGCTATGGCTGTGCAAATAAGTTGGAATCTGGATTGTTGTTTGTGACATGGGTGTGCTTTGTTTGCTGCTCTGCAGGAGTAAGTCGAATCAAGGTATGCGTTCAGTGGCGAATTGGGCATTGGAATCCAGTGCCCGTACTCCGGGCCCCAAACGGTTGTTTGGTTATCGGAACATGTTGTGCAATTCGCCGCTGGCGCTGGATTCAGTGGAGCACTCACCGATAAAGGTCGGGTATATCTCTGGGGGCGGCGAGACCGCGCCCGCCGAACCTCAGTTGCCGCCCTGCTCAAGCTTGCGAAGCTCGTCGCGCAGCTTGGCGGCTTCTTCGTACTGTTCCGCTTCCAGGGCCTTGGCCAGGCGCTTTTGCATTTGTTCGATCGCGTCGTGCCGGACGGTCTCGTCGTCCTCGGGGTTCTGCTGTTCGAAAGGGACCGCGGCCGATTCCCACAGCTCCTGGTCGATGTACATGGGGGCCTTGGACCTCAAGGCCATGTTGATGGCGTCCGAGGGGCGCGAATCGAACTCGAATTCGTCGCCGTCGCGCGCGACGTGCAGGCGTGCGAAGAACGTCCCCTCCTGCTGATCGGTGATGACGACTCGTAAAACCTCCGCGCCCAGTTCATCCAGCGTGGACTTGAACAGGTCGTGGGTCAACGGTCTGGGGAAGCTTCCATCGCCCATCGCCTGCGCGATGGAATGGGCCTCGGGCGCCCCAATGAAGATGGGCAGCGCCTTGTGGGCGCCAGGGACGCGCAACAGGACCATGAACCCTGCGCTGGACAGCGTGAGGGCTTCCAGTTTTGCTTCGAGGTATTTCCATTCGTCGAAGGACATCTCGCGTTCGAATGTACCACTCTACGACCAGCGCGGCCTTGATCCTTTTTTGACCCAGTCCAGGTATTCGGGGAGTCCGCCGGTGGCGGGGTAGGCCACGATCGCGGGCAGGCGGTAGGGATGCATCCCTTTGACCTTTTCCTGCAGCTCCTTGAGATTCTCTTCCACGGTCTTCAGGAGCAGGAGGGCTTCCTTGTCCTCCTGCAGGCGCCCTTCCCAGCGGTAGATCGACGTCATCTTGGGCACGACGTTGGCGCAGGCGGCCAATCCCTGTTCGACCAGTTTCCGTCCAATGTCCCGGGCGCAGGATTCGTCGGGACAGGGGATGTAGACCATGCACACGCCGGTGCTCAGAAGTGGCTCCATCCTCGGTGCACCAGAAGCAGCCCGATGAGCAGCGACAACGGAGCCAGCACCCATCGAAGGCGGTGCGCGAACGATCGGCGCAGTCCCGATTCCCAGAACATCACGGTGGCGCCCCAGCCGAACACGGCTCCGCTGGCCTGCAGAGCGGCGGCGCGCGTTCCTTGCACGGTGGCCAGAAGGCCCATGGCGAGGAACAGCCCCGAGGCATGGCGCAGGACCAGGTCGCGACCTGCCGCGAACGTGAGAACCTCGATGGGGCGGCGTTCGCCGGGCAAGGTGTGGTTGGACGCGATGGAGACGAATTCCACCAGGTAGATGACTCCGGCGAGTCCCATGGGGAGGAATACGAGTGAGTGCATGTCGATGATCGGACTCAAGGCGTGGGCGCACAGCAAGGCCAAGCTGGATTGCGCGAGCAGCGCGACGCCTTGGCCGGCGACGAACGAAAAACGTCCGGCTTGGCGCGGGTGGGGGGTGTCGGGAGAAAGAAGTTCGTCGGCGATACCCCATCCTTGCAGAATCCAGAAAACGAGGAATCCGAAAAGGATGTGGAATGCGCCTGTCAGGTTCGGCAGGATGGACATGATGCGTCAAAGATGCGAAACCCGATCGCCACCAACCGGCAATCTCCGTTACGGAAGCCCTCGAGTCTCCAGGGAGCCGCCACCGGTCCAACCGCGGGAGGCCGTGATTCCGGTGGGATCCTGGCCCGCCACCACGCTCTCCAGACGGAGCTTCGCCCGGGAGGCGATTTCCGGATCCAGTTCGATCGAAAGCCAGTCGCGGTGGCATTTGCAGGATACCGCGCCCACGGTTCCCGAACCGCAGAACGGGTCCAGGACCAGGTCGCCGGGTGCGGTGCAGAGCTCCAGGATGCGTTCGACCAGGGCTTCGGGCTTCTTGCCGCTGCGCAGGCTCGTGGCGCCTTCGCGACCCAGGTTGATGGTGCTGATGTCGGTCCAGATGTCGGAGAGGGGCTCTTCCAGGTGGTCGGACAGGAACAGCATCTGCTTTCCTTCCCACCACACGTAGGATTCGCCCCACGGGCTTTCCAGTCTCGCGAAGGTGTCGGTCGGTCGGTCGTCCGGGGCGAGCGAATCGAACCAGCGGTTGTTGGTGCGATAGACCAGATGGGTGGCGTGGTCGATCCGGAATTTGTCCAGGTGGTCGCGACCCTTTGGGACGCCGTGTTCGGCCGCCACTTCGCGCACGGGGCGCACGCGCCATTCGTTTACCGGGTCTTGCGGGTTTTCCAGGAACCAGCGGTAGT
>JACCEE011950738.1_pt1 | contig 12108 bp, 11 predicted proteins | sample 7449931 | NCBI WGS metagenome assembly JACCEE01 (sample SAMN15323457, study PRJNA562643) | freshwater metagenome | isolation source: river surface water | place: USA:Blue River Watershed | collected 2017-08-19 | reverse complement strand
TGTACTCATCGATGAACAAGAAGCAGACAAAATGCTTCATGAAACGGATAAGACTTTAACCCACTAGCTATTTAGTCACAATTGGACTCATGGCCTTAATATACTCTTTTCTTTTATCTTCTTTAATCTCTTCAACAAAAGAAATAGTGCGAGGACCCTCTTTCTCCTGCAGAGTTTTTTTATCCACATGCAAAAGCTTGTCAGCATAACTCGCTATCTGAGGTAGATGAGTAATGGCGATAACCTGAGAATTCGTTGAAACTTTTTTAAGAGCTTCACCGATTTTAAGCGCGGTCTCCCCTCCAATTCCAGTGTCAATTTCATCGAAGAGGAAAATAGAAATAGAATCGTGACTTGAAAGAATTTGTCTCAAGGCCAGAAGAATTCTGGAAAGTTCACCACCGGAGGCAATATCTTTTACTTTAAAGAATCCATCTCCAGGATTGGTCTCGGCCATAAATTCAATTTTACTCAATCCATTCAACGAAAGATCATCGACAAGGCTTAGGCGCAAATCTAAAGTCGCTCCTTTCATGCGGAGTTCTTGAACAGCTGTAGAAAGAAGTTTGGAAAGTTCTGAGGCTTTCTTCACACGTTTGTCATGGATTTTAAGCGCCAAAGTTCTAGCTTCAACTGAAAGCTTTTGGAGTTCGCTTTTAAGCTTTTTTATATTTTCTTCAGAATTTTTAAGCCCTTCATATTCTTTTTGATAATCTTCCAAGATCTGAAGGACTTGAGAAATCTCCCCGCCAAATTTTTTCTTGAGCCTTTGATAGAGATCTAAGCGATCGAGAATTTCTTCTAAATCCTCAGCATCTCCTTCTCCTTGATCTAAAAGGCGAGAGAGTTCATAAGAGGCTTCTTCTAAAAAGTGTTTGGCTTGAACAATCTTTTCCACAGTCTCATGTTTGAGAAGACTGCGGTCCTTTTCACAAAGATGAAGAGTACGTGAAACGGCACTCAAGGCATTAAGATTGTCCCCTTCAGAGATAAGAGAAAGCATTTCGCCGATCTGGCGCTTTCTATTTTCCCAACCAAGAATTCTAGTTTTCTTTTCAATAAGTTCTTTTTCGTCATCTTCAGAGGGATTTAATTTTCCAATTTCATCTATTTGAAATTTTAAATAATCTAAGCGTTGAGCTTTCTGCTCTTCACCCAATTCCTGCTTTTTAATTTCATTTTGTAGAGTGTTGATCTTTTTATATTGAGATTGATAAAACTCAATATCTTTTTCGTGTTTACAATAATTATCTAAAAGCACAAGTTGATATTCTTCACTTAAGAGCTTTTGGTTTTCAAACTGTCCCACCAAATCAATAAAACGCTTGGCAAAAGTACTTAAAAAATGAAGAGGACAAGCTTGGAAATTAAGATAAGACTTTGATCCTTCGTTCGCATAAATCAAACGCTTGATAACAATCTCATCTCCTTCAAAGGGATAACCGATTTCATTAAAAAAGTTATGAAGATTTTCATCTGCTCCCGAAAAGACCGCTTCCACGCTGGCAAATTCTGCATTTTTTCTTACAAAGCGTTTGTCAGAACGAACCCCCAAGATGAGTTGTAAAGCATCAAGGATCAAACTCTTTCCTGATCCCGTCTCACCAATAATGGCATTAAAATCATCACTAAAAATGACCTCTTGATTTTCAAAAGTGGCAAAATTTTGAAGGCGTAAACTTTTTAAACTTAAACGCTCATTACCTCTGGCCATGAGTCAATTTCTCCTTAAGAGTTTTAAAGAAACTGCGTTCTGGTTTACAGAACATTTTCACTTTTTTCTGTCCTTTACGATCTATCTCTATAACATCGGAAGGAAGGACTGAAAACATTTCCTGTCCATCAAGTGTCAAAGCAATGTCTTGTTCATTTCCTAGTGGATAAACCCTTAATTTAAAAGTGTGAGGAATGACCAAGGGGCGATAATTGAGGCTGTGAGGGCAAATAGGTGTCAAAACTAAACAGTCTAACCCTGGATGCACGATAGGGCCTCCAGCAGCTAAAGAATAGGCTGTCGATCCTACAGGGGAACTGATGATGAGGCCATCTCCCGAAAGGTCATAAACATGATCATCATCTGCAACAAGCTCTAGAGTAAATAATCTTGAAATATCGTGTTTGGTTAATACAGCATCATTAAAAAAATGTCCCTCATAGACACATTTTTCTTTGCGATAAACACGTATATAATTCAGAGGAAGCTCTTGAATATGAAGTTCTCCCTTTAAAGCCTCCTCAATATAACATGTCAAATCTTCGCGTAGAAATTGTGTGAGAAAACCCAAGTGGCCCATATTCACACCAAAGATAGGCGCACTTTTTTTGGAGGCGTATCGACAGGTCCCAAGAAAGGTTCCGTCGCCTCCAAGTGTCACAATCATATCTGATAAATCATGAATTTTTTCTTTATCAATAAAACGAATGTTTTTTGTACGCTTTTTAACAATACGAGTTAAACGTTTATCTTTCTTATTTAAAAACTGAACAACACATTGATGACGATCAATCAAAGTGGTGAGAAGTTCGCCAATCGTATCTTCTAAGTTTTCTAAAATTCCTGGCTTAAGAACAATAGTGACTTTCTTTTTTGAAATGGTCATAACTTACCCCATGAATGCTTGAATCGTAGCATCCATATCATCGAAAGGTTTGCCGAAAACACGGCAGCCGTAGGCTTGTGCCTTTTCTAAGACCTGCGGAGAGCCGTAGGCCGTCATAATCATAAATGTCTGAGACAACTGCTGAGGATTATATTTTTTTCGACACTCTTCGATCACATCAAAACCAGTGATGTCTTGAAGCATGAGATCGCAAATCACACGATCAAAATCTTCACTTAAAATCATCTCAATGGCTTCTTTGCCTTGGGCAGTCGCCTTCACCTCGGCGCCTTTGCGCTCAAGAAGTTTTTTTAAAGATTTTTGAATAAGAAGTTCATCTTCAACAATAAGTATTTTCATGAATTATTTAACCGCTTCATCAAGAGGGTGACTTAAAGTAAAAATAGCACCTCTTTTGGTTGGGTGATTTTCGAGGCTCACCTTGCCTCCTAATTTCTGTGCCAAGTTTTGACAAATTGATAGCCCTAGTCCAGTCCCTTCTTTCTTTGTTGTAAAAAAGGGAGAGAAAAGCTTGCCCTCATTCTCTATTTGAATCCCTGGCCCAGAATCTTCAATAGAAATAAGAATATTCTTTTGAGTTTCATCTTTTTTGATAGAAATTAAAATTCTCTCATTTTTATAATCTGTGGTCATATTTTTTATGGCCTGACCAGCATTGAGAAGAGCGTTAAAGATAATTTGAGTAAACCAAGTTGGATTGGTTGAAACAACACAGTCATTCTCTTGGCAAAGAACCTGCTTTTGAATTTCTTTAATTTCACTCTTAGTAAGCACAATAGCTTCTCTGACTAAACGAAACAGATCACATTTAGAAAAAGATTTTTCGTCATGGTAAAGGCTTGAAAAGTTCTTAATGATACTTTGACAACGCTCACTATGATGAGAAATTTCTTTAAGCGTTTCCTTCATCTCCCCTGGTTCTTTTTCATCGGCTAAAATTTCAGCACTGAGCTTAAGACCAAACAAGGGATTGCTTAGTTCATGTTGAAGGGTGTTGAGTAAATCTCCTAATAAAGCAATACGCTGGTGGTGTTGCAAATCCGGAGAAAGGGTTCCTTCAGGAGAGCGACAAAGTCTCAAGTGAAACCCGCCAGGAAATTTATAAGCAAGGCATTCACTTTTTTCTCCAGGAATACTCCACGCTTCATTTTGAAAAATAATTTGATCATGGTGTAAAAGTTCAACCCTTTCATCCCACATTTGAATAAGGGTTTTAATATTCTCTAACCGTTTTTCCAAACGTTCACGTTTTAGCGATTCAGAAATAAAATAATGAAGAAAGGCACAAACAAATTCAAAGCTCTCTAATTCTTGAACCTCGGGAGGTAAAAATTCATTCCGAGAAACAATGAGAAGCATACTGTAGGCTTGCCATTCAAAATCACTTGCTAAAAAAGTTCCTGTCACCTCAAGCTCTTCTTTAGGAGAGGTGATTTGGCTGAACTGTTTATTCTTGCTTTTGCGAACTTGATTGTAAATTTTCTGATATGTCTTTACATCGACCTGCTTACTTCCGCCCTTTTCATCAAAACTCAAAACCGCTGTATTGCCTTTCTCGTGCAAAAGAATTTGGCAACTTTGATAAGCTTTAAGTTGCTTCAAGTTTAAGATGGCCTGCGGCAGTTCTTCGATTTTTAAACGGCGATAGAACACTCCCATCAACTCATCAAAAAGTGAAAAAAACTGAGCCCCTTCAGTTTCTGGCCCCGACATCTTTTTCCAACGATTGAAAAACTCTATTTCTTTTTTAGTCTGCAGAGATTCGTTTTGTAATTGGAATAAGCGTTTGGCTAATTTCGCTGATGAGATCAGATTAAATTCATTTATTGGAAAAGAGAGTTCCTCACCCATCCCCTGGAGGAGAATTTTTTTATTTTCAAAATGAAAAGTACAAAAAATTTTCTCTCCCCCTTGAGCTAAGCGCAAATGCGACAAGAGGAGCTCACGCCAAGGCATAAGCTCCTCTTCATTTCCTTTTAAGGAAATTCTTAGTTGTTCTTGAGACGTTTGAGTTCTGGGATGGCCTTTATTTTCCACTGAGTAAGATTATCTATGAGTTCATACTCTAGCAAGTCACAAAGCATGATCACATCATCTTTCTCTTTAGCAGGAATAAGGGCTTTCATCACAGAGAGAAGGTGGATTTCCAAGTTTTGAATAGTTGTACTCTTCACATATTTTTCTCTCATGTCTTCACGAATTGTACGGTGAATTTTTGACATAAGTTGAACAAAGAGATCCATGATCTCAATAACTTCACCAAATTTATGATTCGCAGCTGCAAACTGGTTTTCATTATAGAGAGTCACTAGCTCCTTAATTTTTCCAGAAATAATATCAATATATGCGCCAGTAGAATCAAGGGCCTCAAAAGCTAGATCGATGGGCTTTTGAAACAAGAGATCGATATTGGTGCAGTGGTGAAGATTACGGCGGAAGACTTCATGTTCGCCATCACACTCAAAACGTTCACCATCAATGGTCATTGCTGTAAGAATCTCTTTGCCATTGTTATCAGCTTGAACCAAATTGATGATATCTGTAACCGTATGAGTCTCACCAAAGTTGTGATTGAGGGGACGGTTGTTTACTGTAACTTGAGTCATGTTTTTTCTTCCTGAAAAGTGTTAAGTCACACGCTTATCTATGATATTCCTCTTTAGACATTTTTCCTACAGTTGTTTTGATTTTATATTCTGCAACGATTTTCTCTAAAAGATCATAAACGACAGAACTGACAAGTCGACTATCGTCAAAAGCCAAGTAAGAACTCTCAGTAAGTTCGACCAAGTTGCTTCCTTCCAGATTAGCCTTGGCCACCGCAAAGAAATCCACAATAGGGGCGAGCTGAGGATTGGTCTTTTTAACCATGGCCTGAAGTGAATCAATTTCATCAATTTTCTTAGAGAAGTCTTTAATCTTTCCTAAGCTTGGAGTTTGTGAAGAAATCTCTTCTAAAATGTAGCGGGAGTATTTCTTACCAAACTCACAAAGTTCAAAAAGATATTGCAAGCCGGCCATACGGGCCAAAAGTTCTTTATGTCCATTGGAGCTTAAAGGAGGGAAGTTTTGGTGCTCTTCAAGGCCAGCAAGGGCATAAAGCCAAGTCACTCGATAGACCTGTCTAAAGACATCAGCAATCAAAGGTTCATGATTGATTTGGCTCTTAAGATCTAAAAGTCCAGCACTACTAAAACCTGTTTTAAAAATATCAACAGAACTTAAATGAAAAAGCGATGTAGCTTTTTCCATTGTCTTCGCATTAATTTCTTCGCCTTTAAGGGCCAAGCTCAAAGCCCCAGCAACCACTTGATAAGGAATGTCTGCATGACATTGATGCAAATCACACTTATCTTGAGGAAAACATGGAAAACATTTTGAGCGAGGGGCTATGTTGTAAGCCCCGGCGATATAAGGAGTTGTTTCTGAGGGACGCACAGTTCCCAGCGATACTGTAATAATGCGTGAACCTCTTAAAGCAGCTAGGTGACCGACCATGGAATCGTGACCGACAAAAAGAGTTTCTTTGTCAAAAAGTCGAGTCAGCTCCAAGAGCCCTATTTTTCCAGCGACGTTTTGGATACGTGAGGCATAAGGCTCAAGGACTGGAGCTGTTTTAATTTGCTCAGCACTCACCTGCTCACTTTTATCACCGACCAAAATCACTTCGAGGTTTTCATGATCCTTTAAAGTCTTAAACAAAACCTCTACCCACTTTGTGGTTCTCCAGCGTTTTTTAGCATTAGAAGCGAAAGCATGAACAATTAATTTTTTTGCAGGAGTTTGTTCATTCATAACACTCGCTGTTTTTGTCCCCCTCACACCAAAGATAAACTTAAAAATATCAACGAGGTTAATACCAGTATAAGAACTTCCCATCACGTTAGAATAGACAAATTGAGACCAGCGATCTCTAATTTGAAGCTGGTTATTCTCATTATAAACCATGCCCAATCTATTTTTGGCTTTAATCAGTTGGGCGAGATAAGCAGAAGACTTTGAAAAAGAGAGGTTTACCAGAACATCAATATTTTCAGCTGATACTGTCGAAATAAAAGCCGAAAGAGAATCTGCTGTTTGATCATAACCATTGCCTTCCGCCATTTCTTTAAAATCAAAAGAATGTATTTTATCAAAAACAGTGCCCAATAAAAAAGAAAGAGGCTGGGCAAATTTCTTACGAGCAATGAGCACAAGACGAACTTCAGGATGTTCAGCCTTAAGTTCTTTCGCTGCTTGAAAGGTTTGAATCACATCACCAAAACGAGTGAGCTGAATAACAGCGATCGTTTTAACTTCTGCTGCATCAGGTGTGTTCGTTTGATCTACTTTTCTGGCTGCATTCATTATTTCTCCTCCTGGGCGAGAAGGTGAATAAGAAGAGCTTGAGTGTCTTCAGGTGTAAGAGGCACACCTGCTGCTAGTTTTTGTTGTAGGCCTTGTAACTTAGCTACAAGTTCATTGCTCAGTTGTTCCATAGTTTCCTTCCGTGGATGTTTGAGTTGGGCGTCCTGCCTTTCTCAGATTGCGGAACATATCTTCAAAATTCTTGATCGTGACCACCAATGTGGCCATATCATCTTTCAGGGCATAGAGCTTCTGCTCTGCGGCCTTCATATTTTCTTGAGGAGTCTTGCTTTCCATTTGCTCTAATCGTGCTCTGAAAAGTAAAACGGCCATACCAGATAATTCTTCTTTATCGCAAAACTTTAAGAGTCGCTCCAAAGAAGTCACAAAATCTTTCGCCTCTCCAGTTTTCTTTTCTACTTGGAGAAGAGCGCGCAAAGTTCCCAAAAGTTCTTGAGTGACTTCAGTAATCGTTTGTTTTTGATGAGCAATCCATTCCAAAACTTGACGCTCATTAAAATTTTCAACAAGTGCTGGAGTTATAAGAGCACGCTTGATTCCCATCAAATCAAAAAGATACTCCTTGGCCATCAAACGATTGAGTTCGTGGAGAACATTTATTTCACCAGCAAGCACTTGATAGCTAGTCCCGGTTCTTCCTCTACGAGAAACATAAAGACTCAGATGTCTAGACAACTCACACTGACCGTTAGAAAAACCTAAACGAATCTGGACCGCTTCAAAGATATCTTGACCAGAAACAATCACGTCATGAGCGATGTCGGTTTTCTCAAACCAAGTTCTATAGCTTAAGGCCGGAGTTAAAATTAAATTTCCAGGGCGCACAGGTCCCTGACGCAAGAAGGGTGAAGGCCCTAGAGAAATTTCCACGAGAGGAACACCCAAAAGTTCAGCCTGATGCTTAAGCACTGTATCGGGAGTCACAAGGAGATCGACATTCTGTAAAACAGAATTCATGGCCAAGAAATCGGCCTCAATGGAAATGAGTCCGTTGTTAAAAAGCTGGTTGACCTCATTGGCGTAATTTCTCTCATCAGCAAAAGGAGCGACGAGTAGCACTGGGTAAAAACGAGGGTCATCTAAAAGTTTATTGATGAGCTCGATGAGGCTATTAAAAGGGATGTCTTTTTCTACGGTAGAAGCCTTGAGCTGTATGGCCACAATTTTAACGTCGCTTCCAGCCCCTGAAAGATCCTCACGTATCTTTTTAAAATTTAATGCTGCGGTCTGATCATACTCCGCATTGGTTTTCATCTTGGCCACAGGAATGTTTTCTTGGAAGGCATCAGACATTCCTAAAAAGGTGTCCACAAAATGAATAGGAGTATGTTTAAAACTTGTTATGACATCATTAAAAGCCGTGGCCCAGATACTCGAACTTTCGGCGTTAAAATTTTTATTGAAGCGAAGACCTTTAAAAACCTCTGGATGATCAAAAGTTAAATATGAAAGAAGATGGCAGCTCACCACATCATTCGAAGTATTGATGATAGACTTCCAATTTACTTTTTTAACTTCAGACAAAATTTCACTCAAGGCATTTAAAGCAAAGGCGTCAGAGAAAAGACGATTTTCTTTCAAAGTTCCAATGCGCTTTCTATCGATGGCGAAGACATTTTTAACGTCAGCTAAAATATGAGCGGCACGGGCACTTTCCTCATACACCAAAAAAGAAACCTCGCACTCTGGTTCACGCTCTTTAAGCACTGAAACCAAATGTGCACTGGTCATAATATCGCCAAAACGGCGCAAATTAATAATAAGGTATTGGGGAGCATTCATCATAAACGCACCTCATTTTTTTTCACTTGGGTCATCTTGGAAAAAGCGAGGAGCAAATGCTCTTCAGCACTTTGAGCGTTACGGGCACTCTTAATATCTTCGTCCATAAGTTTATTCAAATCAGTCTCAGGAAGAAGAGAGGAAAAATACTTTTTAAGTCCTTCATCCTTAATGCGTGCTGAAATACTTTGCACATCAGTTGGAGCTCGATAAGAAAGAAGATCTCTGAAATAGCGTTCATGTAAATTAAATGAAGCCATATGAGTGAGCACACTTGGCCCCTTCAAAAGAAACTCAACAAACTCTTCAATCTTATAAAGTTGAGCGGCTTGAGGCTTAGAAAAAACTGTCACACGAGGATCATTGAGAAGATCGCGTGTTAAGCATTCCTTGGCCATATTGAGATGAGGTTCAACCACAGCGATTTCAAAATCGTTTCCAAAATTCATTTCCATGAATTTCAAAACGAGATTGACGTGATAGGCGAAGCCTAAGCCTAAGATTAAGACTTTATTTTTTTGCTTAATCGTAGCAGCATTTTTTTCTAAAAAGGCTTCAGCTTCCTTAATGGGATTATAGATGGAGTGCAGATGCACATCACCAATCACAGGAACTGCATGTCCTGTCTTGGAAATCTTGATTTGGAAGTCTGCTTGTGAGAAATCAGTAACCATAGTCCTCATCCTTAAGGTTCTGTGGTTCGACGAAAGGGATCACTCTTTGATCCCCTTAATATTTCCTCACGGTTCTGGATTAAAGTCAACAAGGAATGCAAACCCTGCCCCTATGGGGGCAAGGCTTACAATAAGAATTATTTCAAGGAGTTAAGATTGTAACCCTTAAGGCCCTCTTTGTTTTTATAAACAACAGCGATTTCCCTTTGGGTTTCTTCTTTAAGCTCTTCAAGGCCTTGAGTTGTTTCATCATCAAGAGCCCCTACTTTCTCATACCAAAGACCTAGATCATTGGCCCAAGCATTAAGAACGGGGGTGAGTTCCATAATGGATTCTTGGGTAGAAAAAGCATTCAAGCGTTCTTCAATAGTGAACTGAATTTGTTCAATAATGTTGATCAAACGTTCACGATTGTTGGATTCAAACTCAATGGTGTCCATATCTCCGCGCAAAGTCGCGCGCTGAAGACGTCGGCTGGATACCATGATGTGATCCATAAAGTCAGTGTGTACCATAATGAGAGCAAACAGTGTGTCCATGTAACTCCCTAGACAAAGTTATTCGTTAGCGGCCTTAGGTAACTGATTTGTTGCTTTAAGTGACTTGATGGCCTCAACCCAACCTTCATAAAGGGTGGTAAGAACATTCAAAACACCTTTAAGTGGTTCAGCATCAATCTTGATGTTCGCCTGCGTGCTGGCGTACATCATATAGTCATAGAGAGAGGCTAACTCTTTAGCCACCTGTCCGCCGACTTCGTGATCGAGACTATTATTAAGCTCAAGGACGATATCTTGGAGTTTTCCAATATACTCTCCCTTGGCACCAATCTGTTTGGCTTCGATAGATTCAATGGCCTTCTTACAATTTTTAATGGCAGCTTGATAGAGCATAAGAAGGATTTGCTCTTTGCTGGCGGTGTGGATGGACGTTTTTTTGTACGCGCCTAATCCGTAAGTGTTACTCATAATTACCCCCTGTTACTAACCAACCATAGGGCCGGCTCCACCTGCTAGTCCGGCTATCCCTGCTGCTTGGCCTTTGATTTTCGAAATTGTTCCTTCGAGACGAGAAAATTTATCTTTAAGGTTTCTTTCTTTTTGTTCCAAAATGCGTTGCTTGTTTTCAATCTGTCTGTCGATCTGATCAATGTTTCCTTGAAAAGATTTTTTACGTGAAGCCAAAAGTCCATCTGGTGCACGTAAAGCATTATTCACAGTATCGGTCATGATATCCATGGCACCACGTTCTTTGATGCCGTTGTTATAACGGCCTGTCAAAATCTGAGAGACCATTTGATAATTTTGGGAACTCATAGCGGTGAATTTTTTTTCTTCGAATAAAAGTGTTCCATCTTTTTGAAAAGTCACACCCAAATCACCGAAACGCTTTGGCCCCCAGTCTGTTTGAATATCGCTAAAAACCGCTGAACGAAGGCGGCCCTCTAATTGTTGAAGGGAAAGATCCCCACCCAAAGTACGAGAGGTATCTGTTTTTCCATCCAAAGTATTTTGCTTTTTGATGAAAGCCAAAACAGCATTCATCTTATCAACCAAATCTTTAATCTTAGAGGTCACTGCCTGAACGTCTTCAGTCACAATCAATGAAAACTCTTCGCCTGGCTTAGCTTTTTTAAGGTCAATGGTCATACCAGGAATAAGTTCTTTCAATTTATTTTCAGGAAATTCTAACTCAAAACCGTCGAGCTTTACCTTGGCATTGTGGGCTTCACGCTGAGAATCCAATACAAGATCGTCCTCACCGTCCACAAAATAAAAATACGGAAACTCAACAGCGTTCCCTGCACCTGTATCCTTCAAAGAGAGAAGAAGACGCCAAGGATTATCTTCTCCAGAACCATCATTTACAACTTGAGCCGACATTCCCATGTCAGGAGTTTCATTAATCAGCTTGGCAATACCGCTCAAGGAAGCGTTATCTGAATCAACATAAATTTCACGAGTATCACCATTGGGCATAGTGTATTGAATATAGCCCACACCAACATAGCTGTTATCTTTGTCCTCAAAGCCATTTGAAATAGCAGAAGACTTTTGTGCTAATTGCACCACTTCAATTTGATGATTTACTGGTTGGGCAATATTTTTATCAACAGCAACATCAATCACTTCATTATTGGTTTGGACTTTAAGCTCGCGCAAGCCTTTGGCATTGCCGTTAACACCTAAAAATCCACGAATGTCTTCAGTGAGTTTGACGAGTTCATCGACAAGTTTTTTCTTATCGCCGATCTTCTCTTTGCGGGCTTCCATTTTGGCAATAGGCGCACGTTCAGCATCCATGATTTGCTTCACGATGTCCTTCGGCAAGCCTGTATTTATGGAACCCATCTCGATGCCCAAACTCATCCTCCTGATTTATTCGGCACACGTAGAGGAGAATCTTTCTCCACTATGACTTTTAGATTAACACACAGCTGTTATCGGACCATAGAGAGGCATAAATTGCATTGTTTAGCTAAGTGGTTTAGTTCATAATGAAAAAGGCCGGGGTATGGGACCCGGCCTTTCTCTTTGGGATGATTCGACTGAAATTTATTGGGATTTAAATTTCATACTATATTGATCGGTTAAAATGACAAATACTTTAGAAAAAAACTCTGGCATTCTTGGGCAAAAAATAAAATTCTTCTTATTTCGAGC
>JACCEE011541139.1_pt1 | contig 12109 bp, 11 predicted proteins | sample 7449931 | NCBI WGS metagenome assembly JACCEE01 (sample SAMN15323457, study PRJNA562643) | freshwater metagenome | isolation source: river surface water | place: USA:Blue River Watershed | collected 2017-08-19 | reverse complement strand
CTTTATGCACATCCCTGACAGGGTTCAAAACCCTTTCAGGGATAAATATTTCACTTTTAGACTTACAGCAAGAAGTTAAAATCGTCTGCGGCACTCAACTCAACCGGCTTATTTCCTTTCCTGAATATACGGGCAGTGCGGTTTCCGATAAGTTCCATTTTCTGATTCTCAACCCGCAACATCGTTCCTTCGCGTAAGCCAACTACATAAATATCAGGATTGATTTCAAGGAATTCTTCGATACGCTGCTCGCGGGTTTCGCCGCCATGTCCTTCAGGATTGGCATCCAGGTAATGCGGGTTAATCTGGAAAGGCACCAACCCGGTTGTATCAAACCCTTTGGGATCGATAATCGGCATATCGTTCGTTGTCCGCAAAGTAGGGCAAGCCACGTTGGAGCCAGCACTCCAGCCTACATAAGGAGTTCCTCCGATCACTTTTTCACGAATGGCTTCCATCAGTTGATTATCGTGCAGCATCCGAACCAGTTGCCAGGTATTTCCACCTCCAACTACAATCACTTCAGCTTCTTTCACGGCTTTTACCGGATCGGCAAAATGGTGAATACTTTTTACCTGATAACCCAGTTCCGTAAACCGCTCAGCCACTTTCTGCTCATACAAACCGAACGAAAAAGTAACGGCAGCATAAGGAATGAACAGGGCAGTCAATGGTTTATCGCCTAAAAACTTTTTGATTTCGTATTTGGGGTAATCGAGGTATGCCTCGCCGGGCATGGTGGAGTTGCTGATCAGCAGAAGTTTCATAATATTTGATTTAGAAAGAAATTAGCTTTATTCCAACAGTAAACGGATAAAGTTCCGGACCGCGACGATCTTCAAACAATGGAACTACATCGCAACTTGCAAACAGGTTAATCCACCGGTAGCCCATTCGGATGGTTCCCGAAACTTTGAAATCGCGAATGGAATAATCACCTGGCGATTTCAGTTTCTGGCGTTCTCCATTGTTGCGGTATTTTATTTTCGTATGCGTTTCAAGCCTTTTCGAGCCTATAATTCCGGCGGAAAAATATACCCGATTGGCGAAATGGCTCACCGGAATCTGGAATTCGACCAACAACGGAACCTCTAAATAAACCGATGATAATTTTGATTTTTGGTTCGAATCAAAAAACAGCGTTTGGGGTATTACTTTCCGGTTTTCGTCCAGCTCGATGGTGGTGTTGCTGTTTAGGTGATAACTTTGAAGGCTCAGCCCAATACCTGTTACCAACCCAATGGTGTTTCGGGTTTGCTGCAACCCTTTCGAATATTGTAAAACATTTAGATTTAATACATTGGAAAGAAGAAGGTTGTTCTCCAGAAAGTTATTTTCGGCAGCCGGGTAAAGACCGTAATCGGATTTAATGAAGCTATTCACGCCAAGCTCAACACCAGCCCAGTGCCCCTCAAATTCTTCATCCCAGTAATTAAACCCCTCGTTAACCAAATCCTGAATGTCAATCAAACCAGAAAGCCTTCCGGCCGGACTTTTCACAACAATGATGGAGTCGTTCTCCTGCGAATAAGCCAGAAGGGTAGTGATTGTAGCCAGAAATAAAAAAAATATACGTTTCATCCGGATGATTCTATTCCGCAAAAGTAATCAATCAAAACTAGAAAAGGAGTTTATCTGGCCTGATAAACTCCCCTCTGGTTTTCTGAACATCATATCTGTTTAATTTAAAAAGCTTATTCCAACGGTAAAAGGTGTAAGTTCCGGACCTTTTCCTGACTGGAACAAAGGGGTCAGGCTGTAGGTGGCAAACAAACTAACATCTTTATAACCGACACGCGCTGTTGCTGAATATTTAAACGAATTAAGATTAAACCCGCTACGATCTTTGTCTTTGGTATCGCCATGTTTAACCTTGGTGTGCGAACCCAGTTTTACCCCGCCCACTAAACCGGCATTAATAAAAAGCCTGCCTTCATTCTGGTTTACGGGTATCTGAAATTCCAGTAAAAGCGGAACATTCAGGTACGAAACGGCCAGTTTTGTTTTCGAAAGATCCTCGTAATCCAGCAAAACGGGTTCGGTTCTGGTGGCTCCCTTTACCAGGGTGTATGGATTCTCGAACCGGTAGCTGTTAAAACTTAAACCCATCCCTGAAACTAAACCAACATAGGATTTTGCAAGACCAATATTTAACTCGTAAAAGTTAAGGTTAAACTCAGCCGATTTACCTTGATTGAGCGACATAAATTCAATCCCGTTGTAGTCGCTGTAATCGGTATCGGCAAATCCGTTAAACCCGAACTCAATTCCTTCCCAGTGACCGTTAAACCTGCCTGATCTGTCTCTTCTGTGTTTGTCTTTCCCCCACAAAATTTCAGTTCCGTCGTTGTGGTCAATCACTTTAACATCTTTTTTACCAATACGAACGATTGTGGTATCCTGGTCAGGAGATGCAACAATCGTATCTGGCGTTAAAACGATTTCGGTTGATGTTTTGGATGAATGGTTTTCTGAAAATACATCCTGTGCTTTTAAATCGAAACTAAATGCTGTTGCAGCTAATAGTGATAAAATAATTGTTTTCATGGCTGTAATGTTAAAATTTGCCTGTATGACGGCGAGGTATTTTAATTTGTTACAGCTGTTTTATTTTTTTTTCAGCGGAATTGAAAAAGCCATCAATTTACTCTCAAACTCGACACTCGATATTTTACCATTTTCTACGCGGTAGCCAATACGGTCGCCCGAAAGTTCGGAAGCCACGCTCAACCCTGTACGAAAAATCCGCTGAGCAGAAAGCAATCCTTCATTGCTCGCCTTTTTGGCGCGACTGGCCAAAAATTCTTCAACCGTCATGATATTCGGGTCATTAATCTTTTCTACGTTAACGGTACCCGAAACAGCCAACCGGACTTCAACAGGCTCCCGATCAAGTTGGGCCAATCGGGGAGAAATCTCTGCCAGCGCAATCAAATCACGGTCCGAAGATTTCGAATCAGCCGGCCGGGTTTCCTCGAGCCTTCCTTTGGTCTGTTCGCGAAGACTTTTGGCCTTTTCGGGTTTTGTATCTTTGGTGGCTTTTATCTTTTCGGTGTTGTCGGTTTCCTGAACCTTTTTTTCGGTTTCATTTTTCTTGACCGGTGGTAAAGGTTTCGGATTTACTTCCGCTATTTCCGTAAACTGATTTTGCGATCCCGATTGGTTCCCGGGTTGAATAACAGCGTTGATACCCCAAACCAATACAAGCACTGCTGCCGCCCGCGCAACCCAATTCATAAGCACTACAGAACCGGATTTTTTATACAGCTTTTGTTTATCCGGATAGGACATTCCGGGATCGGGGTGCAAACGGGTTTTGGTATATAGCTTATATTCTTTATACAATTCCGGATGACCAGACAGGTAAATTTCAAATAATTTTCGATCTTCTTGCTCCATATCTCCTTCCAGATAGGCAATAACTTTGTTCTCGAGCATCAATTTTTCTTCGGCCGCACTTTTATACAAGCTTTCTTTTCCAGAAAACCCGATGTGCTCTTCCGGTAAATTTACGTGCTCGAACAATTGCAGTTCTTCTTTCAAATCCGGATTTTTTTCCAGAAAATCCAGAAACTGATCGATCTTGTTTTCGTCCAGATTACCTTCAAGGTAATCGAGAAAAAACGGTTCGTAATTATCTCTGGTTATCTTCATACTACTAAATCCATTTTACCAATGTAATTTTTCAGAAAAACCCTGGCCCGGTATATATAAACCTTAACCTGAGCTTCACTCAATGAAGTTACTTCTCCAATTTCCTTGTAAGAGTAACCTTCGTAGTCGCGTAACAAAATCACTGTCCGCTGAATATCGGGCAATTGTTTCACCGCTTCATTTAAAACTTCTGAAAGATCAGAATATTGCTCATCGTGTGTTTCTTCCGGTATGCGGTAATCTTCCAGATAAGTCTGGCGTTTATCTTTTCGGAGAACATCGATCATGGTGTGGTAAGCGGTTGTAAATAAATAGGATTTAACCTTTTCGAAATTTACATTCTCAGCATTACGCCAAAGCTTCTCGTAACTATCCTGAACAATGTCGCGCGCACGCTCATCGTCTTTAATATTTTTCAGAATAAAACGGAAAACATTGTCTGAATACAAGTCAACCGATTGGTTGTATTCTTTTACATTCATGCTGATTACGCTTAACTTATTTCACAAGGTAAGACGATCAACTGTTCATTTTGTTACAGCGCTCGTTAAATTTTGCTGAATTGGGATTTTAGTTTTTTCGATGGCCTCAAGCAAAGTCTTATCAATATTTTTAATGATTGGATAAAAACCTTCTTCGCCGATAATGTTTCGGGCAACATACGCTTTAATCTGATTATCAATTATTTTTGACGATTTTTTCAGATCTGCCTGATTGGGTTTCACACCTTTTTTATCGGCAAAAGCTACAAACAAGTCCAAAATATTCGTCTTTTGAAAATAGGATTCAAACGCATTGGTCGAAGTTAGTTTTGAAAGTTCACTCCGTTTCGAATCGGCAAAATCGAGCGCAAATTGGTAAACCAAACCTTTTTGCGTAATTTTTAAATAATAGTCGGAGTAACCCAGCGTATCGGCCGGAATAAAATAATCGGGCATAACACCTCCACCACCATAAACGATGCGCCCAGCCAGTGTTTTGTATTTCACCGTATCCTTGTATTTAATACTGTCGGCTTTCTGGAATTCGCCATGAATAGCGCGATCCATTATGTCTTTATAATACTCGTCGGTTCCTTTGTCGTAAGGTTTTTGTATGCACCTGCCGCTTGGGGTATAATAACGGGCAACAGTTAGCCTTACGGCGCTTCCATCGCTAAAAGGTATTTGTTCCTGAACAAGGCCTTTCCCAAATGAACGACGGCCAACAATCCAGCCACGGTCGTTATCCTGAATGGCACCGGCAAAAATCTCGCTGGCCGATGCCGAAAAATCATCGATCAGAACGACCACACCTTTATCGCGATAAACTCCACGGCTATCAGCCTGGTAAGTTTTCCTTTTTTGCGAATTTCCTTCAGTATAAACAATGAGTTCTCCTTTATCCAGAAATTCATTTACCATACGAATTACAGCATTCAGGTATCCTCCCGGATTTCCACGTAAATCAACAATAACATTTTTCATGCCTTGCTGGTGGAGTTTTTCCATGCCACTCATAAATTCCTCGTAGGTTTTTTCTCCAAATCGGCTTACTTTGATATAGCCTGTACCGGTTTCTATCATATAACTTACGTCAACGCTGTAAATCGGAATTTCGCCCCTCGTGATTTCAAAATCAAAAAGTTCTTTAAACCCTTTTCGTTTAATGCCAACATTCACTTTTGTACCTTTTTCGCCTCTGAGCTTTGAAAGTACTTTTTCGTTTTTCAGGTCTTTACCTGCCAGCAAAGTATCGTTAACTGTAACGATGCGGTCGCCGGGTAAAATCCCGAGTTTCGACGATGGCCCGCCTGAAATAACGTCAACAACCATAACCGTATCATTCTGAATCGAAAATTGTACGCCAATACCTCCAAAATCCCCACGCATTTCTTCTTCCACCTCAACCATCTCTTTGGCAGGAATATAGGCTGTATGTGGATCCAGATTTTTCAGTAATTGGGGAATGGTATTTTCAACAAGCGTGTCGGTAGAAATTGAATCAACATAAGAATTCTGAATCAAATCAATAATCGCTTCAAGTTTTCCTGATTTTGATATCAATGGCATATTATTTCCCGAATTACGGGTCAGTCTGGTTCCAATCAAAATACCTGCAACCAAAGCTACTGCGAGTAAAATCGGAATATAAACAGAGAATTTCGTACTTTTCATACTATAATAATTTGTTTTTTAATGGAAGTATGGAACTCCATGTTGCTGGAATTATTATCATCCTCTTGGGTGTTGTGAAGCAACATGTTCGTTTCATTGTGTGACTATTGATTTTATATTATGTATTTAATTCGATTTGAAGAACTTCAATATTTGCCTTTTTCAACAAATCGATCCCGTCTGTTTTGTGATAATTGTCGTAAAAAACCACTCTTTTTATTCCAGCCTGAATGATCAGTTTAGAGCATTCCATACATGGCGAAGAAGTCACATACAATGTGGCACCATCGCTACTGTTATTCGACTTGGCCACCTTGGTAATTGCGTTTGCTTCAGCATGTAAAACATACGGAAAGGTAGTGTTGTTCTCGTCCTCACAATTATTCTCGAACCCCGAAGGCGTTCCGTTATAACCGTCAGAAATAATCATTTTGTCTTTAACCAGTAAAGCCCCAACCTGGCGGCGCCTGCAATAGGAATTCTGTGCCCAGATGGCTGCCATTTTAAGGTATCGCTGATCGAGAAGGAATTGTTTTTTCGTTACTATGTCTGTTTCCATGGTTTCAGTTTTAAATTTTGCTGATGCAGCAGGCATTTAGTTTAAATGGCAATCCGGCAAAAGTAATGATTGATGTGTATTTATCTTACCATACCCATTACAAAAAACGTCCATCTAATTTTGACGGACGTTTTCTTATTCTAAGTAGAATTCTGATTAGATTTTGACAAACTTTGAAACCATGCTCAACAGATCTTTAGACTTGATCGGCTTAGCCAGGTAATCATCGCATCCTGCATCCAAAGCCTTTTCCCGGTCGTCTGACATCGCAAAGGCTGTTTGAGCAACTATCGTGAGTTCGGGGTATTTGCTTTTTAATATCTTAGTTGCTGCATACCCATTCATTTCAGGCATTTGCAAATCCATAAGTACCAAATCAATAGAACGTTCACGATCACAAATTTCAATGGCCTCAATTCCATTCTTAGCCCAAAAAATAGTAGCATTCATTTTGCTGAGAACAGCCTTCAAATAAAGAAAGTTGGATTCAACATCTTCTGCGATAAGAATGTTTGGACAATTATTCTCATTCATCTTCAACCAAGTTGACGTTTATACTTTTACCTATCAAATATAATGAAACATTCTTTGAAAAGCTATTATTTAAAAAAAAAAACCGATTGCTAACGAATTAGATAATCTCTTCAACAATATTAATTCATTTAGAAACAATTAAAAGATAAAATAAGACTTTTAGTTTAGAATCAAACTGGAGAACTAAATTTCCGATTGATCTGTTTTCCGATTGATCCAAGAAAAGGAATTTCTAGGGATTCGCATTAGTCATTAAACAACAAAAGCCACTGGAAATCAGCAGCTTTTGTTGTTGTACCCGAAGCCGGAATCGAACCGGCACGATATTGCTATCACTGGATTTTGAGTCCAGCGCGTCTACCAATTCCGCCATTCGGGCTTGTTCGTAAACCGGCTGCAAAAATAATGGAAAATTCCTTTGCTCAAAGTATTTCAAACAAAATTTAGACTTTTTTCCTTCTTTCCTCATCAAGCCGATCGTAAACGCATGATCTGACTGACATTACCCAGCTATTTTATGCTTATCAACAGGTGTGACCTGCCATCATAAGCAACTTTCGATTTTTTTATACCTTTAGCCGAATTCTCAAAACCGACATTTTGCCGGAAAATTATGGATCAAACAGACGATAAAGAACTGTATTTAAAACTTAGGGAAGGCGACGAACGGGCATTTCAGATCTTGTTCAAAAAATACTATTCGGCGATGTGCCATTTTGCCCGTCAATTCCTGAATGATAGCGAATTGGCTGAAGAGACCGTTCAGGACATGTTTGTTAAAATCTGGGAAAAACGCGCTACCTTAAATATCGAAACGTCTGTAAAACACTATTTATTCCGGTCGGTGCGCAATCAATGTCTCAACCAGATTCAGCACGAGAAAATAAAAAAGCAATATTCCAATATGGTCCTCGAATCAGCTCATCAGGATATCGATCCGCAGCACTATTACATTGAAGTAGGTCTTATTCAGCGCATTGAGCAAAGTATCGATTCCCTGCCACCCAAACGTCAGGAAATTTTCAGGCTAAGTCGTGAACAAGGCATGAAGTATAAAGACATCGCCGATACGTTAAATATCTCGGTTAAAACCGTTGAAGCCCAGATGGGGCTGGCTCTAAAACACTTACGCGAAGAATTAAAAGAATTCAGTAATCATTTAATGTCGCTGCTTTTTATCTTTAAAAAATCAGAATCAGGCAATAAGGGTTAAACCTACCCTCCAATGTCCTATACACGTATGAAAACAAATCAAAATATAGCAGATAAAGATTGGGAATTACTCGCCAAGTCAATTTACGACGAAAACTCCAATTGCGCAGCAGATGAAACGGAATCTGTTGCAAAAGAATTGGTTTCGGATGTAAACGAGAGAGAGCAACTACACCAGATGGCTGCACAGATTGATTTGTATTTTGAACTGAAAAAATATCCGACAGATCAGGCATGGAATAAAGTAGAATCGCGGATCCATAACCAGGCACCCACGTCAACTGTTTTCAGAAAATTGATTGCCAACCCAATCTTCAGGATTGCAGCCGCCTTAATATTTGCAGCCTTACTGCTGGTTTCCGGATACGAAGTGATTTACAGGCCGGCAGTCACCCACGAGTTACTTGAAATATCGGCCACCGACCAAATCCTGAAAACATTTACGCTACCCGACGGAACCCTGGTTAGTTTAAATACCGACACCAAATTACAATTTCCGAAAAGATTTGGGCGAAAAACCAGAGAAGTAACCATCATAGGGGAAGCATTTTTTGAAGTAAAACCTAATAAAAATAAACCTTTCATTATTCACGCCGGAAAAGCTCAAATAAAAGTTCTTGGTACCAGCTTTAACGTGAGCGCCTATCCGGAAACAAAATTGGTTGTGGTAATTGTTGAAACCGGCAAAGTGCAGGTTGTAAACAAAACAACCGAAACCGAACTAACTAACGAACTGATCCTGGCTCCGGGCGATAAGGGAACTTTGGTTTATTCGAGCAATTCGTTGCTGAAAACAACCAATCAAGATCCCAATTTTTTAGCCTGGAAAACGCACAACCTGATTTTTAAGGCGACTTCGCTTGCCGAAGTAATTGGAAACTTAGAAAAAGTGTACAAAATCAACATCCGTTTGGCCGATTCGAGGCTCAACGGACTACTGCTCACTGCCCAGTTTAACGACTACCCACTCGACTTTATCCTGAAAGTTATCGAAACCACTTTCCAGATCGAGGCTCAGAAAGTAAACGGACAGTATATCTTAAAGGCACGATCCTAAAATACAATTGTTAAAATAGCCATGAAAACAATTAAAATTATACCACTTAGTATATTTGTCATATTATTCGTATTGTCGATAGCATCATCATTCGAAGCACTGGCGCAAAAACCCGCATCAAAACCAGCCAATAAGCAAACTGAAAAACAAATTACCAAACAGGGAATAAAAGAAGATCAAACGGAGAACGTACTCGACCAGAATATCAGTATTTATGCCGAGAACGAATCGCTTTCGAACATTATCGAACGAATCTGTGATTACCTCAAACTGGATTATTCATACAATTCTAAACTGATTGAAGGTAAAAACCTCAGCCTGAATGTATCGAATAAACCGATCAAATACGTGCTCGACCAGTTAATGAAAGATTTCTATCTGCTCTTTGAAATTGAAGACAACATCCTCGTTATCCGCGATTATGTTCCGATGGACAAAAGTTTGGACTACGATAAAAAAATCAGGAATTATACCAACCAAACCGGATTTGTTTTTGATAACCCGAAGAAGAAATCGATGACCATCAATTTTAAATCGTCGAGTAACCTGATTATTATTCCTGTTGCCATCAACAATTCTGATACGCTTAATTTTATTCTCGATACGGGTGTACGATATCCCATCATTACCGAGCTCCCATTTGTAAATAAACTGAACCTGAATTTCCTTCAGCCCATTAATGTAAAAGGACTTGGCGAGGGCGAACAGCTTACCGCTTACCGCTCCGGAAACAACACGATTAACATCGACGGGCTTGTGGCATTCGATCAGGAAATACACATGGTAATCAACGAAAACTTCCAGATTTCGCACATCCTCGGAATTCCGGTTCACGGACTCATCGGGTTTAATCTGTTCAAAGATTATGTGGTAAAAATAGACTATGAACAACACAAACTAACGCTAACCAAGCCTGAGCATTTTAATTACAAGGAAAAAGAAAAGGATATCGTTCTCCCGCTTACTTTCGAGCAAAACAAACCCTTCGTTAAAACCAGCATTGTAACCGATAAAAATGAAGAGGTGCCAGTAAAATTATTGGTTGATACCGGAGCTAGCGATGCCATTTGGTTGTCAACCAATTCCGACAACCGCATTTCTTTGCCCGAAAATCACATTGAAACATTCCTCGGACGCGGTTTGAGTGGCGACTTGTATGGAAAAAAAGGGCGCATCGGTGCCATCTGGGTCGGCCCCTTGGTTTTGTACGAACCCATCGTCGCATTTCCTGAAAATGAATTGGTTGACCAGCTTATCGGTAAAAACGATCGGAACGGAACATTGGGTGCCGAAATATTGCGCCGGTTTTACGTAACAATGGACTATCCGAACAAACGCCTGATTTTACGGCCAAACAGTAACCTGAAAGACGATTTTAATTACAACATGAGTGGTTTGGAAGTTACCAACCCCATGCCTGGCTTACCTATCTTCATCATTAGCGATATCCGAAAAAACTCGCCAGCTTATTACGCCGGAATCAAAGAGAACGACCAGATTATCTCATTAAACAGCAGTAGCCATAAAACATTAACATTAAATGATATAAATTTGCTGTTTCAAAGTCAGCAAGACAGGCGGATTAAGCTTACCGTACTTCGCGATGGAGAACAGGTAAAAACCGAATTCTTCCTGAAGAAAATGTTTTAAAACCACCATGTTTAGGTATTTTTATGAAACCGATAAACAAGCAAACAGGTGAATTCCATCCGCCCGTAAAAAACAAATGATTACCGGATGAAAATAAAGCCAGCTTTCGGAATTCTTCTAATTGTTTTCCTTTTGTCCGCCAGAATTGCCTGCGGACAGAAGGAAAACACTTCCGTTCTGGATAAAAAGATAAGTCTTGAAGTTATAGACGAACCAATTTCTGTAATCCTCGAAAAAATCTCAGCTCAGGCTCAGGTCTTTTTTTCGTATGATGCAACACTCATCGAAGCCGATAAAAAAGCAAATCTGTCGGTTACCGACAAAACCATTCAGGAGGCCCTTGATTTTTTATTCAACTCGAAGTTTGTACTTCAAGCCTTGGGCGACCAAATTGTGATCACCCAACCTGAACCAGAAGAAGTAAAAAAAAAAGAAATTGAAGTTGTTGAAGAAAAACCAAAAGTCATCATTTTCAGCGGCCGGGTGATTGACCGCGAAGAAAAAGATGTTCTACCCTACACCAGCATTTCGATTTTAAGAAGCAGTATCGGGACCATATCCAACAGCGATGGCGATTTCGAACTGAAAATTCCGGAATCGATGAATCAGGACACTATCATATTCTCGTGTTTGGGTTACCGACAACACCGGCAACCCATCAGCGAAATTACCGACCAGAATTACACCATTTATCTTCAGCCCACATCATTACAGCTCAAAGAAATTAAGGTTACTGTCATCAATCCGCAGGAAATACTGAATAAAATCCTTTCAAAAATGTTGCTGAATTACCCGCGCGATCCTGAAATTATGACCTCGTTTTATCGCGAAGTTCTTAAGCAGGACAATAAATACATTGACGTTGCCGAAGCGGTAATGGAAATCAGGAAAGCGCCATACGACAACTCATTTGCTCAGGATAAAGTGAAATTCATTAAAGGACGTAAAAATCTGAATGTTAAACCTTTTCAGTATGTCGATTTTAAAATTCAGGGAGGACCGTATTACATTACCAAATTGGATGCAGTAAAAACCCTCGATTCGTTTCTTGATCCTGAATTCCGCGATTTTTATAAATACTCGCTCGAAGAAATTGTTGAGTTTGACAACCGTGAAACCTATGTAATCCGCTTCAAGCCTAAAGAAAAGGTAGATTACCCGTGTTACCAGGGCAAATTGTATGTCGATATGTCGTCGCTCGCTTTGGTTCAGGCCGAATTTAGCCTCAGCCGTTCAGGTCTCAAATTCGCCCACGAATCGCTTATCCGGAAAAAGCCCAAAGATTTT
>JACCEE012722514.1_pt1 | contig 12110 bp, 14 predicted proteins | sample 7449931 | NCBI WGS metagenome assembly JACCEE01 (sample SAMN15323457, study PRJNA562643) | freshwater metagenome | isolation source: river surface water | place: USA:Blue River Watershed | collected 2017-08-19 | reverse complement strand
CTGCGCTCGCCGAATCCGCACGCCCATGACGACGCGGCCGCAGAGCGCCTCGACGAGGTGAGCCGTCGCCTTGTCGGTCTCGCGTAGGCGCACGTCCCCACCTCGCGGGCCGACCCTCCCTACACCGCCGTCGCCGCGGCGATGGCCTGCACGAGCCTCGGGTAGGTGAAGTCGAGGAAGGCGCGCGTCCGCGACGGTAGCCGGCGGTCGCCGACGTGCAGGAGGTGGAGCGGCGTCGGGGCGGGCGCGAAGGCATCGAGCACGCTCACGAGCCGCCCCTCACGGAGGGAGGCGTGCGCGACCGCCGTGGGCAGGCGCGCGACGCCCATCCCGTGCTCCGACGCCGTGCGGAGCACCGCGAAGTCGTCGCTCACGAGGCGGCCGCTCACGGGTACCTCCACGGTCTGCTTGCCGTTCCGGAAAGGCCACGTCGTCCGCACCGCCGTCCCGGCCTTCGTGAAGCGAAGGCAAGCGTGGGACGTGAGGTCCGCCGGTCGGCTGGGTGTGCCGTGGCGCTCGAGGTACGCCGCGCTCGCGACGACGCGGTAGGTCGAGGTGCCGATGAGCCTGCCGACCAGAGACGAGTCGGGGAGGTCCCCTGCGCGGATCGCGACGTCGAACCGCTCGGCGACGAGGTCCACCGTCCGGTCCGTGAGGTGCACCGTGACCTCGACCGCAGGGTACGCCGCCATGAAGTCGGCGACGACGGGCGCCAGGAACTGCGCGCCGAGGGGGACCGTCGCGGTGACGCGCAGCTTCCCGCGTGGCTCCGCGTGCAGCTCGGTCACCGCTGCCTCGGCCGCCTCAAGGCGCGTGATCGCACCCTCCGCCTCCTCGACGAAGGCCGCCCCCGCGTCGGTGAGCGCCAGCGTCCGCGTGGTGCGCTGGAGGAGCTGCACGCCCAGCTGTTCCTCGAGCTCGGCGATCTTCCGGCTCACGGTCGTCTTCGGCATCCCGAGGGCGCGCGCAGCGCTCCGGAAGCTGCCCTCCTGGACCACCCGCACCAGCACCCGCGCCGCATTGAGGTCTAGTTGGCCCGCCATTGGGACAGTATGTCCCGGAAGGACCCTATTGTCCAAGCTCGACCAGCGGGGAACATGGAGTTCGCGCGGCTCAACCCCCTGCGCGAAGGACCCACCCGATGACCCTCTTGACCCCCGCCCGCCTCGGCAAGCTCCCGCTCCGCAACCGTGTCGTGATGGCGCCGATGACGCGCAGCCGCGCGGACATGGCGGGCATCGTCGGCGACATGACCGTTCGCTACTACGTCCAGCGGGCCACGGCGGGCCTCCTCATCACCGAGGCGACGAACGTGTCGCCGGACGCCGTGGGCTCGCCCCTGACGCCCGGCATCTGGAACGACGCGCAGGTCGTGGCCTGGAGGAAGGTCACGAGCGCGGTCCACGCCGAGGGCGGCACCATCGTGATGCAGCTCTGGCACACGGGGCGCGTCGGTCACTCGGAGGTCCGGGGAGGACGACTGCCCGTGGCCCCCTCGGCCATCGCGATCCAGGGCCAGAAGCACTTCACCCCCTCGGGGCCGAAGGACTACGAGACCCCGAGGGCGCTCACCACCGAGGAGGTCCGCGCCACCATCGACGACTTCGAGGCCGCGGCGCGCAACGCGAAGGCCGCGGGCTTCGACGGGGTCGAGCTTCACGGCGCCTTCGGCTACCTGCCCCACCAGTTCCTCGTGGACTCCGCCAACCAGCGCACCGACGCCTACGGCGGGAGCATCGCGAACCGGGCGCGCTTCGTCGTCGAGGTCATGGAGCGGCTGGTGGGGGTGTGGGGCGAGGGTCGCGTGGGCATTCGCCTCTCGCCGACCTTGGCCTACAACGGGATGGTCGACTCCGACCCCCTCGCGACGTTCTCCTACCTCCTCGAGCAGCTCAACGCGCTCCCGCTCGCGTACGTGCACCTGATGCGCGCGACGCCCGACGCCGAGCGGTTTCCGCACTGGCCGCGCGACACCATCGCGACCTTCGGTCCGCTGGTCCGGAGCGCGATCGTCGTCAACGGTGGGTACGACCGTGAATCGGCGGAAGCGGCGCTCGAGGCCGGACAGGCGCACGCCGTCTCGTTCGGAGCGCCCTTCGTGGCGAACCCGGACCTCGTCCATCGCTTCGCGATCGGCGCGGAGCTCGCGGCCGGAGACCGCAGCACCTTCTATGGCGGCGGTGAAAAGGGCTACGTCGACTACCCGGCGCTGCCTCGCGACACGCCGCCCCCCGCGAAGGGCTACTGGCTCGTCCTGGCGACCATCACGGACCCCGCGAAGTTCGGCGCATACGCCGCGCTCGCCGGCCCCACGATCGCCTCCTACGGCGGGCGCGTGCTCGCGCGCGGGGACGTGGCCGAGGTGGTCGAAGGGGCGGTGTCGCGCCGCCCGTACTTCGTCGAGTTCTCGAGCTACGACGCCGCGAAGGCGTGCTTCCACTCCGCGGCCTACCAGGACGCCATCGCGCTGCGCGCCGAGGCCGCGGTGTTCGACATCGTCATCGTCGAGGGGACGCCTTAGCCGTTCGGACCCGTCCAACCTGACCGCGAGGCCACCCTCCGGCCTTCCTCACGGGGAACCCATGAACACCGCACTCTGGATCCTGCAGGGTCTGCTCGCCTTCGCCATGTTCGGGGCTGGCACCTTCAAGCTCGCCACGCCGCACGCCAAGCTCTCCGAGAAGATGAAGTGGGCCCTGACCTGGCCGCCCGCACGCGTGAAGCTCCTCGGACTCGCGCAGGTGCTGGGGGCGCTTGGGTTGATCCTCCCCGGGGCGATGCACTTCCTGCCCGTGCTCACGCCCATCGCCGCCGCCTGCCTCCTCGTGCTGATGATCGGCGCGGTGAAGACCCACGTCGACCTCGCCGAGCCGATCGCGGCGCCCGCCGTTCTGGCGACGCTCGCGCTCCTGATCGCCCTCGGCCGCTCGGGCCTCGTCGGCGCATGAGCGCGCGTGGCATTCGTGCGCGTACGCGCGGTTCGTCGCACGGCTTCATCCGTCGCATGGTGAGTCCGGGCCCGGCGCCGATGCGGGCGGGGAGCGGGACGTGGCACCAGGGGTTCATCCATCCCCGTGGGGCGACCACGACCGCGTTCCAGCTGTGGGTCGCGCTCCCGCAGGGCGTCGAGGACGGCCCCCCGGAGGGGATCTACGTGGCGCCGCGCGAGGTGCCGCAGGTCGGGAACGTGCCGGATCCTCCTGGGCGCCGACGGAGGCCAGAACAACCCGATTCGACTGAGGCCCGCGCGGGAATCGAAGCTGCCGATGAGTACTTCAAGTCCCTCGCCGTGACGCCTCAGACGATCACGCGTATCCCCGGAAATAGTGAACGATGGACAAGGCACTAAAGCAGGAAGTCGAACAACTCGTACGAGATCTCGCGGCCGGCCGCTTCTCTATGATCGGCGCAGATGGGCGTATCGGCCGTCTTTCCGTCGCCGAGTTGGAGCGTACGGTAAGAGCCTACGGACGAAGGCTAGTGCCGCTGCCCGACGAAGCCTGGGATCTGGTCGGCATGTACACCGGCGCAGCCGACGGCGCTTGTGCTCTGGACATTCCGCTTTGGACGGTCGAAGGGGGACGGAGCGACTTGACCCTCACCCTCTCCGCCGAGCGCACTGGCTCACGGTATCGCGTCTCGATCGACGATCTGCACGCGCTATGACGTTCCTCACGCCCGCACTGCCCTTGCGCTCGAGGTGCCCGCTCCGCTCGATGGACGTTCACGCCGCCTCCTGGGCACGCGGTGGCGTGGGTCTACGCGTACCGAGGTCGGGCGCGTGTGTCGGGCGAGACCCTGGCAGGCGAGCTCGCGGTGCTCGAGGAGGGGGATGCGCCCGTGACGTTCGAGGCGGACACCGACGTGCGCGTGCTGGTGGGAAGCGCGGAGAAGCACGACCACCCGCTCGTCCTTGGGCGACACTCCGTTCACACGAGCCGGGAGTCGCTCGCGCGCGGAGAGGCCCGCATTCGCGAGGTGTACGCGGAGCTGCGGAGCGCGGGGCGGGTCTGAGCGGGGGGCCGCCGAGCCTCCGGTCCGGTGGTCGCTCCCCCCTCGCGGGCATAGAGCCTCCGCATGGCGCGCTTCTTCAATACGACCGGTCCGTGTGATCCCGCTCGCCACTACGCGCTGCCGCCCACGACACGGTTGCCGGACTTGGCGCCCTTCATCCAGCGCGAGCAGTACTTCGTCCTCCACGCCCCTCGCCAGACCGGGAAGACCACGGCGATGCGCGCGCTCGCGGAGACGCTGCGGGCGCAGGGGATCGCCGGTTGCTGGGCGACGCTCGAGGAGTCGCAGGGCGTAGACGACCCCGCGTTGGCGGAGCCGCTCTGGATGCACGCGCTCCACCGCGACGCGCAGGAGCTTCCCGGTCCCTGGCAGGCACCGGATCCGTCCGGCTTCCTCGGCGGACCCGTAGGCAGCCGTCTGGGGGCGTTCCTGAAGGCCTGGGCGGCCTCACTCGAGGTTCCGCTCGTGCTGCTGCTGGACGAGGCGGACGTCGTGAGCGGTCCCGCGCTCGTGAGCCTCCTGCGGCAGCTGCGCGCGGGTTTCATGGGTCGGGGCGTGGGGAAGTTCCCCACCTGCGTGGCGCTCATCGGCATGCGGGACCTGAGGGACTACCTGGCGGCGTCCAAGGATGGCCGCGCGCTCAACCCGGGCTCCCCCTTCAACATCAAGGCAGCCTCCATCACCCTTCGGAACTTCGACGCGAAGGAAGTGGGCGAGCTCCTCGCGCAGCACACCGCGGAGACGGGGCAGCACTTCCTTTCCGAGGCCATCGAGGAGATCGCCCGGGTCACCGACGGGCAGCCCTTCCTCGTGACCGCCCTCGCGGACCTGTGCGTTACGCCCCTCGTGCCGGATCGCGCGCAGCCCATCACGCGCGCCCACGTGGACGAGGCCCGGGAGCGCCTCATCCGCGCGCGGACGACCCACCTCGACAGCCTCGCAGAGCGGTTGAAGGACCCGAGGGTCGCGACGATCGTCCAGGCGGTGGTGCTCGGGGACGCCCCGCACACGATCCCCTATGACTCCGACGATTTCCAGTACGTCCTCGACCTCGGGCTGATCCGGCGCGGCCCGGACGGGGCGGAGCCCGCGAACCCCCTCTACCGGGAGGTCCTCGCGCGGCAGCTCTCGACCAACGTGCAGGCTACCGTGCCGCGCCCCGACTGGCCCTGGGCACCGGAGGGTCGGCTGGACTTCCCGGCGCTGCTCGAGGCCTTCCGGAGGTGGTGGCGAGAGAACGCCGACGTGGTGGCCGGGCAGATTCCCGAGTACCCCGAAGCCGTCCCGCACCTCGCCCTCTGCGCCTTCCTCCAGCGCGTGGTGAACGGCGGGGGCGTGGTGCACCGCGAGTTCGCCGCGGGGCGCGGCGCCATGGACGTGCTCGTCACCTACGGCCCCGACCGCTTCGCCCTCGAGCTCAAGCGCGTGCGCACCCGGGACGCCCTGGAGACCGTCGTGGAGCGCGGCGTAGCGCAGCTCGGGGCCTACCTCGACACGGTGGGCCTCGATCATGGCTGGCTCGTGGTGTTCGACGTGCGCCCCGACCGCAGCTGGGAGGAGCGCCTGTGGACGCGCGAGGAGACGACGCGGGACGGGAAGCGGGTGGTCGTGCTGGGGGCGTAGGGCGGATGAGCGAAGAGCTGGACATCGCCGAGGCGCTCCCCGCGCTGCTCGCATCGCTCGATCGCCCGGGCGACTACGTCGGCTCCGGCGCCGTCGAGCTGCCCGTGGTGCGGTTGCACGTCGACGGCGTGGGGCTGCTCGGGCTGCCTCTCCCGGTCACGCAGGCGGAGGCGCTCGCGAGCGCGGCGACACCGGCCCCGTACGGACGTGGGTCCGACACGCTGCTCGACCCGGCCGTCCGGCGCTGCGGCCAGATCGCCGCAGACCGCGTGGCGTCGGATGACCCACGGTGGGAGCAGTCCCTCGGGCGGATCGTGGCGGCGGCGGTAGAGGCGCTCGGGGTCGAGGGCGAGGTCTCCGCGGAGCTCTACAAGCTGCTCGTCTATCGGCCTGAGGACTTCTTCACCGAGCATCGGGACACGGAGAAGCGCCCGGGGATGTTCGCCACGCTGGTCGTGGTCCTGCCCTCCGAGCATTCCGGCGGTGAGCTTGTCGTGCGCCACGACGGCCGCGAGGCGACGCTCGACCTGAGCCCGGGTGGCGCCGTCGCGCGCGATGACCTCGGGGTGGCGCGCTGGGCGGCCTTCTACGCGGATTGCCGCCACGAGCTCCGCCCGATCCGCTCCGGCTTCCGGGTCGCGCTCGTCTACAACCTCGTCCGCGACGCGCGGCGCGCCCCTCGGGTGCCCGACACGCGGCGGGAGGTCGCCCGGGTCAGCGAGGTCCTACGGGCGTGGGAGGCGCAGTCCGGTGCGCCGCCGAAACTGGTCTACCCGCTACGGCACCGCTACTCCCTCGCGGAGCTCTCCTTCCACGGGCTGAAGAACGAGGACGCCGCGGTCGCCGCGGTGCTCGCCTCTGCTGCAGCGTCGACGGGCGTCCTCCTTCGCCTCGCCATGGTGTCCGTCGAGGAGACGGGCAGCGCCGAGGAGATCGGGTACGGGCGAGGCCGCTACGGGCGCCGCCGCGATGACGCGGAGGCGTACGAGATCGTGGAGGTGCTCGACCGCAGCTGCACCCTCGACGCATGGCGCCGCCCTGACGACACCCCCGAGCCCATGGGTCCCATCCCCTTCGACCGCGAGGAGCTGGCCCCACCAGAAGCCCTCGACGACGACGAGCCCGACGAGATCCGCTTCCACGAGGCCACCGGGAACGAGGGCTGCTCCTTCGAGCGTACGTACCGACGTGCGGCGCTGGTCCTGTGGCCCGCGTCCCGCGAGCTCGAGGTGCTCCATCAGGCAGGCCCCGAGGCCAGCTTCACCGTGCTCGAGCGGCTCCTGGAGGGCGAACCCGAACGGGCACGGGCGATGGCCGAGCTGATCGTGCGCCGCTGGCCGACGCGCTCGTGCGCTGCGCACCGCGCGAGGCTCGTCCCCGCCCTGGCGCGGCTCCCCAGCCCTGATGTGCTGGAGCACTTCCTCAGGGAGGTCGTGTGCGCGGGGGCCTTCGACGGCGCGGAGACCGAGGCCTTGCTGGCGGCCCTGCCGCGCCTCGACGACTCGGTCGTGCGTGAGCTCGCGGAGGGGCTCGCCCGCTCCAGCGGGACGCATCGCCTCGCTCCGGTCGCCCGCCTGCTTCGCGGCGTGGGCGAGGCGCGGGGCGCGGAGGTCGCGTCGCCCGCGGCGGCCGCGCTCGTCGCGAGCCTTCCGCGGGTCGGGGAAGGTGCCCGTCCCTGGGAAGACACGGGCAGCGGGCTCTCCTCACGCGGGCCTGCGCTCGTCGATCTCGCGGAGATCCTCGACGCGTGCGACGACGCCACGCTCGCCGTGCAGCTGCTGGCGATGGTGACCTCGCACCCGGACCGCTGGCCCATGGACGAGGTGGTCGTCCCCGCTGCCCTCGCCCTCCGGCGAGGCGGGAGGGTCGCCGAGGGTCTACGCTCGGCGGCTCGCGACTGGCTGCTCGCGCGCACGGCGCAACCGCTCGCGCCCCCGCTGGACGCGACCCGCTCGACGGAGGGCCTCGGTTGCCGATGTGCCGCGTGCGACTCGCTCCGGAACTTCCTCGCGGACCCCAGCGAGCAGGTGTGGTCCCTCAAGGCCGCGCAGCCGAAGCGTGAGCATGTGATGCAGGCGCTCCGCGGGGCGCGCAGCGACGTGGACATGCGCACCGACACCCGCGGGAGCCCGTACACCCTGCTCTGCGTGAAGAACCAGGCGAGCTACGCGGCGCGGGTGGCGCAACGAGAGTCGGACCTTTTGCAGCTTGGGCGGCTGGGGTAGGCCATCACGGTCCCTGAACGCGCCGACGCGACGCGCGCTGTCGCGCCCCCTCGCGCGATACACGCGTGAGCGCAAGGAGGCGGGGATGGCTCGGTCCGGGAAGTCCAAGGCGTCGCGCGATCAGCGCAAGCAGCGGAAGGCGCAGCGCAGGCGGACACGCAAGGAACGGCGGCACCTCACGGCGGCGGCGTTGCCCGGAGCAGCGCTGCCACCGTGGGATCCGGTGACGGAGGGTATTCGTGGCTGGGCGTGGCGCCGGGGGACGGATTTCTGGACGGCTGCCAGGCTGCTCAGGGAGCGCACGGATCTGCCCGACGAGGTGTGGACGGAGGCCCGCGTCGCGGCGCTCTCGACGGAGGTGCTCGTCGAGCACCTCGCGCGGCTGGGCGTTCGCACCGACCGCGACTCCTTCTGCGCCATGTCCGACCGATACCTGTCGATCAACGACATCGTCGAAGAGGTGTGGGCCGAGGTGCGTCCGAAGGCTCCGATGGCCGTCCTCGATCACGACCTGCTGCGGCTGGCGACCCGTGACCTCTACCGCCGGTGGGTGGACCGCTGGCCGTGCCTGGAGGACGTGGCCGACCGCTGGGGAGACGGCCTCGTCGATGAGCCGACCGCCGCCGCCGTGCTCGCGCGCGCGGCCCGCACCGCCGAAGACCTGAAGGTGTACCTGGCCGATCCTGCAGTGTCCCTGGATGACATGATCCTCGGCGTGACAGGGCTCATGGGCTGGTTCGTGACGCTCGTCGACGAGGCTGAGGGCGCCGCCCTGGAGGACCCGGAGAGCGCTCTAATCGCGATCCCCCCGCTGGAGATGCTCGCGGAGCACTTCGATGGCGACGCCGAAGGGCAGTTGGACGTGTTGCGCGCCCTCGCGACGGTCTGGACCGCGAACGACGCTCGCCCGCTCGCCGCGGGGCGGCTCCTCGCCTGGTCCCGGGAGCGCGCGTCCTGCGCTGGGGTGGTGGCGCTGGCTGAGGCCTGGCGCGTGAACGACCCCGAGTGTGCGCCCGAGCAGCGAGCCGAGGTGCTCCGCATGCTCCAGGAGGCGCTCGCCTCGGACTGGTCCGGGCTGGAGATCCTGGAGGTCGCCTCGCGGGTCGAGGAGCTCGAGCGGCTGCCGATGGGGTGACGGGCTGCCGCGATGTACTGTCCCCCCTCCGTCAAGACACTCGCGCGTGCGGAAATCGGGTGTGAGCACGCGAGGGTCGATGCAGCTCCGCCGCGCTCGGCCGTCGGGGACGGCCGGCAAGTCGTGCGCGCGGCGGGCCTCGGCCCTCTGCGACGGCACGCGGGACGGGAGCAGCGGCAGGGCGCTCCCATCGCGCGCGTGCCATCGCGCCAGGCCGAGGACGTGAGGAGGGTCATGCGGCGGCCCTGTCGGGGGCGGGCCCCAGCCTCTGGGCGCGGTACTCCGCGGGGGTGAGCCAGCGCAGGGACTGGTGGGGTCGCTCGTCGTTGAAGGTGCGCTTCCACGCGGCGAGGGCCTCGCGCAGCTGGGGGATGCCGCGCCAGTCGGCGAGCCAGATGCACTCCTCCTTCATGGTACGGATGGTGCGCTCGGCGACGGCGTTGCCGGTGGGAGGACCTACTGGGGCGAAGGTCTGCGCCACGCCCCAGCGCAGGGCGAAGGCATGGGCGTCGGCGCCCGTATAGACCGAGCCGTGGTCGGAGCGCAGCTCGACGCCGTCGGGCACGTTGCGGGGGTGTCCGAAGGCGGCCACGAGGGCGTGGTCGACGGAGGCGAGCATCGAGGGGGCGTCCTGGGACTTGCTCACGGTGACGTCGAGGACGCTGCGGCAGCCGCAGTCGACGGTCACGGCGACGGCCACGAGGCCGTCCTCGGCGGTCCAGACCGTGGTGAAGTCCGTGGCGAGGCGGCGGTTCGGCTCGGGGACGACGACCTGCCCGCGGCGCGGCGTGGCCTCCCTCGGGGCGCCTCCCGCGAGCACGTGGCCGTGGGCCTTCATGAGGGCCCACACCCGGCGACGTCCCACGCGGAGGCCCGTGCGCTTCAGTGTCGCCCACACCTTGCGGACGCCCCAGGCGCGGTGCTCGGTCACGATCGCCTCGATGGCGACGAGGAGCTCGCCCGCGGGAGTTCCCCGCGCCCGCGGCGGGCGTGGCGGTCCCAGCGTCGGGACCACCGGCCTTCGAGCGGCGTACCAGGCCGCTCGGGAGATGCCGAAGGCCTCGCAGACCACGGCCACGGGCGCTTCTCCCCGGGAGGTCTGCCAGCTCATCGCCGCGACCTCCCGGGCACCGTAGGGGGGCGGCCCTCGAGGGCCCTCTCGAGCAGCTCGGACTTCATCGTCTGCCGCGTGAGGGCGTCCTTCAGGAGCCGGTTCTCACGCTCAAGCTCAAGTTCCTGGGCGCCCTTCCCGGTGCCCCCGCGGAGGGCCTCGTCCATGGCCCCGACAGTCTCCTCGCGCCAGCCCTCGATCGTCTCGGGCTTCACGCCGTAGCGCCGGGCGAGCTGGTCCACGCTCGCCTTCCCCGACAGCAGCTCCATCACCGCGGAGCGACGCTCCTCCACCGAGCGCCTCCCCGGTCGGCCCCGCACCACGTTCTCGTCCTTGTGGTCGTCGTTGCTCATGCTCCAGCCTTACCCGACCCGCAGGGGGTTTGGGACGGCCGAGGGTGTCAACCTCGGGTCGGGGGACGCAGTACAGCGATGATGTTGCCCCCGCACAACTGCCATTCGCCGCGTCGTTTCCGGAAAGTTCGCCCGGTGCTGGATCAACGCGTCGGCGAGCACGAAGCCGAGATACCCGCGCACGCCCACCTCCCGGATCGACGTCGCGAGTGTCGCGGCGGCGGTGAGGGCGGAGAGCACACCGGACCGCCAGATGGCGAGCAGGCCGAGCAGGCCGAGCACGACGAGCGCCACACGCGCGCCCCGCCCGGCCACGCCGCCCGAGGTCATACGGCGCCGATCCGGTTGATGTCGACCGATTCGAGGATGAACCGGTCCGCGCGCCCCTGCACCACCCGGAGCATCGCGCGCCCGAGGGCCTCCGAAGTGGTGAACACCGACGGCGCGAGCCGTAGCAGGAGGGGCGTGAACCAGAGGAGGGGCCGGAACAGCACGAGGCCGATCTGGTAGAGCTTCGTCCGGCTCTGGATCCCCGGTGCGGGGCGGATCGCCGCGGGGCGCACGGCCCCCACGTGCCGGAAGGGCATCTCGCGGAGGGCGCCCTCCACACGCTGCCGTACGCGCGCCCACATCGCGCGCCCGCCTGCACCCGCCGCGGAGCAGTAGCAGAAGGACATGCCGGGGTTCCGCTCGAGGAGCGCGCGGGCCCAGACGAGGGTCAGCTCCTCCGTGACCCGTGCGTACGCGGCCTCGTCGAGCCCGGCCGAGCTGACGCCGATCGCCCAGATGCAGCCGTCGTAGCCGACGAGCGGGTGAGGGACGCTCGCGACGTCGAACAGGTCCGCGACGACACATTCGCGCAACTTCGGGTGCGCGACCCCGCACGGTTGGCGGCCGATGCTGAGCACCTCCGCGACGTCGGGCCAGGCGAGCGCCTCACGGAGGGCACCCGCCCCGACCATGCCGGTCGCGCCAAAGAAGAGGAGCTTTACGAGAGGCCTCCGAGTTCGGGGAGATGAGCGATGAAACGCGCGACGAGCAGCTGCGTGCGCTGGGTCAGGATCGCGGGGGCGGGGTCGTCGGGCAGCAGGCCATCCAGCGCGAGGAGGAACACCTCTGCGCGCGCGCGGTCCCCGAAGATGGCCGCCACGCAGTCGAGGAGGACTTCACGGTGACGCCGCGCGGTCGGCGGGTCTATCCGCTCGCAAGCACCCCGGCTGAGGCGAGACGAGGCAGTCCGCGAACACCGCGCCGAAGATGTCGTCCTGGTCACGGAGGCTGCGGTGGAGCCGGGGCCGCGAGAACTCGGCGCGCCGCGTCATGTGCTCCATCGACGTCCGCACGAAGCCGAAGCGCAGGAAGCCCCCGTGCGCGGCGTGAAGGATGTTCCGCGATATCCTCCCGCATGCTCATCCTCCTACTGGCCTGTCGGCCCGAGGCCGATCGAGGCGTCAAGGCCGACCCACCCGCCCTGAGCGACACCGCCGACACCGCTGGCGCCGACACCGCCATCCGCGACTCTGCGGACACGGGCAGCCCCGACACGGCGACGCCCACCGTCCCCGACGTCGGGCGCACCTTCGTGAGCTACCTCGAGGGTCCCCGGTTCTCGGACGTCGTGGCCCTCGACGACGGGAGCTTCCTCGCGG
>JACCEE010756046.1_pt1 | contig 12114 bp, 10 predicted proteins | sample 7449931 | NCBI WGS metagenome assembly JACCEE01 (sample SAMN15323457, study PRJNA562643) | freshwater metagenome | isolation source: river surface water | place: USA:Blue River Watershed | collected 2017-08-19 | reverse complement strand
TACATCCGCTGGTATCTGTTCTATTTTCAATTTTTCGCCAGCAGCAACTTTGTATTGTTTGCCACCGGTTTTTATGACCGCGTACATATTGAAATCTTTCTATTCATAAACTACCCAACCCCATGTCAAGTAGAGCCTTAGATTATAGCCCTAGCTATATTTCTAGTCAAAAAGTAGAATTAAGGCAAATCATGATGACTTCATCCTAATTTTTATAATAAAACTTAATTAATTCAATGGGTTAAACTAAGTTCCCTTGAAAAAAGACCAATTTATATAGTTAATGAGCACTAACTTACAGTCTATTCTTACCCCAATTTCAGGCGATATGCAGTCACTGAATGAGGTGATTCGTACTCGTTTGAGCTCTGATGTGGCTCTTATCAATCAAATTTCTGCCTACATCATTGAAGCTGGGGGCAAGCGTATTCGTCCGGCTTTGCTGCTTTTAACTAGCCAAGCCATTGCCAACGGTGCCGCTATCCAACATCATTTGGACATGGCTGCCGTGGTGGAATTTATTCATACAGCCACACTTTTGCATGACGATGTCGTGGATGAATCCAATTTGCGTCGTGGCAGAGCGACCGCCAATGCAGCTTTTGGCAATGCTGCCAGCGTATTGGTCGGTGATTTTTTATATTCCAGAGCTTTTCAGATGATGGTGGCGCCGAATGAGATCAAGATTTTGCAAATCTTGGCCGATGCAACCAACACAATCGCCGAAGGTGAAGTCTTGCAACTGATGAACATGCATGATCCTGACGTCAATGAAGAACGCTATATGCAAGTGATTCATTACAAAACCGGCAAATTATTCGAAGCTTCTTCAGCGCTTGGAGCCTTATTAGCAAAAGCTAGCCCAGAACAATTTCAAGCTGCAGAAGCCTATGGTCGACATATTGGCACCACGTTTCAGTTGGTTGATGACATCTTGGATTACACCGCCAGCGCTGAACAAATGGGTAAAAACGCAGGCGATGATTTACGTGAAGGCAAACCCACCTTGCCACTCATTTATCTTTTAGAACGTGGTACGCCCGACCAAAAAGCATTGATCAAAACAGCAATTGAGCAAGCAGAAGAACTTCCTGACAATATGTTCCAACAAGTCTACGCGGCCATCATGGCATCCCATGCGATCTCATACACTGAGGAGGTCGCAAAACGTGAAGCCCAATTGGCCAAAGACTGTTTGAACTGCTTTCCCAATAATGCCGCCAAAGAGAGCCTACTTAAGCTCTGTGACTATTCTTTGCAACGTTCTACTTAGTGAGTCACTTAACTCAGCGTGTCAGAAATTTCTGACATAAAAATCAGAATAGAAGCCCATATTTTGTAGGACTTATTCCATACAAATTAAATTTAGTTTGCTATAGTCACTCTCATGTTCTTTGCTTAAGAAAGCATTCATGGATTCGTGGCTCAATGATTGGCCTTGGTGGGCACAAGTAGCACTGGTAGTTTTACTTTTAGCAATATCTGCTTTTTTCTCAATTACTGAGACCAGCATGATGGCTGCCAATCGTCACAGAATTCGGCACCTCGCCAACCGGGGGAATCGGGGTGCTCAAAACACACAGAACTTACTTTCCAAAACAGAAGAGCTTTTATCAGTCATTTTGATTGGTAATAACGTGGTCAATACAGTAGTACCTGTACTTTTAACGGGTATTGCACTTCATGCATTCGGTAACAATGCTTCTGTGTTATCTATTAGCACGGGTGTTGCTGCTGTTTTGATCATCATTTTCTGCGAAATCACCCCAAAAGTGATTGGGGCAACCTACCCAGAAAGAATTGCAGTTTTCGCAAGCTGGATTATTCGTCCATTGATTGTGATTCTGAAACCCGCGATGTGGTTAATTAATGTGTTTGTAACAGGATTACTCAAACTGTTACGCATTGATACCAAGGCCAATCAAAATACTCAAATGACCCCTGAAGAGCTGCGTTCAGTGGTGCTTGAATCCACTCATTTCATCCCCAATAAACACAGAAGTATTTTGGTCAACTTATTCAACCTTGAAAGCATTCAGGTCGATGACGTGATGACTCCGCGTGCACGCATGGAAGTCCTAGATTTTTCAAAACCAATTGAAGATGTGATTCACCAATTGGAAACTTGTTATCACAACAAATTACCAGTGTGTGATGAAGACTCTGACAAAGTCATAGGTATTTTGGCTGTGCGCAAAGCTTTGAGCTTATTGGGCGATGAAAATTTACAACATCAACACTTTAAAGATTTATTGAGTGAGCCTTATTTCATTCCGAGTGGCACACCTGTATTACAACAACTCCAGTTCTTTCAAGAAAACCAAGAACGCATTGGTTTGGTGGTGGATGAGTACGGCGTGGTTCAAGGCTTGGTCACCATTGAAGATATTTTGGAAGAATTGATTGGTGAATTTACGACCTCACTTCCTGACCTGGCGATTAAAACCAAGTGGTTAGAAGATGACACATACATTGCAGACGGTACAGCAAGTTTGCGTGACCTCAATCGCTTATTGAATCTAAATCTTCCTACAGATGGCCCGAAAACATTGAATGGGCTTTTGATTGAGATACTAGAAGATATTCCAGACAATAACGTGAGCATCAAGGTAGGTGACGTTGTCATGGAAATCATTCAAGTTGACGAACAAATCATTAAAACCGTTCGTATTTACCAACCCAATGATTGAACAAGATGATGTCATCATTCATTTCTGGCAAGACATCATCGATCAAGCAGTCCTGGCAAAAGCCAGTGACATTCATGTTGAACCAGAAAACGGGGTAAGCCATATCCGCTTGCGGGTCGATGGTCGTTTAAGTCATCTCGCAAGCTCCCCAGCTCATTGGCACGATCGAATCGCCAGCCGAGTCAAAATCCTGGCTCGATTAGATATTGCTGAAAAACGCTTACCCCAAGATGGTCAAATGCAAGTGATCGCCGCCCATCATGAGTATCCAGTCGCTTGTCGTATCTCGACATTACCCACGATTCATGGGGAAAAGATTGTGGTGCGCCTACTCAATCAACAAGCCAATGATTTAGATATTGGCAAGATTGGATTGACGCAACAGCAACTGTCTGATTTACTCACCTGCCTCAATCGTACTCAAGGCTTAATTCTGGTGACTGGGCCAACGGGTAGCGGTAAAACAAAGACCCTCTATAGCTGTCTCAAGTATCTTCTGGATGGAAGTCGCAATATCACCAGCATTGAAGATCCAGTAGAAATTCAATTAAAGGGTATCAATCAAGTACCTATCAATGAAAAAGCAGGTTTACGGTTTGATGTAGCACTGCGTGCGCTCATGCGACAAGATCCGGACATCATCATGGTGGGAGAAATCAGAGATCATGAAACCGCCCAAATTGCACTTCAAGCGTCAGAAACCGGTCATTTGGTCTTGGCGACCTTACACGCCAATGATGCGCCCAGCACCATCTCAAGACTTCAACAATTGGGTTGCTCAAGCAGTCAAATTGCCAACAACGTCAGTTGCATTACCGCACAACGTTTGGTGAGAATTTTTTGTCAATCTTGCAACGGTCATTCATCAAGTACTTGTGATACCTGTCAAGACTCAGGTTTTGATGGACGCAGAGCTGTGCATCAAGTCATGCCGATCACTGAATCAATCCAGCAAATGATTGAAAAAGGAAGCTCTATTGCGGCAATCAAAGCAGAAGCACAAACGAGTGGTGTTTTAACCTTACTTCAAAGTGGTCAACTCTTGGTGGCAAAAAACATGACCAGTTTTGAAGAAGTCAAACGGCAGCTTGCATGAAAGAACTTCAACAACTTCATTTAAGTCAACAATTGTCCTCTCTATTGGAGGCAGGCCTTCCTTTGCTAGATGCGCTTGAAATGTTGCATTTACCTCAATTAAAAATTCTTTTGAGCCAGGGTGAGAAGTTGTCTTTGGGATTAGAAAAAATGGGATTTCATCCATTTTGTCTAGGCCTCATTCAAGCAGGTGAAGCCACGGGTGAGTTGCCCGAGAGTTTCAAACAAGTCACCCTTTTCCTAGAAAAGAGGATTCGCTTACAACAAAAAATAAATCAGGCCCTACGTTATCCAATGATTGTCTTGACTGTTTCGCTATTGGTTTTATGGGCCATGTTTCAGTGGGTGATTCCCAGCTTTGAACACATGTTTGCCAATTTTCAAGCCAGCTTACCGTGGCCTACCTTGATATTGATTGACTCATCTCACTGGATTCAAGAGAACGGATGGGTGATTTTGTTAATCCTGACTATTTTATGGTTTAGCTTTCTGCAGATTTGGTCTCATCACACCGCTACTCAAGAATGGGTGGATCAGTGCCTGGTTCTCGTCCCCATCTTTGGAAAAATTAGAAAAGCTTCTTTACTGATTCAGTGGAGCCGAAATATTGCTTTGTTAAGCTCCAGAGGAATCCCCCTCTTAGAGGCTTTAAAACAAACGGCTCTTTATTCAAATGACTGGTTAAGTTTTGAGGTCTCTCGTCAAATTAATGCGTCACTCTCTCAAGGCTGGACTTTGGCAGAGTCGATTCAAAGTGCGCGTTACTCAAAATTGTTATTTGAAGAGAAACACTGGCAACTCATTCACGTAGGTGAAACCTCCGGAGATTTATCGCAAATGCTCCATACGATTGCAAAGCAAGAAGAAGAGCACTTGAATCAATTGGTCGATCAACTGACACAAAGCCTAGAACCTTGTCTCATGCTCATCATGGGACTTATCATTGCTTGCATTGTGATTGCCTTGTATTTACCTATTTTTGAAATGGGCCAAATTCTTTGATTGAAATCATTGCCCTTGTTTTTGTGATCAGTGTTTTAGTGATTGCTTCTTGGATTGACTTCAAGACCTTTATCTTGCCCGATGGGCTAACTATTAGCTTGGTGATTTTTGGATTGCTGGCTAATGGCTTCTTGGGACTGCAATGGGCCAGTATTGAATCTTCAGTTCTAGGTGGTCTAGGTGGCTTTTTAAGTCTTTATCTTCTTAACCGTCTTTACTTAACCATCAAAGGTCAACATGGCATTGGTCTTGGGGACGCCAAATTATTGGCAGGCTTAGGGACCTGCTTAGGTTGGGTGAATTTGCCCTATATTTTGATCATTGCCTCCATTTCCGGATTGGTTGGAGGCTTTCTTTGGTTGAAGTTTCACCAAAAAGATACTTCACATGCGTTCCCTTTTGGGCCATTCATTGCTTTTGGTGGCATCATTGTTTTGTTATGGCAGATTTAAGAACTCCTACCCCAAGCAAAAGCTTAAAACGCCCTCATGTTTTAAGGGTGGGTTTAACTGGGGGCATTGGCAGCGGCAAAAGTGCGGTGGCTCAAGAATTAGAAAATTGTGGCGCCGCAATAATTGATACCGACCTCATTGCTCATCAATTAACTGCACCCCATGGTCTGGCCATGCCAGCCATCTTGGCAGCGTTTGGCTCTTCATTTTCTATGGCAGATGGCTCTCTCAATCGAACAGCAATGCGAGAACTGGTCTTTAATGATCCCAAAGCCAAACAAACGCTTGAGAGTATTACTCACCCATTGATTTACGAAGAAGCTCAGCGTCAAGCTAGCCTTCTGGCTAATAAAAATCCAGCTTATTTGGTGTTCATGATCCCTCTACTCGCTGAATCTAGCGCCTGGCTACAAGAGTCCCCCTATTCTTTGGACTGTGTGGTGGTGGTGGACTGCCCCAGCGACCAACAAATCTCGAGGGTTCAGAAGAGAAATGGCCTGAGCGTTGAGATGGTTAAAAAGATCATTGCCAGCCAAGCCCCTCGGCACACTCGCGTGGCCATGGCAGATTACGTGATTGAAAACAATGCCGGTCTTGATGAATTGAAAGTCGAGGCGCAACGACTCCATCAAATACTTTTAAGGCATAAAAGTATTTAAAAAGCATCTTTTTTTGCGAAAAATTCCATAATTTCAGTCTAGAATATGAGACTGTGATTATTTACGAATACCCCTTCAATGAACTGGTACGCAGTCTTTTGAGACTGGAGTATCTGTTTGACCGTTTTGAGTATTTCGTAGAAAAAGATGATGCGCGCGATCAGCATCAAGCCATATCAATTTTGTTTGATTTGGGTGAAATCACAGCTCGTGCCGATTTAAAGTCTAGCTTGATGAAAGAGTTGGATCGTCAAAAAGCCAGTTTGATGGCACTTAAAAAATCTAGCAACATTGATCAAGATGCTCTTCAAGCCACATTGAATGAGATGGATGTGATTTGGGGTCAAATTAATCAAACTGGAAAAACGAATGCTCAAATTTTAGAAAGTGAATGGCTCAATTTGATTCGTTCTCGTTTGAGCATTCCAGGTGGCACCAGTCCAGTTGATTTACCCGCTTACTATGCTTGGCAATTTACGGATGCCTCGGTGCGTCGCGCCAACTTGAAAAAATTTGTAGGTCCTTTGCTCTCTTGGAAAGAAGCCTCGCAATTATTTTTAAAGTTATTGCGTAGCTCTGGCAAGCCAGCTGCCACGCTCGCAACCAATGGCGCCTATCAACAAATGTTGTCTGGCAAAACTTATCAATTGATGCGAGTGGGCGTTGAAAACTCTCAATTGATTCCAGAAATCAGCGCCAATAAATACATGTTATGGACTCGCTTCATGGTGTGTGACGGCGAAACCAAACCTCGTGCTTTGGCTGAAGATGTTGCTTTTCAGCTATCTCTCTGTAACTTCTAATACTAAAAAATTAATTAAAGATTCTTGAGTTTTTCAAGAATTGGTACTGTGGCCGGCAGAATTGGATTGAATTCAGTTGCCTCAATCTGACCGATTGCATCGCAACTCAGCCAACCCAAAGATTGATTCTCTAAACCTCTTGGTTGACCCCGCCATGACTTCACCACACAGATGTGTAAACGCACATAAGCATGAGGGTAATCATGTTCGATGACCATGATTTCCTCAGCATCATCAATGACCACATCTATCTCTTCTAATAACTCACGCTTTAACGCTTCAAAGAGTGTTTCACCCGATTCAATCTTTCCACCAGGGAACTCCCAATAGCCTGCGTAGGGTTTGCCTTCGGGTCGCTGACCCAACAATACCGCCCCTTCAGAGTTGATTAATACACCCACGGCCACTTCAACGACTGATCGTGGCTTAGCTTGAGAGGAGTTCAATGCATGCTCAGAATTAGAGTTAGCTGTCATCAGTCCTGCTGACCAGCCCAATGACGTGCAAACTGCCAAGCCACCCGCCCTGAACGAGACCCTCTTTCTAAGGCCCAAATTAAGGCTTCTGGCTTAGCGGCCTCAATCTTTTCTGATGAAAGACCAAAATGGTGTAACCAATGCGCCACCATATCTAAATATTCATCTTGTTTAGGTGGATAAAAAGAAATCCACAAACCAAAACGCTCAGATAGAGAAATTTTTTCCTCAACCACTTCACCCGGATGAATCTCGCCATCTGGAGTGTGTCGATACGATTCGTTATCGCTCATGTACTCCGGTAAAAGGTGACGACGATTGGATGTGGCATAAATCAAAATGTTATCCACTTGTGCTGCAATTGAGCCATCTAAAGCAGATTTCAGGGATTTATATCCCGACTCACCATCCTCAAAGGACAAGTCATCGCAAAAAATAATGAAGCGTTCAGATCTTGCTGCCAAAAGATCTGTCAAATCACCTAAATCAGTGAGATGTTCTTTGTCCACCTCAACCAAGCGCAAACCTTTGGTAGAAAATTCATTGAGGCAAGCTTTAATCAATGAGGATTTACCTGTGCCTCTGGCGCCAGTTAACAACACATTATTAGCGGGCTTGCCTTCAACAAAATGCTTGGTGTTGTTGTAAATCAGATCTTTCTGACGCTCAACGTGCTGCAAGTCAGTGAACGAAATTTTTGAAGTGTGATGTACTGCTTGTAAGTAACCTAATTTACCCAGCAAGGTGTCTTTACGGCGCCAACGAAAAGCCACCGCAGATTTCCAGTCACTCTCGGTCAATGACTTGGGCATCCACTCATCTAAGCGTTCCAATAAACGATTGAGGCGATCAACTTTATCTGACATGTGAATGAACGATCTTATGAGCGGTAATCTGCGTTGATAGAAACATACTCGTGAGATAAATCACACGTCCAAACTGTTTGAGATGCTTGCCCGCGACCCAAATTGGCTTTAATGGTAATTTCAGCTTGTTTCATCACTCGCTGACCATCAGCCTCTTGGTAATCCGGATGACGACCACCATTTTTGGCGACCCAAACATCATCCAACCATAATTGAACACCACCAACATCTAAGTCAGCAATACCTGCATAACCAATGGCTGCCAAAATCCGGCCTAAATTAGGATCGCTTGCAAAGAAAGCTGTTTTCACCAAAGGTGAATGCGCAATGGCTTCTGCCACTTGTTTGCATTCGGCCTCTGTCTTGCCACCATCAATTTGAATCGTGATAAATTTTGTGGCGCCTTCGCCATCGCGCACAATCATTTTGGCCAATTGTTGACTGACTTCAATCAAAGCTTGCTTAAAGATGTCGTAAGAAGACCCTGAAGAAGCAATCTCCACACTGCTCGCTCCCGTTGCCATCACAATGAAAGAGTCATTGGTCGACGTATCACCATCAATGGTGATGGCATTAAAAGATAGATCAGCCACTTCTGTAGTTAATGCCTGTAACAAAGCTTGGGGCACTTTGGCATCCGTTCCAACATATCCCAACATGGTCGCCATATTGGGATGAATCATGCCTGCGCCCTTACTGATACCTGTAATCGTAATGGTCTTGCCATCAATTTGAACTTGCTTAGAAAAAGCTTTTGCCTGCGTATCCGTGGTCATGATTGATTCAGCAGCATTGAACCAATTATCAGCCTCTAAACGGCTAATCGCTTGCGGCAAAGCTGCAATTACTTTATCAACGGGCAATGGCTCCAAAATGACTCCCGTGGAAAAAGGCAAAATTTGCTCCTGATCAAGCTTCATCAATTTGCCCAACTCCTCACATGTGCGAAGTGCATTCTGATAGCCAGGCTCACCCGTACCTGCATTGGCATTACCGGTATTAATGACCAAAGCACGAATTTCTTTTCCAGATGTTTGAGATGCCGCCAAATGCTCTCTACAAATTTGTACAGGAGCTGCGCAAAAACGATTTTTAGTAAAGACGCCTGCGACACTCGCGCCAGCTGGCAACTCAATTACCAAAACATCTTTACGACCCGGGCGTTTAATGCCCGCCTCTGCATGACCAAGACGCAATCCATTGACTGGCTTTAATTCACTGGCAATAGGTAAAGGAGAGTTAACGGGCATGGTATTTAATGTCTTTTAATTGTTCAAAAATAATTAGCAACTCATCAACTGAGTTGACCATGACAATGCTTGTACTTCTTACCGCTACCACAAGGACAGGGGTCATTGCGGCCCACCTTAGGTCCGGCTTGAATCGGTTGCACAGTAGCATTGCTAGCACTTGAACTTTGCTCTTGATCCGAACCATCGGCACTGGCATGCTGATATTGAACACCTTTCACATCGGCCAAATTCTCCTGAATCGATTCAGAAGCTTGATCTAATTCTTCAGCAGTTTCGATTCTGACCACCATGATGGTGCGGGTGACTTCTAATTTAACGCTATCTAATAAACGCGCAAATAGTTCAAAAGCCTCACGACGATATTCTTGCTTTGGATCTTTTTGTGCATAGCCACGCAAATGAATACCTTGACGCAAATGATCTAGAGCCGCCAAATGTTCACGCCAGTGAGTATCTAGGGCATACAAAATCACGGAACATTCAAATTTCGCAAAGGACTCTTTACCAACAATTTCTACTTTTTGATCGTAGAGTGTTTGGGCTGCTTCTAATACTTTTGCCAACAACTCTTCAGGCTCAATTGATTCAGCAGCATCAATGTGACTTCGCAAATCAATCGACAAGGCCCAATCATTTGAAAGTACTTGTTGTAAACCAGCCACATCCCACTGCTCAACCACGGATTCCGCAGGAATATGCTCATAGAACAAGTCTGTGAAATATGATTCGCGTAAATTGGCCACCAAGTCAGTAACGTCTTTTGACTCCAATACTTCATTGCGCAGGCGATACACTTCTTTACGCTGGTCATTGGCCACGTCGTCGTATTGCAGTAGTTGCTTACGAATATCAAAGTTACGTGCCTCAACTTTGCGTTGCGCAGACTCAATGGAGCGAGTCACCATCCCCGCTTCAATTGGCTCACCCTCAGGCATGCGCAAGCGATCCATGATTGACTTAAGACGCTCACCAGCAAAAATGCGTAAGAGCGCATCATCCAAAGACAAATAAAAACGAGAGGATCCTGGGTCGCCTTGACGTCCAGCACGACCTCTTAACTGGTTATCCACACGACGACTTTCATGACGCTCGGTGCCAATAATGTGTAAACCACCAGCACTCACCACATGATCGTGAAGACCTTGCCATTCATCATGTAATTTTTGAACTTTTGCCTTTTTATCTTGCTCACTCAAGCTAGTATCGGCTTCAATCAAGGCAGCTTGCTTCTCAACATTACCGCCCAAGACAATGTCTGTTCCTCGGCCAGCCATATTGGTCGCAATGGTGATCATCTTCGGTCGACCAGCTTGTGCAATGATCTCAGCCTCACGAGCGTGCTGTTTGGCATTCAGGACTTGGTGAGGCAATTTAGCTTTGTCTAACAACCCTGAGATTAATTCAGAGTTTTCAATGGAAGTGGTACCGACTAAAACTGGTTGACCACGCTCATAGCAATCCTGGATATCATGAATGACCGCGTTATAGCGCTCCATGGATGAACGATAAATTTGATCCTGTTTATCCAAACGAGCATTGATGCGATTGGGAGGAACAATCACTGTCTCAAGCCCATAAATCTCTTGGAACTCGTAAGCCTCAGTGTCAGCAGTTCCCGTCATACCCGCAAGCTTGCTGTACATGCGGAAATAATTTTGGAAAGTGATCGTGGCCAAAGTCCGGTTTTCATGCTGAATCGCAACACCCTCTTTGGCTTCCACGGCTTGATGCAAACCGTCTGACCAACGACGACCTTGCATCAGACGACCCGTGAACTCATCAACGATGATGACCTCACCATTTTGAACCACATAATGTTGGTCTTTATTAAATAAAGTGTGCGCTCTTAAGGCTGCATACACATGGTGCATCAAAGTAATGTTTTGAGGCGCGTACAAAGATTCGCCTTCTTTGATCAAGCCAAGCTGCGTCAAAGCTGCTTCTGCTTTTTCATGACCAGTTTCTGTCAAAAATACTTGATGTGACTTTTCATCCACGATGTAATCACCCGGAGTGATAACACCCGAACCATCTGCTTTTTCTTCGCCAATTTGACGAGTCAAATATTGCGGCAAAGCATTCATGGCCAAATAAACATCGGTGTGATCTTCTGCTTGTCCAGAAATAATCAACGGCGTTCTAGCTTCGTCAATGAGGATTGAATCCACTTCGTCAACGATGGCATAAGACAAACCTCGCTGAACTCGCTGGTCCAATTCTTGGACCATGTTATCGCGCAAATAATCAAAGCCAAATTCGTTATTGGTACCGTAGGTAATGTCTGAGTTATAGGCCTTCTTTTTGGCTTCTTGATCCATTTGTGACAGGTTGACACCCACACTCAAACCCAAGAAGTTGTACAAAGTGGCCATCCAATCAGCGTCACGTTGTGCCAAGTAGTCGTTCACTGTCACTACATGCACACCCTTACCAGAGAGTGCATTCAAATACACAGGCAAGGTTGCGGTCAAGGTTTTACCCTCACCGGTTCTCATTTCTGCAATTTTCCCTTGATGCAGTGCCAATCCACCGATTAGCTGAACATCAAAATGGCGCATCTTCATGACACGCTTGCTAGCCTCACGAACAACCGCAAATGCTTCGGGCAAAATATCATCCAAAGACTGGCCAGCAGCCAATTTTGACTTGAATTCAGTAGTTTTTGCCTGCAAAGCAGCATCGTCCAATTGACCGATACTCTGCTCTAGCTCATTGATCTGAGAGACAATGCGCTTATATTGTTTTAAGAGTCGATCATTTCGACTGCCAAATATTTTCTTAAGAAGACCTGTGACCATGACTTTTGCGAGGAAATTTA
>JACCEE010834526.1_pt1 | contig 12118 bp, 10 predicted proteins | sample 7449931 | NCBI WGS metagenome assembly JACCEE01 (sample SAMN15323457, study PRJNA562643) | freshwater metagenome | isolation source: river surface water | place: USA:Blue River Watershed | collected 2017-08-19 | reverse complement strand
CCTTGTGCTTGCCGCGCAAACGGCGTGCTGCTTCGCTGGCAACACGTCCGAGCACCTTGTCGGTGGCGTCAATCACAAACCACTCGTGCACCACGTCAGCGGGTTTTGCGCTGAACGTAGACATGGAGATTTCCTTGAGTTGGTTTGGGCGGGCTCTTTTCCACGGTCGGCGTTCCTCTGATGGGAACCTCTTAGGTGGGATGAACTGTTCGCCGCGGAGCCACATTGCGCTGCGAAAGCCCTCCATTCTATTACAAACTGCGCCTGCAGTACCATCACCCCATGTTCAGTTACCGTCACGCCTTCCATGCCGGCAACCACGCCGACGTGCTCAAACACCTGGTGCTGGTCGCGGTGCTGCGCTACCTGACCGAAAAACCCGTGGCACTGATGGCCATCGACACCCATGCTGGCGCCGGTTTGTATAGGCTAGACAGTGAGTGGGCGCAAACCAGCGCCGAGGCCACTGAGGGGTTGCAGCGGTTGGTGACAGCGCTGCCAGGACTGGAGGGGGAAGTCTCTCCCTTGCTGCGTGACTACCTCGACCTGGTCGCCGAGTTCAACCCGCGCGGTCAGTGGATGCGCTACCCAGGCTCCCCCTTTGTAATCAATCACTTACTCAGAGAGCAGGACAAAATCAAGCTCTTTGAGTTGCTGCCCAGCGACGCCAAGCTGCTGGAGCAGCACGTCGCGCAGCTCGAAGCCGGGCGCCGAGTCGCTGTGTTGCGCGAGGACGGCTTTGACGGATTGAAGAAATTCCTGCCCCCTCCCAGCCGTCGCGGCCTGGTGCTGGTAGACCCCAGCTACGAGATCAAGACCGACTATGCGAGGGTCGCTGCGACCATCCAAGACAGCCTCAAGCGATTTCCCACCGGGACCTACATGGTGTGGTACCCGGTCATCGGTCGACCTGAAGCCCATGACCTGCCCAAGCGCTTGCGCACCCTGACGCAACAAGCCGGCAAGTCCTGGCTGCACGCCACCCTGACGGTCAAGTCCGGCAAGGCCTCCACCCTGCCGGTGTCGCTGCAAGGCGACACCAAGCTGCCGCGCCCCGGCTTGCCGGCCAGCGGAATCTTCCTGATCAACCCCCCGTTCACCCTGGCCAAGACCTTGCGTCCCGCCCTGGAGCAACTGGTCCAGCTGCTGGGACAGGATCGGCACGCGGCTTGTCTGGTGGAGTCGGGCGGCCACTGAACCCGGACCACCCCGGTCCACCCCCGGGTGAGTTCTCGCACGGCCCCCCTGGCTGATGCCATCAGGCCCATTAGTGGCCGCCAGCTTCGACAGCGGATGGCTGCGCTGGCACAATCCGCCCATGACGCAACCCGTTTCCGCCGAGACACAGATCCTGGGTGCCTGCCCACACGACTGTCCCGACACCTGCTCGCTGGTCACCACGGTGGAGAACGGTGTGGCGGTGCGCGTGCAGGGCAACCCCGACCATCCCCACACGGCCGGCGTGCTGTGCACCAAGGTGTCACGCTACACCGAGCGCACCTACCACCCTGATCGACTGTTGCAGCCGCTGCGCCGCGTGGGCCCCAAAGGCCCGAACGCGCGCTTTGAACCTGTCACCTGGGATGAGGCTCTGGAAGACATCGCCCAGCGCCTGGGCGACATCGCGGCGAAGGACCCTGAAGCCATCCTGCCCTACAGCTATGCCGGCACCATGGGGCAAGTGCAAGGTGAATCGATGGCGGCACGGTTTTTCCACCGCCTGGGCGCCTCGCGCCTGGACCGCACCATTTGCGCCAGTGCCGGAGCCGAGGCCTTGCTGCACACCGTGGGCGGCAAGCTGGGCATGAAGATGGAGTGGTTCGCCGAGGCCAAACTCATTCTCATCTGGGGCAGCAATTCGATTGGCAGCAACCTGCATTTCTGGCGCCTGGCGCAGCAGGCCAAACGCAATGGCGCCAGACTGGTCTGCATTGACCCGCGACGCACGGAGACCGCCGACAAGTGCGACGAGCACCTGGCCCTGCGACCTGGCACGGATGCCGCGCTGGCCTTGGCGCTCATGCATGAGTTGATCGTGCATGACTGGCTGGACCACGAGTACCTGGCACAACACACGCTGGGCTGGCCTGAGCTCAGGGCCCGGGCTCTGATGTGGCCGCCCGAGCGCGCAGCCGAGGTCTGTGGGCTGGAGGTATCCGCCATCCAGCGCCTGGCCCGTGACTATGGCACCACACAACCCGCAGCCATCCGTTTGAACTATGGCGTGCAGCGTGCACGCGGCGGCGGCAATGCGGTTCGCGCCATTGCCTGTCTGCCAGCCTTGACCGGTGCCTGGCGGCATCGAGCAGGGGGCATGCTGCTCAGCAACTCGGGACATCTGCGCTTCAACACCGCCGCATTGCAACGCCCGGATCTGTTGGGCTCGCGTCGTCCGCGGGTGCTCAACATGAGCACCATTGGCGACCACCTCGCCCCCGATGCGCCCCATGCCCCGGTGCGCGCGCTGGTGGTCTACAACAGCAACCCGGTGGCCGTGGCGCCCGACTCGGCCCGGGTGGTGGCCGGCTTCGCCCGCGAAGACCTGTTCACCGTGGTGCTGGAGCACTTTCGCACCGACACCGCCGATTACGCCGACTACCTGCTGCCCGCGACCACCCAGCTCGAGCACTGGGACGTGCACGGCACCTACGGCCATACCGATGTGGTGCTGAACCGCCCCGCCATCGCCCCGCGTGGCCAGGCACGCACCAACACCGACATCTTCCGCGCGCTGGCGCGCCACCTGAGATTTGCGGATGACTGCTTCGCAGACGACGACGAGAGCCTGTGCCAACAGGCCCTGAGACAGGCCGATGGCCATGAATTTGTGCCCTTCGCCACCCTGGTCGAGCAAGGCTTTGCCAGCATTCCGGGGCCCGATGCCCCCTTTGCTCACGGACAATTCCCCACGCCTTCTGGGCGCTGCGAATTCGTGAGCGAGCGCCTCGTCGCGTTGGGCCTGGACGGCTTGCCCGATTACCTCCCCAATTACGAACCGGCGAACCCAGGCTTCACGTATCCGCTGGCCATGATCTCACCACCGGCACGCCACTTTCTCAACTCGACCTTCGTCAACGTCACCAGCCTGCGCGACGTCGAGGGCGAACCCCTGGTCGAGATCCATCCGTTGGATGCGCGCGCGCGCGGCGTGCAGGACGGACAGACTGTCGCCGTGTTCAATGCCCGCGGACGGCATGTCTGCCGTGCCCGCGTGACCGACCGCACCCGCCCGGGGGTGGTGGTGGGCCTGGGCATCTGGTGGCGCCGACATGGACTGAACGGCACCAATGTGAACGAGCTCACCAGCCAGGCCCTGACGGACCTGGGCCGAGCGCCGACCTTCTACGACTGTGCGGTGCAAGTGACGGGTCTGCAGCCCGAGTGACGGGACCGGCACTTTGGGGTAGAGTCGACTCACAGGGCTACCCACCAGACCCCAACGAGACCCATCACCATGGCGAAAAAGGCGCCCCGACGCACCGCAGAGCGGATCCTTGAGGTCACGCTGGCGCTGTTCAACCGTTTTGGTGAGCCCAATGTCTCCACCACGCTGATTGCGGCCGAGTTGCGCATCAGCCCGGGGAATCTGTACTACCACTACCCGGCCAAGGACGAGTTGATCAACTCGCTCTACGAGCGTTACCAAAAGGCTCTGCTCCCCCTCCTGAGCGCCGCCCCCGAAGTTCGCGATGTCGAGGATGCCTGGTTCTTCATGCACAGCCTGTTTGAGCGGGTGTGGGAATACCGGTTTTTGTACCGCGACCTGGGCGACTTGTTGACCCGCAACCGTCGCCTGGAAACCGATATCCAGGCTGTGCTGGAACTCAAGCGGCAAGCCTTCCGCGCCGTGCTTGCCCACCTGGAGCACACGGGCGCTCTGTCCATCAGGCCTGAGGAAAGCGATCTGTGCGCCACCCAGATGGTGGTGATGCTGACCTGGTGGCTCAGCTACGAATACGCCCGGGATCCCCGCCACGCCCTGGAAGATGCCCAGGCTCAGGCCGCCTTGCTGCGTGGCGCACGGCATGTGCTGGGCCTGATCCTGCCTTACCTCCATGCCGAGCCACGCGAACACTTGCGACTGCTGCTGCTGGCTTACGAAGATCCCGCCAATGCCACAACGCCCGGTCCTGAACCCGCATGAGTGCCTGGGCTAGCTTCACCCCCTCCTTGTCACTCAGCCCGGACCAGGTGCGGCACCACTGGCCCAGGCTGCACGCGGGCGATGCCGAACCCTTGCCGGCCTCTGACGCATTGCTCCAGGCTTGGACGCTCTACCACCGCGGCGAGTTTGAAAACGCCTACCAGTCGGGTGTGGCCTTGTCCCAGCGCCAAGAGCCTGCTGGCCTCACCGTGGCCGTTCGCGCCTTGAGCGTTTACGCCACTTACCTGGAGCCGCGCTCGGTGCAACGCGAGCAACTGCTCGAGCAAGCCCAGCGGCTGGCGATCCAGCACACCGAGTCGCATCCCGACAACCCCAACGCCTGGTACCTGCTGGCCTACTCGCTGGGGCGCCACGCGCAATCACTGAGCGTGGCCAAGTCCCTGGCGCTGGGCCTGGGTCAGCGCACCCGAGAGGCCTTGGACCGCACCCTGGGCCTCAACCCCCGCCATGCCGACGCCCATCTGGCCTTGGCCACCTTTCAGGCCGAGGTGATCGACAAGGTGGGCGATGTGGTGGGCGCCGTCACCTACGGCGCCAGCAAGCCCAGCGCGCTGGCGCTTTATGATCGCGCGGCAGAACTCAACCCAGGTTCATTGGTGGGCATGCTCGAGACAGCCCGTGGGCTCATGATGCTCGACCCAGAACACCACCAAGCCCGGGTCGAGAGCCTGTACCAGCAACTGCGTGTGGCCCGCACCCTCGATGCCTTGGAGGCATTGGTGGTGGGACTGGCCAACGCCACCGATGATTGACCCATGACGTTTCTTGCACTCGATGTCGGCAACACCCGCCTGAAGTGGGCGCTGTATGACCGCGCACAAGCCGGGGCCCGCCTGCTGCAGCAAGGTGCCGTTTTCCTGGAAAACATCGACCACCTGGCCGAGCGCGAGTGGGCCAACCTGAGCGCGCCACAGACCATGCTGGGCTGTGTGGTGGCGGGTGAAGCCATTCGTCGCCGGGTGGAAGAGCAAATGGAGTTGTGGGACGTGACACCCAGGTGGGTTGTGCCCAGCGCCGCCGAGGCTGGTCTCACCAACGGCTATGACCACCCGACCCGCCTGGGCGCCGATCGCTGGATCGCCATGATCGGCGCCCTCGCGCGCATGCGCGCACAGACCGCCGGCGAGCCACCACGCCCCATGGTGGTGGTGATGGTGGGCACCGCGGTGACCGTGGAAGCCGTGGACCCCAATGGTCACTTTCTGGGCGGACTTATCTTGCCAGGACACGGCATCATGCTGCGCGCCCTGGAGTCGGGCACAGCCGGATTGCGGGTCCCCACCGGCGACGTCCGACCCTTCCCCACCAACACCAGCGATGCACTGACCAGCGGTGGCACCTACGCCATCGCCGGTGCGGTGGAACGCATGGTCATGCACGTGCGTGAGCACTGTGGCCATGAGCCCCTGTGCTACATGACGGGGGGGGCGGGCTGGAAGATGGCGCCCAGCATGTCAACGCCCATCGAGTTGGTCGAATCCCTCATTTTTGACGGCTTGCTGGAAGTCGCCGCGCGTCGCGACGCTGCGGCTCAACATCCAGCCGCCTGAACAACACGCTCAGCAGGGGCTTTTCGACAGGCCAGGGGTGGCGTCAGTTTTGCCGCCAGGGCAGCCCTCGCAACTTCCATCCGCCCTTGATGGAGCGGTGTGCAAGGTCGTCTGGATCGCCCTCGAAGCCCTCCAGGATGTTGTAGGCCGTGGCGCCCAATTCGGTCGCCCGTTTGGCTGCGGCAATGGAACGCACGCCACTGCGGCACAGCATCAGCAGTGGCTTGTCTCGCAAGCTGGGGATCTGCGTGTCAAACGCCGGGTTCAAGGCCATGCCGGGCCATTGTTTCCAGGCCAGGGCCAGCGCACCGGGCACAAACCCCACCCACTCACGCTCGGCGTCGGTGCGCACATCCACCAGCACCGCACGGCCGGACTGGACCCACTCCCAGGCCAGTTGGGGCGACACATCGCCCGCGTAGCCCTCGGCGGGCTCGGGCTGCGTCAAGGCACGTTGACTCATCCTCTTCTCCAACACCATCAAGTGATTCGAACGCTCAGATTGGGCAGGCCATCGATGTGCATCTCGATCACATCGCCGCGCACCACGGGGCCCACGTTTTCGGGCGTACCTGAGTAAATGATGTCGCCCGGGAACAGTTCGAACGCCTCGGAAAGCTTGCTGATTTGCTCGGCCACCGACCAGATCATCTGCTTGAGGTCGGCCTGTTGCTTGACCTGGCCATTGACCTTCAACCAGATGGCGCCCTGGGTGAAATGACCCGTTTGGGCCACCTTGTGCACGGGGCCAATGGGTGCGCTGTGGTCAAAGCTCTTGCCGATTTCCCAGGGTTTTTTCTGGTCGCCCATGAAACGCTGCAAATCACGCCGGGTCATGTCCAGGCCCAGGGTGTAGCCCCACACCAGGTCCAGGGCTTTGTCCACGGGGATGTTGCGCCCGCCCCGGCCCAGGAGGGCCACCAACTCGGCCTCATAGTGGTAGTTCTTGGTCAGCGGCGGGTAGGGATGGTCGGCCACCGTGCCGGTGGGCACCACCTGGATGGCATCGGTCGGCTTCTGAAAGAAAAAGGGCGGCTCGCGTGTCGGGTCCGACCCCATCTCACGCGCATGCGCTGCGTAGTTGCGGCCAATGCAGTAAATGCGGCGAACCGGGAAGACTTCATCGCTGCCCACCACCGGCAGCACCACCTGAGGGACGCTAAAGGGCATGCGGGCTGACGCCTGCGAGACACCACCGGCCGTGGCACACCCGGTCAGCCCGGTGGCCAGGGCTGTGCTTCCCGCCAGCGCGGTGTGTTGGAAAAAATCTCGGCGCTGCATTGCGTGACTCCTGCTTGTCGAGGTCCCGTCGCCCCCGATCAAGGGAACGACTGCCTGCGGGGAACGTTGAGCTTCAAATTGTGCCGCGCTTTCCCCGTACTCAGAATCACATACGGGATAACCTACATATAGGTAGAAACCCTCTGTTCCAGATTTGCAAATAGCCAAGAATTCATGGGTTGTCGATCAACTGTCTTAGACACAATCGTGTTAAACACATCACCAGGAGAACCCATGTCCGAGTCCAAGTCCCCCCGCCGCCGCAACCTACTCAAAGGCGCCGCTGTTGCCGCTGGTGCCATGAGCGCACCGATGGTGTCGCGCGCTGACACCATTTCATTCCGCTTCCAAAGCACCTGGCCGGCCAAGGACATCTTCCACGAGTACGCCAACGACTTCGCCAAGAAAGTCAACGACATGGCCGGTGGCCGACTCAAGATCGAAGTGCTGCCTGCCGGCGCCGTGGTGCCCGCGTTCCAGCTGCTGGATGCCGTGAACAAAGGCACCCTGGATGGTGGCCACGGCGTACTGGCCTACCACTATGGCAAGAACACCGCCCTGGCCCTGTGGGGATCCGGCCCGGCCTTCGGCATGGACCCCAACATGGTGCTGTCGTGGCACAACCACGGTGGCGGCAAAGCCCTCCTGGAAGAGATTTACAAGTCCCTCAACATCGACGTGGTGTCGCATGTCTACGGCCCGATGCCCACGCAGCCGCTGGGCTGGTTCAAAAAGCCCATCGCCAAGGTGGGGGACCTCAAAGGCCTGAAGTACCGCACAGTCGGACTGGCCGTGGATATCTTCAATGAGCTCGGCGCGTCGGTCAACCCGCTGCCGGGTGGCGAGATTGTGCCCGCTCTCGATCGTGGCCTGATCGACGCGGCCGAATTCAACAATGCGTCCTCCGACCGCGTGCTGGGCTTCCCCGATGTGGTCAAGAACTGCATGCTGCAAAGCTTCCACCAAAGCGGCGAGCAGTTCGAAATCCTGTTCAACAAGACCAAGTACAACACCTTGCCTGCTGAACTCAAATCGATCATCGACTACTCGGTGCAAGCCAGCTCCGCTGAGATGAGCTGGAAGGCCATTGACCGCAACTCCAAGGACTACGAGGAGATGAAGAAGCAGGGCATCAAGTTCTTCAAGACGCCCGACGCCATCCTGCGCGCGCAACTCGAGGCCTGGGACAAAGTCTCGACCAAGAAGGCTGCCGAAAACCCCTTCTTCAAGCGCGTCATGGATTCCCAGCGCGTGTACGCCCAGCGTGCCGGTCAGTGGCAAAGCGACTACATGGTCAACTTCAAGATGGCCTATGATTTCTACTTCGCCAAGAAAAAGGCCTAAGCTCATCGCATTCTGAGCACCAACCCATCCAGGCTTGCCTGGATGGGTGTTTTTTTTGATCCCGACAGAACATGAACACCCAATCCCTGCTCCATGCGGCCGACCGCCTCAGCATGGCGGTGGGCAAGGCTTTTGCCTGGCTCATCGTTGCGCTGATGTTGCTGGTCGTGGCCGAAGTTTTCAAACGTTACGCACTCAACGCCCCCACTGCCTGGATTTTTGATGCCAGCAACATGATCTATGGCACCTTGTTCATGATGGGCGGGGCTTACACGCTGTGTCAGGACGGCCATGTGCGCGGGGATTTTTTCTATGGCAGTGCCAAGCCTCGTACCCAGGCCACACTGGACCTGGTGCTGTACGTGCTGTTCTTCATGCCGGGGGTGATTGCCCTGACCTGGGCCGGTTGGAACTATGCCGCCGATTCCTTCGCCATTCGCGAGCAGACCTTCAACGCGGACCCGCTGCCTCTGTACCCATTCAAGGCCGTGATTCCGCTGGCGGGCCTGATCGTGCTGCTCCAGGGCTTGGCCGAAATCCTGCGCTGCGTGGTGTGCATCCGCACGGGTGAGTGGACACCGCGCCTCAAGGACGCGGACGAGATTGACGTGGTCGAACAGCAACTCTCGAGCAGCACCTACGTGGACGAGGAGGCACGGCAGCAAGCCATCGCCAACGCCAAGTCCATCGAAGAGTCGGCCCACCAGCGCGCCAAAGGAGGTCACGCATGAGCGATCCCGCACTCGGCCTGTTGATGCTGGGCCTCATCGTGGTGGTCATCATGATGGGCTTTCCCACCGCCTTCACCCTCATGGGGCTGGGCATGGTGTTTGGCTTCTCCACCTTCTACGATCCGTCGCAACCCTGGTTCGACAACAAGATCTTCAACCTGATGGTGCAGCGCACCTTCGGGGCGATGACCAACGACACGCTGCTGTCCATCCCGCTTTTTGTGCTGATGGGCTATGTGATGGAACGCGGCGCCCTGGTGGACAAGATGTTCCACAGCGTGCAACTGGCCTTCCGCCGACTGCCGGGCTCGTTGGCCGTCACCACCCTGGTGATTTGCACCTTCTGGGGCATTGCCAGTGGTCTGGTCGGCGCGGTGGTGGTGCTGATGGGTGTGATTGCCATGCGCCCCATGCTCAACGCGGGCTATGACACGCGCCTGGCTGCCGGCGTGATCACCGCCGGGGGCACCCTGGGTATTTTGATCCCGCCCTCGGTGATGATCATTGTGTACGCGGCCGTGGCCGGGCAGTCGGTGGTCAAGCTGTACGCAGCGGCCATGTTCCCCGGTTTCTTCCTGGCCTTGCTGTACCTGATTTACGTGATCGGCTGGGTGCTGATCGACCCCAAGGTCGCCCCCAAACTGCCCCCGGAGCAATTGCGCGCCCCGGTCTCGCCCTGGGTGCAACACGTGGCCGATCGGTATTCGCCACGGATGCTGCCCGCCTTGCTCGCGGCGGTACTGTCGCCGGCGCGCGCGCTCGGCACAGGCGGCGCCCAACTGGGCCTGAGTTGGGTCAAGCTCGTCAAGGGCTTGCTCATGAGCCTGGTGCCGCTGATCATGGCAGCGGTCACGCTGGGAGCCGCCTGGTGGTACGTGGTGATTTATTCTCAAGCCGAGAACCGCGCGGCGGAGGCCGCCTCGAGCGTGAGCGCCCCCGCATCGTCCTCGGCCCCAGCAACTGCCACCGAGCGCAGCGGCGTTCAAGAGCCCCCAGGTGCCAGTGCAGGCGTACAAGAACCCCCCGGATCTGCAGGGGTTCAAGAGCCCCCGGGCGCCTCGGGTGGTGTCCAGGAGCCTCCTGGCGCCGATGGCGGGGTGCAAGAGCCCCCAGGTGCGGAACGCACGGGTGGCGTGCAGGAACCCCCTGGGTCTGACGGGGTACAAGCCCCACCGGGCTCCGGCGAAGATGAGCCCTTGCAAGCCCTGGGGGACGGCGACACGTCCAACGCGCCGCGCACCGAACCCGTGCCCGAGAGCTTCTACAGTGGCTTTGCCATCACCTGTGTGTTCGTTCTGGGCTTGCTGCTGTGGTACTACCGCGGCTTTGATGCCGAGCAGTACGAAATCCTGGACATGCTGGTGCGTTCGGTCATGCCCCTGGGCGTGCTGACCGTGGTGGTGCTGGGGGTGATCCTGCTGGGCATCACGACAGCCACCGAGTCGGCAGCGGTGGGCGCAACCGGCGCCTTCCTCATGGCTTGGGCTTCCGGCGGACTGAACTTTGAGCGCATCAAGGAAGCGGTCTACCTGACGGCCAAGACCACCTCCATGGTGTGCTGGCTGTTCGTGGGTTCGGCCCTGTTCTCTGCCGTGTTTGCCATCCTGGGTGGCCAGCGGCTGGTGGAGGAGTGGGTGATGGCGCTCAACCTGAGTCCGATCCAGTTCATGCTGCTGTCTCAGGCCATCATCTTCATCCTGGGCTGGCCGCTGGAATGGACCGAGATCATCGTGATCTTCGTGCCCATCTTCCTGCCCCTGCTGGCGCACTTCCAGATCGACCCCATGCTGTGGGGCGTGCTGGTGTTCGTCAACCTCCAGGCGGCGTTCCTTTCGCCACCGGTGGCCATGTCGGCGTTCTACCTCAAGGGGGTGTCGCCACCGCATGTGACCATCAACCAGATCTTCGCTGGCATGATGCCTTACATGTTCATCGTCATCGTGTGCATGGTGCTGATGTACATCTGGCCCCAACTCACCTTGTGGTTGCCTAACTACCTGTACGGGCGTTAATCTGGCGGGGCGTCCCTGCGGGGGCGCCCGCGGTCTGGCCGTCAGCCTGCTGCCAGCCAGACTGTCGTATGATTCCAAATTGACGTTTACGTAAACGTCAATCAGCCCATCCCTGGGATGGACCGCAGGCGTGGTCCGGGGGAGGCTGTTTGCAGGAGACCTCGATGACCGACCTGTCCGCCGACTACCAGGCCCTCGCCCAGTACCGCCCCAAGCACAAGGTGCGTTTCGTCACCGCTGCGAGCCTGTTTGATGGCCACGACGCCGCCATCAACATCATGCGCCGCATTCTGCAAAGCATGGGCGCCGAGGTGATTCACCTGGGGCACAACCGCTCGGTCGATGATGTGGTGACGGCAGCCCTGCAAGAAGACGTGCAGGGCATTGCGGTCAGCTCCTACCAGGGCGGCCACGTCGAATACTTCAAGTACATGGTGGACCTCTTGCGCGCGCGCGGGGGCGAACGCATCCAGGTATTTGGCGGTGGCGGCGGCGTGATCGTGCCGGAAGAAATCCGCGAACTGCACGCCTACGGCGTGAGCCGCATCTTCAGTCCTGAGGATGGTCAACGCATGGGGTTGCAAGGCATGATCGGCGAAATGATCATGCGCTGTGATCAGGACCTGAGTGCGCACGCCCCCCAGACAATCCAGGCCATCCAGGGCCATGAAGACGCGGCCTGGCGCGCCCTTTCGCAACTGATCACCGCGCTGGAAAACGGCCAGGCTAACGCTGCGCTGGTGCAACAGTTGCATGCCCAGGCAGCCAAGACCCGTGTGCCCGTGCTGGGCATCACCGGCACCGGAGGTGCTGGTAAATCCTCACTGACCGACGAGTTGGTGCGACGCTTTCGCCTTGACCAGGATGATGCGCTGCGCATCGCGGTGGTGTCCATCGACCCGTCCCGTCGCAAGAGCGGGGGCGCCTTGCTGGGTGACCGCATCCGCATGAACGCCATGGGTCCTTGGCGCCAAGGGTCACGCGTGTTCATGCGCTCCCTGGCCACGCGCGACTTTGGCAGTGAGATCAGCGCTG